>Ga0315280_10004154_pt1 | contig 21636 bp, 21 predicted proteins | sample YL17G06_40_MG_FD_203697 | JGI IMG/M metagenome (GOLD analysis project Ga0315280, IMG submission 203697) | Sediment microbial communities from Yellowstone Lake, YNP, Wyoming, USA - YL17G06_40 | ecosystem: Environmental > Aquatic > Freshwater > Lake > Sediment | place: USA: Wyoming | collected...
CTGCTTATACAACTGAGGGCTTTGCGCTAAGTATGCTTCTTTTTCAAAATAGCTGATTGGAAATAGATTAGTTCCACCTTCACTAGCAGCTACAATTATACTTGGAGGATTTATTTCAAAAAATCCGTTATTTAGAAAATATTCCCTAAACGAACTTTGAACTTTAGATCTTATTTTGAATATCGCTGCTATCTCTCTTTTCCTTAGGTCCATAAATCTGTTGTTCAATCGAGTATCAAGATCAGCATCAACTTTTCCCGTCACATCAAGAGGCAATGGAGACTTTGATTCAGCTATCAGAGAAATTGATTTTGGAACTATCTCAACGCCACGAGGGGCTTTATTGTCTTTTTTGACAACGCCATTTATTTCAACTACAGACTCTTTTGTTAATTTATCAAAGTAATCCAGTACTTTTTTGTCAGTTGTTTCTTTTTTCGCAGTTATTTGAATAGTACCGCCTCTATCCCTAAGTATGAGAAATTTCAGATTTCCATGGTCTCTTATCTCATGGACCCATCCTGCCAGAGTTACAGATTTTTTATCTAATTCTGGAGTTATTTCGTTTGAATAGTGAGATCTCATTTTTACTCCCCTTTTTCTCTTTTTAAGAGAAAAAGTGTAAGTTAGCCTTTTACCAAAAAGGTTAACCAAAAGTTATTTTCGCCAGCCTTTTTCTACCCGAAAAAGCCTTTGGCTTTTTGGGCCCAGAAACAGCGAAGCTGTTTCTCGGGAAAGGCTGAAGTGGAAGTTTCCCAAAAAGAGAAACTTGTTTTATTTTTCTTTCTTTTCTTTGGGCAACCTGCACTTTCTTTTCTTTTTCTAAAAGAAAAGAAAGGGCGGATTCACTCGAAATTTATTTCAACTGGATTATCGGTTAAAGAGGTTATTAATCTTTCAATATCTTTTACATCCATTCTCAGTTTTTCAATATCTTTTTTATCGACTTTTATCCTTCGAATTTTTGTTCCATCTAGTTTATAAACAATGTTGATTCCACGTATATGGGCTGGAGCTATAAAATCGTTTATTGTATCTCTTAAATCACCCGTGCCGATAACCCTAATCTGTTTTCTAAATTTTTTAGATAACTCACGTATATGTGCACCATCTTTTCCTATTATCTTTCCAACATCCCTCTTATTTGTAAGTATAACAATGAAATTTTTTGTATCTATAGCTCTTTCAAAACTTATTTCATTATCAATTTTGTAAAGTTCTAGGGATAGCTCTATGTCAAGCTCTGATATTTTGTTTTCATTCAGTTTAGATTCACACACACTACATAGTACGCCAGTTTTTGCACATATGTTGCAGATTGGTAACATCCTTTTGATTATTTAGATAGAGTTATCTCGATTGCTGATAACTTAATTGTACCCCCTTCTCCCTGCACTTCTTCTGTCGAAATTTTTATATCCTTTGTCTTTGCATCTGTCATAAATGTATGTCTCACTCTTTCAGCGATATCAACAGCTTTACTTATCGCTTTCCCCCTAGCTTTAATGACTACTTCATTTGCGCCGCGATTGAACTGGGTTATAACCGCTAGGACATAACTCATTGGACCTTTTTTCCCTACAAAAACAATGTTATTATCTATTTTCACCTTTTCTGTCTCTTCAGATTCCATATATATCACCTCCATACCTTATTACTAGTTTATTCTCTGAATTGTACATCACTATTTTCTCTTTCTGTTAAGACTGGAACAAAAAGATAATACTTGGATTTACCTTCTAGTTCCTCAACTATTTTTTCAACTATTATTCTAACGGGATTGGGCATATTCTTAACCCTTGATTTTATGTCATCAAAGCTAGTGAATGGCTTAATCTCTCTTTCTCTAAGTATATCCTCTCTATGCCCTTTGCCTATTTTTGGCAAACACTCTAGTTTATGTTGCCTAGTACTTATTGTGCCTACGGTATTGTAAAAATTTACAAACTGCTCTTCATTCTCTTTAATAATTTTTTCTAATACTGTTAGCAAGTCTGATTTAGCAGTTGGAGTTAGCCAGTCATACTTTATCCTTCTTTCGATATGGTCGACCTTATCTCTAATGTTTTCTCCAATGTAAACTCTTTCCCCTGGGTCAAAGGACATTCCACTTCTTGGCGATATTTCTAATAGGGAGAAATACTTTTCACCTATTGCCTGGGCAATCGGTTTCCTTTTGTGAGGAGGTACATCAGATTTACCTTTTGGAAGATAATCCAGAACTCTAACGTATTCGTCTTTTTTCATTCCAACCACCACTAGAACACTATCTATACTGATCCACTATTTCAAGGATCTTTTTTATTTCCTCCTCACTATACTTGAATCGTTCCTTGGAGAATATAGACCTAACGTCATCTACAGTTTCTGGTAATAAGTCTACTATCTTGACAATTTGGTGGCTTCCTAAATTTAGTGGAAGCCCAGCCAATTTTTTAGATAATTCCGTAGCTTCTTTTAACTTAAGTTTTGAAAATTTTTTTACGTAATCTAAAGCTCTTTTTTGTTCATAGAGCAGATCTCTATCTTCATCTTTATACTCCTTATCTTTCCTTTTCAGTATAACTTCAACTTCCGCAATTGTTATTGGTCTTTCATCCATGACTTTCATTTTATCATCCATGACGTTCATTTTATTGTCTACTTAGATGTTCAGGTGAAACTAGGATTTTCTTTGTTTTATTTCCATCTTTTATTTTTACATAGTATGATCTGCCCTGATTTCCTATGACAATTCCACTCAGTCCCTGAAATCTTGGGTGTGGTATTGACTGATAACTCGGATCTATTGAAATTGAAACCCTATCGTTTTCTTTGAATTCTTGTAAATATTTCCTTATTCTAATCTTACCTCTATCCCTAGCGATTATCTTAAAATTTCGTGTCCTTCTTCTAATGCCCTGAGAACCTTGCATTTTATCGTTTAATATTGGTTTACAAGAATAAAAGCATTACTTAGTGATAATGCTTACAGAGATCTCTTCATTATCGAATTGAAAGCTTATTTCTCCCTTTAAGCCTTCCTGTAACATTATATCATCAGCTCTTACCTCATTCAGAACAAGGCCTTTAAATTCTTTTAACATCGTCTCAATTGACTTTGTTTTAGATACTATAACTTTTATCCTCTCGAGTTCTTCAAGCTTGTGTTTCTTCCTTAGTTCTTGAACATTTCTTATAAGATCTCTAGTTAAAGACTCATTAATCAAAGTCTGATCTCTCTTAGTATCAATGTAGACAATTCCGGAGTATTCATTAAATGAAAACTTTGCTCCTGAATATCCTTCAGGAACTTTAATCTTAATGTCAGAGATCATGTCTTTTGTTATCTCGTAATTGTTTATCATGATTCTGTCTTTTTTGTCTAATTCCTTTTTTATCTTGTTCCCATTGTTCTTGATTAGATTTGCTACCTCAGAGACATTGTTTCCGAACTTTGGTCCAATAATCCTAAAATCTGGTGTTAATATATATTCAACTCCCTTCAATTCATCTACAAATTCAACCTCTTTGGAATTCAATTGCTTTTTTATTATATCCGAAAGATTCTTTACAGTCTCTTTAACGATATCGTCTCCAACAACACTGACTTTTGATATTGGATATCTTAATTTTATTCCAGCACTCTGTCTCAAGTAACTACCAGACTCAAATATCTTTTTAGCGATATTCATCTGTAATTCAAGGTTTTCATCTATATTCTCAGGAGAAGGCCAGTGGACTAAATGAATACTCCTTTCTGAATCCTTTCTCCTTAGCAAATTTTGGTATATGTGCTCTGTTATGAAGGGGGCTATTGGTGCTAAAACAATAGACAATTTTTTAAGGACGTGGCTCAATGTTACATACGCTGCTTTTTTTGAGGGATGAATCTTTTCTTTATCTTCAAGCCATAATCTATCTCGTATGAGCTTTATGTACTGCCTTGAAAAATCCCCTACTATAAAGTCATTTATGTCTTTAACAGCCTGGTGGTATTCGTTCAAATTGAGGTTATCCTCAACTTTTTTTACCACATTGTCTGTTACGGATAAAATCCAACGATCCTCTATCTCAAGATTTTCCAGTTTTAATTCTTGCTCTCTTGGATCAAAATTATCAAGAATCATATACTTTACAGTAAATCCGTAGCAGTTCCATAAAGTCCTTAGCATTGGAATTACAACTTCATTAAGGCTCTCTTCGCCAAATCTTCGAGCGTTCCATGGAGCCGCTGAGCACATCTGAAGTCTTACTGCATCCGCTCCTATAGAATTGAACAACTTCCAGGGATCTATTATATTCCCTCTAGAAGCTGACATCTTTTCCCCCTTGTCATCCAATAACAGGCCACATACAACAACATTTTTGTAAGCGATTTCATCAAACAAGATAGTTGACAATACTAATAAAGTGTAAAACCAACCTCTTGTCTGATCTGTCCCCTCTGAAATAAAGTCATAAGGAAAACTATTTTTGAATAAATCCTGATTTTCAAATGGATAATGGAACTGCGCAAAAGTAGCAGCTCCAGAGTCGTACCAGCAATCTATAACATAAGGAACTCTTTTCATTTCTTTTCCGCACGTGCATTTTATTTTGACTGAATCAACATAAGGTCTATGCAAGTCCAAATTTTTATCTATTTTTTCAATTGACTTTTTCATAAGCTCATCCCTTGAGCCAATTACTTCAATATTGCCACATTCACATTTCCATATAGGAAGTGGAGTGCCCCAAAACCTATTCCGAGATAGAGCCCAGTCCCTTACATTTTCTAGCCAGTCTCCAAATCTTCCCCCTTTCATATTATCAGGATACCAGCTGATTTTTTTGTTTAGATTTATCATTTGTTCTTTAATATCAGTAACTTTTATGAACCAGGATTCCATTGCATAATACAACAATGGAGTCTTACATCTCCAGCAGAATGGATACTCATGATCATATTTCTTCTCTTTTATCAGTAAGTCAGATTCCCGTAACATTTCAATTATCTTTGGGTCAGCATCCTTTGCAAAAATTCCCTTGAGCTCAGGGATCTGATCTGTAAATTTGCCGTCTTCATCAATTGGATTTACTAGTGGTAAATTATTCTCTTGGCCAACAACGTAGTCATCTTCTCCAAAAGCTGGCGCAATATGTACTATTCCTGTACCTTCTTCGGTAGAGACAAAGTCACCGAGGATAACTCTCCAAGCGTTCTTTATTTTGCCCTTAAAATGCCCAAATAAAGGCTCATACTCTATTCCCTCAAGGTCCTTTCCTTTGTAAACTTTCAATAATTCATATTCGGGAAATATCTTGTCTGCAAGAATCTCTGCTAGAATATACTTATTATCCTTATACTGAATCAACGCATATTGAATGTCTGAGCCAACAGCCAACGCAACATTGGACAGTAGAGTCCATGGGGTAGTTGTCCATGCCAAGAAATATTCATCCTTATTTTTTATCTTGAATCTCACAAAGACAGTGTTTTCAGAGATTGTATTATATCCCTGAGCTACTTCATGGCTACTTAAAGGAGTTCCACAACGGGTACAGTAAGGAACAACTCTATAACCCTCATACAACAAATTCTTCTTCCATAACTCCTTCAGGGACCACCATACAGATTCGATATAAGAATTATCCATTGTCACATATGGACTTTCCATGTCAACCCAGTATGCCATCCTCTCTGTGAGCAAATCCCAGTTCGTTATAAACCGAAATACATCCGACCTGCACTCTTCAACAAATTTATCAATACCGTACTTTATGATGTCTCTTTTAGAATTCAATTTCAATTTTTTTTCAATCTGCACCTCAACAGGAAGGCCATGACAGTCCCATCCTGCCTTGCGAGGAACAGAAAATCCTTTCATGAAATTGTAGCGATTTACCAAGTCTTTAAATACACGGGCTTCGACATGATGCAACGCTGGCGGAGCATTCGCTGTTGGGGGCCCTTCCAAAAAGTTGAATTGTTTCTTTCCTGGTTTAGAATAAATCGTATTCTCTATTATATGCTCATCCTTCCAAAACTTCAAAATTTCCTCTTCCAGTTCCTTTGGCTTGTAATCCTCAACAGGTTTTAGCGTCATTGTGCGAATTTAAGAATATAGAAATCAAAAGATATAAATGTGAGCAAGGAAAAGATTGTAAAGAAACAAGAGGATATAAGTGTAGGGATTCCACCTGTTGATGATTTACTAAAGAAATCTTCAGTAGATACAGAAATACGACACAAAATAGATGGATTACTATCAAAAGAAGCAGGTATAGTCAACTTAGGAATTCTTCCAGATGGACAAGTTTCTTTCGCACGATATCGCTATGATACTGGAGCTTTACACATACCTAGTCCTAATCCAAAGACAACAACTATTGTCAGAATAGAAACCGCTGAAAGGCATTTTAGAGATACTGGAAGAAAACCAGAAAGTGAACATCTAATTTCTATTCATCCGTCAAAATCTGAAGAACTTGATTGGAATCCTGATGCCTTTATAGCTGAAGCAGCTAGAATACTGATACACAGACTTGGATTCAACGGAACAACTGAATGTATTCCACACTTTAAATCAGAATTTTCACTTGCAACAAAAGCTGGTCGTACTACTCTGGAAAAAGTAGCTGAGTTGAATATACCGAGAGAATTGTAATTTTAAGCATAACTTCTAATCCCTAACACTATGGAACTTCCCTGGACAGAGAAATACAGACCAAAAAAACTAAAGGAGATGATTGGACAAGATCCAATAGTAAATAGACTTGAAGCCTATGTAAAAGCTCGCTCCATGCCACATCTGCTTTTTGCAGGTCCAGCCGGCAGTGGAAAAACGACAGCTGCTATCTGCATTGCTAACGAACTCTTTGGTTCTATAGAGCAGGACTTTTTGGAATTAAATGCAAGCGATGAAAGAGGGATTGATGTAGTTAGAACAAAGATGAAGGACTTTGCAAGAACAAGACCCTTGCATGGCGACTTTAAGATAATCTTTTTAGATGAAGCAGATGCTTTGACACCAGATGCTCAAAACGCTTTGAGAAGAACTATGGAAAATTACACACAAACGTGCAGATTCATTTTAAGCTGTAATTATTCCTCAAAAATAATCGGGCCAATTCAATCAAGATGCGCTATTTTCAGATTCAAGAGAATTTCCAAAGAGGAGATAAAAAAACAGTTAGAGAGCATACTTAAAAAGGAAAATGTAGCCTTTGATAGCAGTGGACTAGATTCAATTCTATACGTAGCTGAAGGCGATATGAGATTAGCTATAAATATATTACAATCAGCAGCAGTTCTTGGAAAGGTAGACGAAAAGAATGTACTTTTGATAGCAGCCAGAGCAAAACCCGAGGATATTAGAAATATTATGGAATTAGCATTTAATGAGAAGTTCCTTGATGCTAGAAATCTTCTTGACAAGTTACTGCTCACTTATGGACTTTCTGGTGAGGATATATTGTTGCAGATGAATCGTGAAGTATGGTCACTGAAAGTTAAAGATGCAACAAAGGTTAAGATCATAGATTTGATAGGAGAAACTAATTTTAATCTCGTTGAGGGAGCTAATGAGAGAATCCAGTTGGAAGCCCTATTAGCAAGAATCATGGAACTGAAAGAGAAATAATAAGACAACTAAAAAAAGGAATTAGAACACTCCTCTACCGTATTTCATACAATCGTCGTATTTATCCTATCAATTTTCAGCTGGCTTATTGGACATATATATCTAATACCTGTATTACGGCATTCATCCCTGATTGTCGAGTTAAGTATCCTGTTGCAAAATCCTGATCCAAGATTATTTCTCTCTACATATCCTAGATAGCACTTGTCCCTAGTTTCATCGCTTTTTATGTTCTCGCATATCAACGCATCTTCCTTTTTAATTGCAACTGCATATAGACACCAGTCGTATCCTAAATCGCTTTCAATAGAATCACATAGCAGAGGATCTTTTTTGATTATTGCCAAACATTTATATTTTGAATCCCCATAAGTTATTTTTTCACAGATATTGGGGTCATTTTTCAAAACAGCTAGATTGTGATAGCAATTATCACTGAGGGTTTTGTTTTTTATACTGCCACATATCTCTGAATCTTCATTGAGCCGAGCCATTTGAGTATAGCATTCACTAGCGCTGAAGAAATTTGGCGCTAAATCACAGATATTAGAATCGTTCTTTTCAATCGCTATTTTTTGATAACATGTTCCTTTTAACAAATCATCTGTTATGTTGACACATTCGCTAATTTCCGGATATTTTAAAGAAAGTATGTAAGTCGAATTAAAACTATTCATACCATAATACGCCAATGCCAGTACGGCAATCAGCACAACACCATAAATTAATTTTTTTGTTTCCAATTTTATCCCTATTTTTTAAATTCAACAACAATAGAGTTCTTTTGGTATTTTTCCTTTTTCTATCTCTCCGAACGGATTTCCATACTTACGTATGTTCTCTATCATTTTTTCATTAGATTTTGTTGACTTTCCTGAATTGACAAGTTTACGCCTAGATTCCCTAATAACGTCCGTTATCTTGGTTCCTATAGGACATACACTTTCACACGCCTTACATAAGCTGCATTTATAGAACATATCACTTAAAACATCTTTGTCATGGAGAATACATTTTCCTCTTGGAGAAACAGATTCTGACAAGATATTTTTGAAAACTAAACATCTGCTTCTACACATCCCACATACCCTACATGATTCAAGAAGTTGTGTTTTAACATCCACTTCCTTTCCGAAAATTTTTCCAGGATTTAGCAGGTTCTTAGGATCATACTGTTTTTTTAGAGGGATAACCCATTCTTTTGCTAGGCCCTTCTTTAATAACCCAACTCCATGCTCTCCTACAGCCATTCCACCTAAATTAATAGCCTTATCAAAAACTTTTTTTAGTTCTCCTTTTGTTTTTGCTCTTGCGTGGATTATTCCGACACCTACGTGACCATATGATGGCAATTTTAAGTCATCCATGAAAAAAAGGTACTCGGAAATCTTTTCTAAGGGTATTTTTGGATCACTTGTGTTAACATAACCCTTCATCGCTAGTTGAGTAGAAATGGATTTTCTATGCTCGGAAATTTTTTTAACTTCATCTTTATCTTTTACATCGCCATTTTCATTCTCGAATTCTACAACAAGAACATTTTTATTCCCCATAGGATTATCCACTATCTTATTGGTGCTTTCGCTTACAAACTCTATCGCAGAAACATCAGTTTTTGATAACTCAATTACCTTGTTCTGTAACTCATTGTAATTATCAAACTCATATAAAGAAAGCGTTCTGATATATGGAACATCGATAATTCCTAGTTTAGCTTTGGTTATAATTCCTAATATTCCTTCCGATCCACAAAATATCTTTTCTATCGTGTTTAATATTCTACCATCTGGTAAAACAACCTCTAACTCCCTAATCCAGTCTCGCATTGAGCCATACTTTATTGCTCTTATTCCGACAGAATCTTCCGCTATACAACCACCAACGCTACAGGCCTTATCACTTGCGGGCATAACTGGAAATGTTTTTCCTTTTTTGTTTAAGAAATATTCCAAGTCCTCAAGTATAACACCAGGTTCGCACATAACATAGTCTTCGCCAAACTCAATTATTGAATTCATTTTTGACAGGTCCAATACAATACCTCCTAGTGGAATAGCCCCACCAGAAAGATTGGTTCCAGCACCTCTCGGTATGACAGGAATATTTTTCTCATTTGCGAGCTTCATTAAATCCGATATTTGCTTTGCATTCTGGGCCCAAACGACAGCATCAACGTGGCCTTCAAGTTCGGAGGCATCTAATGCGTAGCATAATAGGTCCTCCTCACTATCACTTACATTCTCCTCTCCAAAAATTTTAATTAACTGTTCTCTCATATTAAGACCTCGCTGAACTCTAAGACTTCAATTTCAGTGGAATTATCCTTTAGGTGTTTGTAACATAATGGGCATGGGGTTACAAGTTTATCTGTTTCCACATAATCAAGAATCATTTTTGCAATTTTATTAGAAATTTCTGGGAAATTTGTCTTTAAACCTGCTCCGCCACCGCAACACATTGACTCCTCTCTACAGAATCTCAATTCAATAACATTAAACCCTATATGCTTTAATATTCTGCGGGGTTCCTCGTAAATACCACTATAGCGGCCGAGATGGCACGGATCATGATATGTTATATCTCCAGAATGTCTGACATTAATTTTATAAATTTTTTTATATATACTCTCAATGATGTGCTCTATCCGTATATCTTTATTCTCATAATCTTTTAGAATCTTATAACATGCCGGACAATTTGTAATAATCTTTGACACGCCATGCTCCTCAAAGAAACCAATATTCTTTTCTTTAAGAATTTCAAAATCTTTTTGATAGCCCGCATTAATTACAGGACTGCCACAACAGTTAAATTCAGGAATAAAAATAAAGTCCACATCAATCTGTCTGAGGATTTTTTTATAATTATCTTCGATTTCAGGTAAGACAAAATGAGTCAGGCATCCAGGGTAGTATAAAACATTTCCACCCAATAATTTTTTGAATATATTCATCTTATATCAATTCCAATAACATTATTGCTCCCAAGGCAATCATTACCAAACCCATTATTAATCTCATCCAAGCTCTTTTTTCTAATCTCCATTGTTCTGCTTTTTCTGGAGGCACCCCCAGGTATACTATCAATAGGATTATAACTAATGGTAAAACGAAAATAACGTTGTACAAAAAGAGATATGGTATTCCAGAGAATAATGTCATTTTGCTGCTTAACAAGCCTAAAATCGCCAAATAGACGCCACCGGTGCAAGGTAGCTCAAACATACTCACAAGAATTCCTAAAACAATCGCTGCTGGCATTGTAGCTTTATGTATATACTTTTGTAGCAATGGCTCCTGGGATTTTGGAATCGCTAGGGTAATTCCTTTGCCATACCAGAAAAAGTCCTTTACACTTATTAGGCCAGCGATTATTGCAATTACAGCAGATATTGTATAGAATACCCTTGTCAATTCCGTTTTTTGAATAATTACAAATAGCCCAAAACCTGACAAGAAATAAACAATAAAAACAGTGGTTATGTATGCAAAACCAACTTTTAGTATTCTTTTCTTTGCGCCCAATGCCATCAGATAGACCAACAAAAAAATCAAAACGGAAAATGCGCATGGATTAATAGAGTCAATCAATGCGGCAGAAATAAGCACTGGCAGTGTAAGTTCAATTTTTTTAGTGGGGGAGATTTCATGGGGTTTTGCTTCAACTTTGTTATACTTTTCTGGGCAGACTGGTGTGTTTTCTATAAAATAATTTATGCTTTTTTCCAAATTTTCTTTAATCGCCTTTTCGCCAATAAACGCCCTATCACCAATAAAAATCGCTGGAACTCCGGTTAGTTTAATGTCATATCTCCTATTAAAGTCATTAAACAAGTTTTGGTTTTCATTATTAAAATAAACTTCAAATGATTTTATCTCAATTTCAGAATATTTTTCAGAAAGTTCTTTGATTAAAGGTTCAATATTTGCACAGTTCGGACAACTTAGTCCATAGAAAAAATAAATACAAATTTTTTCTTCTACTATACTTGTTTTATTTATTGGTTGAATAGTAAGGTTCTGATCTCCACATGGAATTCCTGTAGTACATACATCTTGGGCATATCCTATATTTGAAAGGATAATCAAAGATACTGCCAACAGTGAAAATAATAATGTTGATTTCATTTTGATTTTAGCATAACTTATAACATTTTAGCTATTAAATTAGAAACTTTTACTGAAAAGTTTCATCAAAAGATATTATACCATTTTCCTGTACCTTCTCATTAGCAGTGAATTTGAAACAACAGAAACAGAACTAAAAGCCATTGCTGCTCCAGCTATCATCGGATCGAGCAAGAATCCTGTAAAAGGGTATAATAAACCTGCAGCAATCGGTATCCCTATGGAATTATAGAAAAATGCCCAGAAAAGATTTTGCTTTATTTTCTTGATAGTATAACTACTTAAATCTATTGCTGTTACAACATCTCGAGGATCATTTTTTATTAAAACAATCTGTCCTGTCTCTAACGCTACATCGGTGCCTGCGCCAATTGCAATCCCTATATCGGCTTTTGCCAATGCTGGAGCATCATTTATACCGTCTCCAACCATCGCCACTATTTTTCCTTTTTTCTGTAATTTTTCAATTTCTTTCTCTTTATCTTCTGGCAAAACCTCTGCCAATGCATATTCTATCCCCAATTTTTTTGCTATCGCATCAGCTGTTCTTTTGTTATCGCCAGTAATCATGATAACCTCTTTGCCCATTTCATGCAATTTTCCAATAGCTTCTTTTGAGAATTCCTTCAGTGTATCTGCAACAGCTATCAAACCAATAGTCTTTCCATTTAACGCTAAAATCATTACGGTCTTTCCCTCATTTTCCAAATTGCTAATTTTTTCTTCCAATGCTGTGATTTCTATATTATACCTACTCATCAGATTTCTGTTTCCAAAAAGAATATCTTTTTTATTATATCTCGCTAATATTCCATGTCCAGGTATTGCCTCAAAGAACTCAGCATCTGGAATTTCCACTTTTTCTTCTTTTGCTTTGTTAATAATCGCTTCCGCTAGTGGATGCTCTGATTTTTTCTCTGTAACTGCGGCATATTTTAAAATTTCTTTTTCGTCCAATTCATCTATTGACAAGATGTCAGTAACTTCAGGTTTTCCTTTTGTTAATGTCCCAGTCTTGTCAAAAACAATTGTTGTTAGTTTATTTGCATTTTCTAATGCCTCTGCACTCTTGATTAAAATCCCGTTTTCTGCACCTTTTCCAGTTCCGACTATTATCGCTGTCGGAGTTGCAAGACCAAGCGCACAGGGACATGCTATTATCAAAACTGCTATAAAAATACTTAGCGAAAAAATAAAGCTTTTCCCCAAGACAAAATACCATACCAAAAATGATAGTACAGCGATTACGATAACTACTGGAACAAAATAACCGCTAACCTTATCTGCCAACCGTTGTATAGGTGCTTTGCTACCTTGGGCATCCTCTACTAGTTTTATTATCTGGTTAAGAACAGTATCCTTGCCAACTTTTGTGGCTTTGAATTTGAATGAACCATGCTTGTTTATTGTTGCTCCTATTACTCTATCGCCACTTTTCTTCTCTACTGGAATGCTTTCTCCCGTAATCGTAGATTCATCGACAGAAGAAAAACCCTCTATTACTATCCCATCAACAGGTATTTTTTGCCCAGGTTTTACTATAACAATATCATTAACAACAACATCTATTATCGGAATTTGCAATTCTTTACCATTTCTTATGACAATTGCTGTTTTTGGTTGTAGCCCCATTAGTTTTTTAATAGCCTCCGAAGTCTTGCCTTTTGTTATTGACTCAAGCAACTTTCCAAGAATAATGAAAGTGATTATAACTGCAGAGGTATCAAAATATAAATAATCCCAGGATATGATTCCAAATACTACTAGGACACTATAGAGATAGGCGGCAGATGTACCAACCGCTATCAATGTGTCCATATTTGCAGTCTTTGATTTCAATGCGAAAAAAGCACCCTTATAAAATCTATATCCAATTAAGAATTGAACAGGCGTTGCTAAGATTAACAGAATAATATTTTGATAAGGAATTTTAATCTTAAACAATTCTTGAAACGATAAAATAAAGATTGGTATTGACAGTAGTAAAGAAAATATAAACAATGATCTTAGATTTTTAATATCTTTTTCTCTAGCCTCTTTCTCCCTGTCAATCTGTATTTCCTCTTCAACTTTTTCTTCAAAGGCTTCATAACCTGCTGATTTTATTGTTTTTGTTATTTTATCAGTTGTTAGAACACCGGAATCGTATTTTATAACCGCAATTTCATTTTGTAAAAGTTCTTTAGAGATAATGCCTTTCAATGTTTTCAATGCACTATCAACTGTAGAGACGCAATGGGGATTATCCATTCCGATTACTTTTAATTTTATTTCCTTAATAGATCCTGTTTCCCCAATTACTTTGTAGCCTAGCTTCTCAATAGATTTGTTTATTTCGCTCTCATCAATTAAGCTCTCATCAAATTCTACATCTGCCCTTTCTGTTGCAAAATTAACACTTACATTAATAACTCCATTTAATTTTTTAAGGGTCGATTCTATATTGAGGGCACAGGAAACACAGTGCATTCCTGAGATTGGAATTTTTTTCTTTTTCATCTTGATATATGCTATATAAATTTAATTTATCTAATCTAGAATTATATTTTGCTACCCCCACAGCCACATCCGCCACCAGATCCGCCACAACTGCCACCTGGCGATTCAGCACTCCTGACATCAACGCTATCCAAAGTTTTCTGCAATTCATTTTGATTACTTACATTTATATCATCTTTAACAATGAATACGCCTGGTATCATACCCATCCAGCAGCTCCAGCTAATTGTGCCAGCTTCATTGGGCGTGAACTCAATTGTCTGCAAGCCGGGTTTTATATCAAATCTCAGACCAAGCTTAGGAACTTGTATGGCTCTATTACAGTTTGTTATTTTCTGTCCGTCTATAATCCACTTGACTGGAACACCTTTTTTCAGAACGAATCTATCTGGAGACCAACCATAAGCTGTCACATTCATATGTATCTCCTGGAAACCCTGAGGATTTAAATTCACTGTGTTGGATGAATTCTCTGTAGGAACTGCAACTGTGTTTATTACAGGATTTATTACAGTCTTCAAATCATATGGTGTACCTGCTAAAACCAAGCCGCGATTCAACATTATAAGTCCTAATATTATAACAACAACTCCCGAAAATCTAAGCAGCCTATGAGTCAACTGAGAGCTGACAAAAGATGTCAGAATCCCAAAGCTAAGCAACACAGGCAAAGTACCTAGACCAAAGGCTAATAGGTATAGTGCCCCATAATACATGCTACCAGATGTGGCTGCTAAGATGTATACTGCTTGCAATGGACCACACGCTATCATAAGACCATTGAGTAAGCCAGTTACTATTGGACTTGAACCACTTCTTTTTTGGAGTATTTTTTCTATAAAATTAGGCGTTGGAAGTCTGAACCTCCTGAACCACGTAAACATGTCAAGCATGTTAAACCCAAACATTATTAGAAATACTCCCGCAAAGACTGCTGCAACGCCTCTCATAAATGGAGTAAACGTCAAGAAAGACCCAACTAAACCAAAAAATGCTCCAATTACTGTATATGATAACGTCTTGCTGAGACCATATAATATATGAGAGCGCAAATTCAAACCTCTTTTATGCATTGCGTCTTTTGATGCATAAGAAACTACAAATCCACCGCACATTGCTACACAATGGAAACCTGTTAAAAGGCCTATAACAAAAATCAGGAAAAGAGATGTGTTTTTGTCTAACACAGGCAATGAAAAGTTTAGTTCACCTAGAATTATATATGCTCCTATAAGTAGTATGAGTGAACCTATGGTTAGTGTAATATATTTCAACCCTTTCTTCCCTTCTTTTATAGACTTCTCGCCAACTAAACTACTGACATACCCTCTTTTGTTTATCTTGCCGAGTATCTTATTAATTTTTGTTTTACCTGCATCGTATGTTACTTCACCCTTGCCTGTGGTGTAATCTATCTTAACTTCAGATACTCCGTTTATTGAGTTGACCTCTTTTTCAATAATCTTCTCGCAACTTTGACACTTCATGCCATCAATATTTAATTCTACGGTTTTCAGATTCAACTTACCATTGAGTTTTTTATTCTTTTTTTTCAATCCCAATCACCTCATATCCTAGTTCTTTTATTTTTGACTTTATTGCTTCAATATTTACGGATTCATCATGCACTATTTTTACAAAGCCATCTTTATGATTTGCTTCGACTCCATGCACCCCTGGAATCTCCTCGAGCTCATCCTTAACAAGCATTTCACAACTATGACAGTGCATGCCCTTAACTTTAAGTTCTGTTTTTTTCATTTTCATAACCACAATGTAGGGTGGTTCAACTTACCAAACCCAGTATTTTTTAATGTATACAATTGCCTGTATCCTCAGCAACAGAACAAAAAAAGCCTGCCATCTAGTTCTTCAGTAATGGACATACATATTTTCACATTATCTCCACATACATAACATTTAGTCATCATATCACCTCTTTAATTACAATCCCATTTTCCAGGTTGTGTAGAGTCTAACATATGTCCATAATGACCTACGCTATTTGGTAGCAAAAAGTAATAGTGGTAGTATGTACTAACATCCAAAGCCATCATTCCTGGGTGGAATAAGACCAAACCCATCATAATGCCTATTACGAGTAGCATCATGATTTTTTTCATGCTGAAATATACGCCGAAACAGCTTATAAGACATTAGTATGAAACTAGTTTCACTATCGCTAGTTTTTTAGAATAACAACATTGCTCATGCCATATCTTCTTCTTTCTATGAGGCCCTGGCTTTCCAGTTTATCAAGGATTCTTGTTATCTTAACTTTGGTCAAATTTGTCTTATTTACAAGCTCTGATTGAAATATTGTTCCATTTGATTCTGCAATCTTCTCAAAAACACGTTTTTCATCACTATTCAGAGTCATCATGATTTTTTGATAATCCTCTTTTGTAATTTTCTTTGGCTCAGCTCGCTGCTTTACTGTCTTAATCTTTGTTATTATTTTTTCATCTTCTCCGAAGAAAATCAGATACAGACCTATTACTATCACAAAAATCATCAGTCCTATGCTGACATTTGTCTCAAAATCTATTGTGCCCCACATGGGGCAACTAGGACCATGAGAACACGAAGTATTTACTATTTCAGTCAGTACTCTGTTGAATGAGAAGATTACAAATCCCATCAACAAAGCGATTCCAATTATTAAAATTCCTACAATTCGGTTTTTCATTTTTCATTATTTTGATTTTTTATTATATAATGTAATATCATTCTTGTCTATTATCTCAATTCCTCGCTCCAGTAGTAATCTCCGTATCTTATCTGCTTCAACCCAGTTTTTTTCTTTGCGATATTTATTTCTCATATCGATTAATTTTTTTTCTTCCATCGTAAGTTCAGCTTCACTGAGATTAATTTCAATACCTAGGATTTCCATCAATTCGTCAAATATATCAATAGTCTGCTCAATAGACTTTTTTGACTCATTTTCAGTTAATAGCGAATTGATTTTCCTTACTGCATCGAATATTGAAGCGACTGCCTTTGGTGTATTGAAGTCATCATCCATGTATTCAATGAAATCCTTTCTAAGCTTATATGAAATTTCTTGTATTCTATAGTTCCCATCGTAATCGGCTTTGCTTAGGATAATGTCAAGTTCTCTCCTGAATTTTTTAAGTCTCTCTATGGCTTTTTCAGTGCTAAAAATATTGTCTTCGCTATAGTCAACTGGACTCCTGTAGTGTGTCTGAAGCAAAAACAGTCTCAAAGCTTCTTTACTGTGTTTTTTTAGGAATTCTCTTACTGAAATTATATTTCCAAGGGACTTGCTCATCTTCTCCCCAGATGAGCTTAAAAAACCTGTGTGAAGCCAGTACTTCACAAATGGTTTCTTACCAGTTAGAGACTCACTCTGTGCTATTTCATTCTCGTGATGCGGAAACACCAAATCCAGAGCACCTCCATGGATGTCAAACTGGTCCCCAAGATATTTTTGTGACATGACAGAACACTCGATATGCCATCCTGGTCGTCCATATCCCCATGGACTTTCAAATCCAATCTCATCGTCATTTGATTCTTTCCATAGTAAGAAATCAAGTGGCGTTCTCTTGCGCTTGTCTGGCTCTATCCTGTGCTTTTTCAATTGTTCTATGTCTTGATGAGACAGCTTACCATAATCTGGAAAAGTTGATACATCAAAGTATACATTACCATCAGCAACATAAGCATGCCCTTTATCTATCAACCTCTGAATTGCACTAATTATTTCTTTGATATTATCAGAAACCATGGGATAACCATTTGCTTTAGTTATATTGAGTTTCTCTTGATCTTCCAGGGCTTTTTCTGCATAGTCCTTAGATAAGTTCATAGGGCTAATATTTTTCTCTTTAGCCCTTCTGATTATCTTATCATCTATGTCAGTTATGTTCTGTATATACGTTACATTATAACCCCTGTATTTGAGATATCTGAGGATGACATCAAATGCGATGTATGTTCTAGCATGTCCTATATGCATGTAATCATACACAGTTAAACCACACACATACACTCCTACACGATCCTCTCTCAACGGCTTAAATTCTTCCAGCTTCCTTGACAATGTGTTGTAAATTCTTAATACCATTTTCATATTTAGTTTCTCTTTTTCGCCAACGTTTTTCTCTTTTCTAAAGAGAAAAAGGCTGAGCGAGGGATGGGATTTGAACCCACACAAAAACGGTTTTGCAGACCGTCCCATTAACCACTCTGGCACCCTCGCTAGTTTATATCAACCATTCAGGTTCTTTACTGCATACTTCGCATGGATCCTTTAATCTAACATAGCATCCTTCAATTATTCTTAATCTACCCTTAGGGCATACTACTGTAGAGTTCTCTGGTATGTCATCTACTATAACAGAGAGTGCTCCAATCTTGGAGTTCTTTTTTACTATCACAGGCCCAAGGATTGCAGCGCCAACCCCTATGATTACGTTGTCTTCTATCGTTGGATGTCGTTTCTCGCCTTTCTTGTCTCTCCACCATCCATGACCTCCCAAAGTAACACCCTGATATAACATCACATTGTCACCTATCTCAGCAGTCTCTCCAATCACAACGCCAGTAGCATGATCAATGAAAAAATTTTTCCCTATTTTTGCAGCAGGATGTATTTCTGCTCCAGTTAAAAATCTGCCAAAATACGATATTGCCCTTGGAATGATTGGTATTCTAAGCTTGTATAGAAAGTGCGATATCCTGTAAAGGATTATGGCTTGGACTCCTGGATAAAAGATAACTTCCAAGTAACTTAATCCCTTCTTAAGTGCAGGATCCTTCTCGTAAGCAATCTTAAAGACATCAAACATTTTTCTCCCTCTTTTCAAATAACAGCGTAGACAAATATCTCTCACCAGTGTCTGGTATTATTACTAAAACCCTCTTATCTTTTCCAAGTCTTTTTGCAACTTGTAATGCAGCCCAAGTATTTGCTCCAGCTGAAATACCCGCAAAAATTCCCTCCTCTAATGCTAACCTCTCCGAAGTACTGAAAGCGTCTTCATTTGTTACCTTAATTATCTCATCAATTAAATCAACCCTAAGTATCTCTGGTATGAAGCCTGCACCAATTCCTTGTATTTTATGTGGTCCTGGTTTTCCACCAGATATTACTGATGAATCAGCTGGTTCAACAGCAATGAACTTTGCATCTGGTAGTTTATCTTTCAGAACCAGAGTGACTCCAGTTATAGTGCCTCCTGTGCCCACTCCTGCAACAAAAGCATCGAATGTCTTAACTTCTCTTAGGATTTCCTGGGCTGTTGTCTCCATGTGCGCTTTGACATTTGCCTTATTCTTAAACTGCTGCGGTATAAAGACATAGGAATCTTCTTTTGCCAGTTCTTCTGCTTTTTCAACTGCACCTTTCATTCCTTTTGCTCCTTCTGTTAAAATGATTTCAGCCCCAAATGCTCGCAATATCTTTCTTCGTTCTAGGCTCATAGTTTCTGGCATCGTTAATTTTAATTTGTATCCTTTTACTGCAGCAACCATTGCCAAACCTATACCTGTGTTCCCAGATGTCGGCTCGACAATGACACTATCTTTTTTCAGTATTCCTTCTTTCTCAGCTTCTTCTATCATATAAAGCGCTATCCTATCCTTTACAGACGAGCTTGGATTGAAGGATTCTAGTTTTGCTATGACTTCAGCATCATTCGATCCAGGAAGTCTATTCAGTCGTACATGTGGCGTTCTGCCAATGGTTTCTAAAATGTTTTTGTATATCATATTATCACCTTAATTGTGTTTTGATAAAGTAGAAAAAAATAAAATTGAAGTTTATATAAGTCCGATTAGAAAATAGTCTACGTGAGACCTTAGAGCCTACACTGATATATCTGACAGCAACACTTGCATGGGCGTCCAATTAGATATAACAATATTCTATTCATATTAACAATTGTTAACTATATGCAAAATGAGTATATAAATTAACAATCGTTAATATTAACCATGAAAATACCCTGCGAGAATGCCATCTGGTACGTTCTGCCAAGGATAAGGGCAGATTTGGCCAGAGAATTGGTGAAAAAGGGTATGAGTCAGAACAAAATCGCGGAGAGATTGGGCATAACTCCTGCAGCGATTTCACAATACCTACACAAGAAACGAGGGGGTAGGATTGAGATAACGACTGGCTATAAGAGGAATATTGTTAAGGCAGCTAAAGAAATAAGAAAAACAAAGGACAGTAACAAGATTTCAAAACTCATATGCCAATGCTGCATGGGATCACGATCTAAGTTATCCAAAGGTTAATACTCTGTCTGACTCTTCAACCATTTGGAGTAGATCTGCCATGGTCGACATGGGACAAACATTTGATGATTCCTTCTTATCCTCGAGTTCTACGCCACTGCCCAGCAAGAAAATCTTTACCTGATGTTTACCCTCTATGGCTTTTACTCCAAGTCTCAGTGCATTAAAGACAGTTTCCGAATCGTTTGTATTCAATACCATTCCAATTTTCATTTAAATCATCCCCTACTAGAATCTGATATTATTTTTATTGTATTTTGGATTTCGCGTTCAGATGTCATTCTACCCGTTGAAAAACGTATAGCACCTTTTGCCAAATCAACAGGAACGTTCATTGCCTTGAGAACATGGGATATCTTAACACTGTCTGAATGGCAAGCTGCACCCGCAGATGCTGCCACGTAATCTTTAATTTCTGATAATAGAGTATTTGAATCCACGCCATTGAAACTCACGTTAAGTGTATTGGGTAAACGCTTTTCTGGATGTCCATTGAGCTTTATGTCATTAAATTCCTTCATTAACCCATTATGCAACATATCCCTCATCTTTTTCATGTGTGAAATATTCTTTTTCAAGTCACGCTTAGCTATCTCGCAAGCTTTTCCAAGACCAACTATCTCTAAAACATTTTCCGTTCCTGCTCTTCTATTCTGTTCCTGTCCTCCCCCATGAATAAACTTCGTCAGTCGAATTCCATGTCGAACATAGAGTGCACCAACGCCTTTTGGAGCATATAGCTTATGGCCAGCTATGGAAAGAAGATCAACGCCCAATTTATTTACATCAACTGGGATTTTACCAACAGACTGGGCGGCATCTGTGTGTATGATAATCCTATGCTTCCTAGCTATTTTGGATATTTGCTCAATATGTTGTATAGTTCCAACTTCATTATTGGCATGCATAATTGTAATAAGGATTGTCTTAGGTTTTATTGCCTTCTTAACATCAGATACACTTACAAGCCCGAATCTATCAACAGGTAAATATGTTATCTTGAAGCCATTTTCCTCTAGAAAATTGCATACTTCCAATACGGCAGGATGTTCGATCTGGGTTGTAATAATATGGTTTCCTATATTCCGATAGGCAAAAGCAACTCCTTTAATAGCATAGTTGTTTGATTCTGTTCC
>Ga0315280_10004155_pt1 | contig 21634 bp, 14 predicted proteins | sample YL17G06_40_MG_FD_203697 | JGI IMG/M metagenome (GOLD analysis project Ga0315280, IMG submission 203697) | Sediment microbial communities from Yellowstone Lake, YNP, Wyoming, USA - YL17G06_40 | ecosystem: Environmental > Aquatic > Freshwater > Lake > Sediment | place: USA: Wyoming | collected...
CACGAACCGCTGGCGGACGTCGAAATCCGAAAGCCCACGCTCTGCGGCCAGGTTGTAGTTATCCTGCGGCTGGTTGGTGCCGTTGAGCCCAGACGCGGTGTCAATCGATTTTCCAAAAGTATACCCGGCCACAAACGACAGGCCCTTCGCGAATCGCCGCTCGAGTCGTGCGATCAGTGCGTTGTAGTTTGAGTTGACGTCGGTTGCGCGGATGAACTGATTCGAGCCCGGCTGGGGATGGTCGCCGCGGCGCTCGCCCGGCAGGTTGGGTATGCCCTGATTTTGCAGCCCGCGCCGGGGCAGTTTGTGCGCCGCTGTGCCGGCGTAACTGACCGAGAAGACGGTCGAGGGAGTCAGCAGGTGCTCGAGGGAAAGACTCCATTCATAGGCGTAACCGTTGCGGATGTTGGGCGGAGATGAAACCGCAACGGGCGGCGAGTTGCCCAGCTGGTAGGCCAGGTCGTAGCTGAGTTGCGCCGGCGCCCAGGGCTGACCGCACGCTCCGGGGCCGAAGAAACGGCACAGGTCCAGTCCAAACAGGAATTCCGTAATCGGCGCGCTCAGGCGGGTCTCGGCGGCGTAGTCAAGCTCGCCGAGAGAATTGAACACGCCGAATCCCCCGCGCAGGGAAGTCGTTCCCTTGCCCGAGAGGTCGTAGGCGAAGCCGAAGCGAGGCGCCCAGCCGGCCCAGTCGGGCTGAATCAGCGAGGCCGGCAAATCGGCAACCTGCGAGGTCATGAACTGCAGTCCGAAATTCTGCTGCAGCTTCTGCACGAAGGGGTCGGCGAGGAGTCCTGGCGCCTGACCGCGGTCGTTCCGCACGATGAAGCGCGTGGCGTTGGACGGATCGAGGATTGACCCGCGGCCATCCGCGTTGGTGGGTGGGGAAAAGAATTCCTCGCGTAGCCCGTAGCTCAGGGTCAAGCGGCGCGTGACGCGAAACTCGTCGGAAAAATAGAAACCCATGTAGTTCAGCCGATCGTTCCCGCCCGAATTGCCAGCCTGCGCGAAGGAGAGAAACGGCCGGCCGATCAAAAAATCGGCGAAGGCGTTTCCAGTGACGGAGCCGAAGCCGTCACTAAAGGAAAAGACGCCCTGGCCGAAATCCTCGACGAGGTAGAACAATCGCAGGCGGCGCACGTCCGCGCCAAACTTGAACGTGTGCCGGCCCTTGACCCACACCAGGTTGTCGGTGAACTGAAACGTGCTGTTCTTGCGGATCTGCGGCTGGAAAATGTCGCTGTCGCCCATGTCCGCGCACCCGGGAACATTGATCGCCGGGATGCCGAGGTTGGTCGAGCCCGGTGCGCGCGCGATGCCGAGCTCCCGCAGGAAACCGCTGTGGATATTTTCGGCTTCCTTGGTCCCGAAGAAGTAGGCGTATCCGAAGCGGAAGTCATTGATCAGCGTGGGTCGAAAGACCGACGTGAGTCCGAGCGCGAAATTGCGTCCCCGATCGTTCTTGTTGGTTCCGAATCCCGGCGGCGCGGGTGGGTTCTGGGCGAACGTGTTGGGCACGAAGGGGAAGAGCTGGTCGCTGTTGAAGATCAGAAAGCGCCCGAAAAGCTGGTGCTGTGTATTCAACTGGTGGTCGAGCCGTGCCAGGAACTGGTCGGTCGTAACACGCCGGAGTCCCACGTTGATGTTGTTATTCTCGCCGGGAGCCGCATTGGGCTGATTCGGCAGGGGCACCCGGTCCAGGATGGCGCGCGAGAGCGGGTTGATCTCGGAGGCGGGAATCTGGTTGCCGGGAAACGGCTGACCGGTGGCGGGGTCGGTGAGTGTGGGGAAGGGCAGACCCGTCAGCGGATCGGTTCCGCTGAAGTCGCCCGAACGCAGGGCCGCTAGGGGAAGAAGCGTGGTGTTGGTGACGCTCTGGTGAATCCGCAGGCCTTCATAATTCGTGAAGAAAAACGTTCGGTCGCGTTTCAAGGGGCCGCCGAGGCTCGCGCCAAACTGGTTCTGGCGAAATGGAGGAATGGGTCGGTTCGGATCGTCGAAGAAATTCCTGGCGTCGAGGGCGCTGTTACGCAGGAACTCGTAGGCGGTGCCGGAAAAGCGATTCGAGCCGGAGCGCGACGCGATGTTGACCTGCGCGCCGGAGGTCAATCCTTGTTCGGTCGAGTAGGAACTCTCAACCACACGAAACTCGCGAATCGCGTCTACGGAAGGATTGACCGTGAGGCTGTAGGCGAACGGCTCCATCAGCGTGATGCCGTCGAGCGAGAAGTTGTTGCGCTCGGAGCGCTGGCCGTTCACCGAAAATCCAATCCCTTGCGCCGCGGTGTTGAATTGCTGCGAGGAGCTGTTCGGATAGGGAGGCACGGCGCCGGCGGCGAGCAGCGCAAGCTGCGAAAACTGCCGGCCGTTGAGTGGCAGCAAGCTCACCCGGGCGTTGTCGATTTCGTCACCGATGGCAGGCGTGGCGGTCTCAATGAGCGGCGGCCGAGCGTCCACGCGGACCATGGTCTGCTTGCGGGCGAGTTCCAGCGTCACGTCCACGCGCGCCGTCTGGCCCACCTGGAGAACCAGCCCGGAAAGCGTCTTGGCCGCGAATCCGCTCTTCGAAACTTCCAGTTCGTACGATCCAACGGGGAGCAGCGGGAAGCTGTAGAACCCGTTCTCGCTCGAGGCGGTGGCTCGCGTAAGTCCTGTCGCGGAGTTTCGCAGTGTGACCGTCGCGCCCGGCACGGCTGCGGCGGCTGGGTCGAGGACGACGCCTTCGAGATTGCTGTTCCAGTTCTGGGCGGAGAGCGGGCCGGCGAGAACGGCCAGGAATAACGCCGTCGCAGCGGGCAGGATGAAATAACGGATAAGATCAGTTCGGGATGACTTCAAATGAGTTGCCCCTTTTCGGGGCATTGGGGTAAGGAGGGCTAAAGAGCGGAAATCCAGACAAGCCAGCGCGCCTCGTCAAACGAGCGTTCGCGCGGCTCCTGGACAAGAGCCGACCCTGACCTTCTCCCATCCGGACTGTACCGTCGGCCCCGGAGTTTCACCGGATCGTGGAGCAAGAACAGTGGACAGTGCTTAATGGACAGTGTCGAGCGAACGGCCTTTGCTGTTCACTTGTCACTATTCATTGTTCACTGCCTTTAGCTCCTCGCGGGCTTTACCGCCGATCGGGAATTGGGAAACCCTTGCGGCTTTCCCTCACCCTGCCCCGAAGGTCATCATCAAATTGTCGCCAGGAGTTTATCATTCCGCTGGCAAGACTCTCAAGCGTTCCCCGAGCCTGACGGCAGAATTTGTTCCCGGACGAAAAGTCATTCTCGCCGAACTTGCCACGCGAGGTGTCCGGGACGAGTCAAGATTCTGTCAATTCGCTGCACGAGCGCTTGACCTGGCCCTCGATGCCCTTATACTCGTAAGTCGCTCTGGCTTGCCCACAGCATTCAGAATGGGAATCCCTCCACAGCATGAGACGTCTCGCCGCGGTGAACCCTGGGCGCTCGGCTCGGTGCTCGGGTACGCGTCCGCAAATGTTTTCGACCGATTTGCGGTTATTCACGCCGACCCGCTGATCGGCCCGTTCCTGCGCGGTCTCCCCAGCCTGATTCTGGGCGTGGTTCTGGTTCTTCGCCATCGCACGCTCCGTCAACTCAAGCCGAGCTCGGCCGATTACGCGGGACGCCGAACCATTCTCACCTTTGTTCTTGCCGGATTCGTCTCTACCGTGGGCCTCTTCGTTTACTACTTCGCGATTCGGATCGGCGGCGTCATCATCACGATTCCGGCGCTGGAAACGTACGTCATCTGGGGCACGTTGATTGCCTGGGCGTTCCTGGGAGAGAGGGTGCGCGGCATGGCACTCATGGGCATTGGATTGATAGCCCTGGGGTTGGCCGTTCTCTCGCTCGGCCAGATGCGAGGGCAGCCGATTTCATCGCTCTGGTACTGGGCCATCCCTCTCGCCCTGTTCACGGCGCTGACCTATGGCGTCTCAGGAGTTCTGTGGCGGGATGGGCAGTTGCGCGGGGCGCACCAGTCAACGGCTATCTTCCTGCAATTTACGACCAGCATGGTTGTGGCGGCCGGTGGACTTACACTCCTGGGTCGGTGGAGCGCACTGGTGACAACTCCCGTTCACGATCTCGCCGCGCTGCTCGCCAGCGGAGTGCTCTCGGGGATCGTAGGAATCTACTGCATGTTTACCGCGCTGAGATTGATGGCGGTCGCGCGGGTCTATGCGTTTTCTTCATTGACTCCATTGGTCGCCACGCTCTTTGCGCACTTCTTCCTACGCGAATACCTCAACGTCGTCATGCTCCTGGGTGTCTTGCTGGTTTCGGCGGGCGTGGCGCTGACCCAGATCTTTCGGCCCAAGGAAGAGAAGCAAGCCTAGCGGGAGGGTCCGCCCCGGGGCGTCTCCCTGAGTTTGCCGGCGGGTCAGAGGTGCGGGACTCGGCGGTCCTTGATTTCATTCAAATGGTCGCGGAGCCGCCTCATGACCTCCGATTCCTTCCCCTGGGCGATTTCCAGTTCGATTTCCCGCAGGGCGAAGTGAATGATGTCGTGGTGGTGCAGTTCCTCCTCTCCCAGTTCGTTGCTGAAGCGCAGCCAGATCTGGTGCAGGAGGTCGATTTCCTTGGCCGTCAGATGGGGCGCGTGCGGGCCAAGGTAGAAGATGTCCTCCTGGCCGGTGGGAGTGAAGATTTCGAGTGAAAGATGGGGCTTGGGATCGGACAGGCCCTCCCAGGCCAGCCCGGCGCGGCGCGCTTCTTCGGTGACAGGCATTTTCGCGGAGGCCCCCAAGACAATCGTCGCGGCTTGCAGGCTTTCCGCCGAGCGCAGGATGCCATCCCAGATTTCTGTCGCGGCGGCCACCGTGAGGTAAATCTTTTTCCCCCGCTTCTCCGCCATGGAGAGCGCTTGGGTGAAGACCCTCTGCTCCCGGGCACCGAAGAGCTGCTCGGGCACCAGCATATGCTCGCCCGATCCCGCGCGGCGGAGAATTCGAATGTGCAGAACGACCACGTCTTGCTGAGCGGGATTCACGCGGTCGAGGACGGCCGCGAGGTGATAGAGGGTGTTGAAATCGCGCGCGAGGACCAGAACGGAGCCGGGCCGGCAACCAACCATTTCCGGGCTGATTGCCGCTCCCGGCTCCAGGTGGAACTGGTCCATCTCGGCAACTTCCGACCGTCGGCGGTGCGTGTAATGTTCGGATGCGGTGAAGATGCCGAAGAAGATCACGGTAAACGCGATTCCGGCCGTGGTGGCGATTTGCTTCGTGAACAGGTTGACGACGGCGACGGCCAGCAGGGTCAGCGTGATCAAGCCGAGGCCAATGGGAATGTCCAAGCGGCTGATCCGCAGGTTCAGAGGGACGCGGAACTCTCTCTGTCCAGGGTCCTTGTAGCGAAGCACCAGGACTCCCAGTCCCTTCATTGCAAAGCTCCAGATCACGCCGAAGGCGTAGGCTTCGCCCAGAAGGATGATGTCGCCACGGCTGAGGAAAATGGTGAGCAACTGGAGAATCACCACGAGGTTGATGATGCGGTGAGATGTTCCGTAGCGGGGATGCGGGTGCCGGAACCATTCCGTCAGCACGCCGTCTTCCGACATCCGATTCAAGACGCCGTTGGATCCAACGATCGCCGTGTTGATAGCGCCGGAGAGAATCATGATTCCGACCACGACCACGAAGGCGTGGAAGAGCAGTTTGAGGAACGTGGGTCCGACGACGTACATCGCCAAGCCACCGATGAGGTTGTCCTTGAACTGGAGGCGCGTCGCATCGGGAATGATCGCATAGGCGAAGAAGGAGACCAGCGAGGTGAAGAGCATGCTGTAGATGAAGATGATCAGCGCCGTCTTTTTCAGATTCGGAAGCTTGGGGTGCTGGATTTCGCGGTAAACCTGGGCGAGCGTCTCGAGACCGCTCATGGCGAGCACCGAATGGCCAAAGGCCACCAGGATCCCCACCACGCCGATCAGCTCGGGGAGGCGGCTGGAACGCAGCCAGCCCTCGGCCTCCGGTGAAAAATGCAGGTTCCCGGGCCTCGGCACCGGCGGGAGATGGCCTCCCTGCATCCAGAGTGTGTAGCCGCACCAGCCGATCATCAACACCACCAGGACCGAGGTGAACTTCATGATGGTCACAGCTTTTTCGCTGGATTCTTCAATTCCCTTGATGTTCTGCCACCAGAAATAAAGCGTGACCAGGCTTGCGAAAACCGCTGCGGTGAGGTTGGTGGGAAGCGTCAGATTGATGTGGACGTAGTGAAAGAGTTCGTTGACAAACCCCGTAAGGTATTGGCCCGCGGAAACGCCGCTAATGGGTCCGGTCAAGATGTAATCGAACATCAGCGCGGAGACGGAAACCTTGGCGAGCGTTCCTCCCATGGCCTCTTTGACCACGCGATACACGCCGCCCCGGACGAACAAGCTGCAGCTTTCTACGTACATCTGGGAAACGGCGTAGGCGAACAGCATGACGGCCAGGATGAACCAGGGCGCGGTTTTGCCGATAGCCTGCTCGGCGATGCCGCACGCATAAAAGGCCGAGGAGGCGAGGTCGTTCAGCACTACGGCCGCCGCCCGCCAGAACGAAATGAACGTCAGCATGGCGGTCGTTGCCACCAGCACCCGTGGCGCCGTGACGATTGAGGGCTTGACTTTTGACTGTTGCGGGGAAGAACTATCCATGAATGCTTTTGGCCATGACGAGCGCGCCCCCTCGCAGCCGTCGCCAGATGGCCACCGGGCTTGGCCGCGCGGCATCGAGGGGAACGTTGATATTTTCGCACAGCGAGGCTGAGGACGGAAGCGCTTTCTCATCGCGGCGGTTGGACCGCAGCTCTGCGGGTTGGACGTCTGGGCCGGCTGCCTCGCTGGAATGTGAGGACATTTTGAGCATGGTCCGGACAGAGTGCTTCCGACGCATTGCATCTAACTGTTGGAGTTTTCTGATTCGATGAAGAAGAGGCATTCAAGCATCGTTGTTCTCGGCCTTGCAGCAGCCGTCGCGTTTTCACAACCTGCCTCGAGCCTTTGTGCGCCAGCGAAAACAGCGGTTGCATCTGATCCTGATCCCGTGCAGGTGGCCATCGACCATTACCATAACCTCGAGCATGAGGCGGCGCGGCAACAACTCGAAGCGTGGCTCGCGACGCATCCGGGGGACCTCCGCGCGCGAAACTATCTGGCGAGCGTCATTCTGCAGCGGGAGCTGCTTCACCGCGAATTGCTCGAAAGCCAGGTCTATGGCCCGCACGGCGAGGCCTTTCAGGGAAAGAAAGCACCCGTCTCGCCCGCCTTCCAGCAGGAACTGTTCGGTGTCCTGAGCAAGGCCGAGAGCATCGCTGAAGACAGGCTGAGGCAAAATCCCCGCGACGAGGAAGCGCTCTACTGGGCGGGTGTCACGCACGTGACCCGGGCCATCTATCAATTGACACTCGCCAAAGCAAACCTCGCGGCAATCGGCGAGGCCAAGGAAGCCCGCAAATACCACGCGCAACTTCTGGGCCTGAACCCGAACTTCATCGATGCGCTGCTTGTCGTGGGGACCTACGACTACGTGGTGGGGAGCCTGCCCTGGTATATGAAAGTCCTGGCTTCCCTTATCGGCTATCGCGGCAACCGTGAGCGCGGCCTCGCCGCCATGGAGCGCGTCACTCGTGAGGGGCGTTGGGCGCGGGACGATGCTAAGAACTTCCTCGCCATTCTCTATTTCCGTGAGAGGCGGTACCCCGAGGCCCGCGTGCTGCTCGAAGACCTCTCGCGGTCCTACCCGCGCAACTATCTCTTCCCGCAGGAGATCGCGAGGACCTACAAAGCCCAAGGCGACTGGAAATCGGCGGCCAAGGTTTACGACGAGATCCTCTCCAAGTACACGGCGAGTGAGCCCGGCTTCAAGTCCATTCCGGCGGCCAAGATCTACTACCAGGCGGGGCAGGCGCACGCCGGGATGGGCGAGACCGAGGCGGCGCTCGAGCGCTACGGCAAGGCCGCGAAGTTTCCGGACAATGATATCGACGTCTATCGCGCCGAACTGGCCGCGGCCGAACTTTGCCTCCAGCAGAACCGCCGCGCGGAGGCGCTGCGCAAATACGAACGGGTGGCAACGGCCGTTCCCGACACCGACGAAGGGAAGGCCGCCCGCCGGAGTCTCGAGCGATTGCAGCAGCATCCTCCGCAGCGCGGCAGTTGACTTCCTGACAAGCCGTCGGCGCCCCCGCTTTCCGCGCTTTGAGGCCGCGTTCGCCTTCGCTTACAATGACTGTCGCGGCGGGGGCTCTCCCCCTCGCCGCCCAGCCGTCGGCCTTCTGCCGCAGGTTCGAGGTAGTGGCGTGGACGTTGCTTCCGATCTCTCGCCCCTGGTGGCCTTCAAGCTGATTGTGTTCTCGCTCGGGGCCCTCGTGCACCTTTTCCTCATGGTGCTGATCCTCGGACAGCGTCGGCTGCGGCGCCTCGAATGGCTACTGTTCCTCCTGATGGCGGCCCTGTTCATGTGGAACTCGGGGAATCTGCTGGCCCTCAACGTCGGCCTGTTCTACGGAGTGGGACCCACTGTTCTTTCCGGGCTTTCGCGCCTGATTCCGTTCCTGGGATTTCTGATCGCCGCACCGCTCGTCGTTCATGTCCATGCCGAGTACACGGGGCGAATGCGTGCGGGACTGCCGGGTCGGTTGATGGTCGCGGCGTTCTACCTTCCCGTGATCGCTGCACCCTGGCTCGCGGGACGGCTGCTCGGTCACCTCCATCTCGACCCCCTGACGGCATTGCGCTCGTACGTCCCGCTGCTCGCCACCTGGATGACGGTAGCCCTTGGGGTGAGCGTCTTCCTGAATACGGTTTACCTGCGCAGTCTGCAGGATCCGCCTGCCAGAAAATTCCATGCCGGGCTGGCCCTGGTCGAAGCATTCCTGGCGTTGGGCTTCTTGTGGGTCTACGTCCTGCGCCCCTCAGCAACGGTGGGGCTGGGTGGATACGCCGCGAGCTTCCTGATGCTCGTCGGTGTGGCGCCCGGCGTACTCGTCGGCTATTCTACGTTGCGCTACAACTTCCTCGACCTTCAGGTCCGTCGCAACCTCATCTATTCGCTCGTGGCGATCTTTGCCCTGCTGATCTATCTTAACGTGATCCGGCGCATCAGCGGCTTTCTGGAACTGCGGAATATCCTTCCCTCGGCGGTCACCGAGGGGCTGATGATCTTTCTGCTCGTCGTTTTCCTCGAACCGGTCAAGAAACAGATCAACCGCCTGCTCCATGCCGCGTTTGTCTCCGAATTCGAGAAGGTCCAGCGCCTTTCCACCGATATCCAGGAATACGCCAAGCAGTCCGGCGACCTGCCATCTCTCAAGAGTTTCGTCGAGGAGCGCGTAGCCAAGGAGTTGGGTCTCGAAAGGGTTGAACTGTTGCTGGGTCCGTCTGCGGTGGTCGCGCAGTATCCGTCGCCGCCCAGCAAAACTCGCATCTTCCCGGTTCACCGCGGCCAAGACGTGGTGGCCATGTTGGTCGTGACCCCCATCACTTCGGATCTCTCCGGAGAACTGTTCGGCGCGCTGCAGTTGCTCGCCGACCAGTTAGCGGCGGCCCTGGAGCTCTGCCAGTTGATTGCGGACAAGGTTCAGCTCGAGCGTGAACTGGCCGAAAAGGCCAAGATGGCTTTCCTGGGCGAGATGGCGGCTCGCATCGCCCACAACGTCAAGAATCCGCTCAGTTCGATGAAGACGCTTGTGCAGCTCCTCGAGGAGGATGCGAGTCTTCCGGAGCGTGTGCGCGGCGATTGTCGGATGGTGGTGACGGAGATCGACCGCTTGAACAATAATATTTCCCAGGTGCTGCGCTACGCCAAGCCGGCCCGCGACACGGACCGTGCTGTGGATCTCGCCGCGGTCGTCAACCGCGTGCTCAGCTTGACGCGGGCCGAAGCGGACCGGCGCCAGGTGCAGCTGGAGTTCGAATCGCCCGCCGGCCCCTGCGCGGTCAAGGGCGGCGAAGAGGCGGCTAGTGATATTGTTTCCAATCTGGTGGTCAATGCGTTGGAGGCCAGCCCGTCGGGAAGTTCGGTTCGCGTTCGGCTGGCTCGGGAAGCGGGCAATGCGGCGCGCCTCACGTTGGAGGTTGAAGACCAGGGGCCCGGCATCTCGCCGGAGTTGAAGGAGAAGATTTTTCGGCCGTTCTTCACGACGCGTCCGGGCGGCACGGGACTGGGCCTCGCCATCGTCGCGCGGCGCGTGGAGGAAATCGGCGGCGGGGTCGATTTCGTTTCGCCCCTCGAGGGCGAACGACGCGGCGGCACGTGCTTTCGCGTGCGGTTTCGGACGGCGTCCTGAACTGAGAATCCCATTCGCACGCCGAGGACGGCGCGGGAAGATTGCGAATCCATAGCCACGAACGTGATATTCAAACGCCATGCACACAATTCTGATCGTTGATGACGACACGACGGCCCGCTACGGCATGAAGCGGGTCCTCGAGGAAGACTACAAGGTTCTCGAAGCCGAAAATGCGGCCGCAGCTCGCCGGGTCATGACCGCCCAGAATCCGGACTTGCTTTTGCTCGATATCGAGATGCCCGGCGAAAGTGGGCTCGACTTCTTGCGTGAACTGAAGGCCAAGGACTCCTCGCCCGCGGTCATTATGATTACCGCCTACGGTTCCGAGAAGGTCGCCGTGGAGGCTATGAAGAGCGGCGCCTACGACTATCTCCCCAAGCCCTTCGAGGTGGATGAGCTCCGGCTGGTGGTAGAGAAGGCGCTCGAGCACCTGGATTTGGCCGAGGAAAACCAGCGGCTCAAGCGACAACTGACTTCCGAGGGCCAGTTCGGCGCCATGATCGGCTCGAGCCCGGCGATGCGCCAGCTCTTTGAGCTCGCCGACCGCGTGGCGGCGGCGGAGGTGACCGTGCTCATGCAGGGTGAAAGCGGCACGGGCAAGGAATTGTTGGCGCGTGAGATTCACCGCCGCAGCAACCGCGGCTCGAAGCCTTTCGTGCCACTCAATTGTGCGGCTGTTCCCGAACACCTGATCGAGAGCGAACTCTTCGGCTACGAGAAAGGGGCCTTCACCGGCGCGACTGCGCAGAAACGCGGGAAGTTCGAGCTCGCGCACGGCGGCACGCTGTTCCTCGACGAGATCGGCGACATGTCGCTCGCCACGCAGGCCAAGCTGCTGCGGGTGCTCGAAACACATCGCTTCGAGCGCCTGGGCGGCACGGCCTCCATCGAAGTGGACGTGCGCGTCCTGAGCGCCACGAATAAGGACTTGGCGGCGGAAATCAGCAAGCAGGCCTTTCGCGAGGACCTCTACTACCGCCTGCGCGTCGTCCTGCTAAAGCTCCCGCCGCTGCGCGAGCACAAGGAGGACATTCCGCTGCTGGTGAACGAATTCTGCGCCATGCTCGCCGCCAAGCACCGCCGCGGACCGCTCACCGTCACTCGGGAGGCGATGGCGATGCTGATGGGCTGCGACTGGAAGGGCAACGTTCGCGAGCTGAAAAACGTGCTCGAGAGCGCCGTCGTCATGAGCCGCGACGATGCGATCCACGCGGAGGACATTCCCGCCGACTTTCTCGCTGGGCCGTCGGCTCCCGCCGTGACTTCGGAGGTGGCGTCCTTTCTGGGCGTGCACGATTACCGGGAGGCCAAACGCCAGTTTGAGATCGCGTTTATCAAGGCCCGGCTCCGAGAGCACGGTGGAAATATCACGCGCACGGCTGCGGCCATCGGCCTGCACCGCCAGAGCTTGCAGGAGAAACTGCGCGAACTAGGTATTCAGGCAGAGCGCGACTAGTGCGGTGCCAACTGAGAACATGCGAGACTCGAGAATAGAAACCGGACAGTCGTGTCTTTGGTGGTGCCGGATACAAGACTGCTAACGGAGGTCGGGAAGTGAGATTCCGAGGGTTTGCTTTGATGGGATTGAGCCTGCTGCCGATCGAAAACGCCCAGGCTGCGAACAACGACGAGCAGGAAGTGCGCACGACGATTCTGAAGGCCATGGAGAACTGGTCGGCGCTCGACGCCGACGCCAACGCGGCCTACTACTCCTCGAGGGATCGCGCCGTCTTCTTCGATTTCACGCCCATGCAGTATGTAGGCTGGAAAACCTACATGAACGAGATCAAGAAGGTCCAGGAATCCATCCGCAATTTCAAGATGGCCCTCAACGACGACTTGAGCGTGCGAGTCTTGGGGCGCGCCGCCTGGGCCCATTGCACCTGGAAGATGGACTTTGAGTTCAAGGATGGGACGCGCCGCCACCTGGAAGGTCGCCTGACCGAGGTGCTCGAAAAGCAGAAGGGCAGATGGAAGATTGTGCATGAGCACGCCTCAGTTCCGACCCCACCGTAAAATCCGACCGAGCGCTCGCGCGTGTCACGCCGCTGTCTTGTGATAGAATTCGCCACAATCAGGGGATCCGTTTGCGCAATCCTTGTTCCCATCGGGGCTGGACAAGACCACCGGAGGTGAATGCATGAGAAGGTCAATCTGTTTGGTGATCCTCGGCGGACTCCTACTTGCCGCACCTTTGGTCGGGGCGGACGCCGACGAGCAGGCCATCCGCTCGACCATCAGCAAGGCATATGAAAACTGGGGGGCGATGAACCCCGACGCGAATGACCCGTACTACGCTGCCGACGCGAATGCTGTGTGGTTCGATATCGCTCCGATGCAGTACGTGGGCTGGACGGCCTACAAAGACGGAGTAAAGAGGATGTTCTCGGGACTGGAAGGAGTCAGTCTTAAGATTCACGACGACCTCGCGGTCCACCGGGCCGGCAAGACCGCGTGGGCGACCTTCACCTGGACGGCCGAGTTGAGAATCAAAGGGGGCAAGGTGGAACACTCCGAAGGTCGAGCTACCGAAATCCTGGAGAAGCGAAAGGGTAAGTGGGTCATCGTCCACGAGCACGCCTCCGTGCCGGCTCCCTCCGGTCCCTGACGACGCCCCTGGGGGCTCTTGGACGTGTCTATTTCGGACCATCTGTGGACGCGCTACCTGCCGGGACTCTGGCGGCCACCGGCGGGGCTGCGCTGATCGGATTCGCGCCACCCCGCCGGAGGATCGCCTTCACGATCCTGGCGACCCTGTGGGGGCTCACCTGCATGGAAGCGGAGTATTGGGTAGCCCGTGGTTTCCCCCAAGACGAGGCTCCTTTTTTCATTGCCACGGTCCTCATGACATCGGCCGCGCTTGTTCTCGGCAAGCGCGGCGGCTTTGCGCTTGGGATGATGGGCCTTGCCTTCTTCGCCTACGTTAACATTCGCTACGGCGCCCCTTATCTGCTCGATTATGTTTTGCCAGCCTTCTACGCCGTCCTCGTGGTCTGGTCACGGCGGGAGATGAACTGGTCCGCGTCCGCCATGCTGAGGCCTGGCCGGCTGGAAGCATCTTGGGTGGTCATCGTCCACGCCATCACTTTGTGGAGAACGACGGAGCTCGGCAAATGGGGATGGATCCTCGGTCGGCCATGGTAGCGCTCGTGGTGAGCCGACTCATGAGATGAGGCTGGTCACGGTGCGCGGTGGGCGTCGAGAGGAAAGCCTCCGCAGAGGTTGCTGCATGCCTACGATCGGGAAGCGCCCGGCTTCCTCAGCGCAGGCGTCAGCCGCTGCCTGAGGCGCAGGATGAGGCGGAGGGTTTTGAAACGGCCGTCGCCGTGGCGAACGCCGAGAATTTCCGCTCGACGCGTTTCGAGCCGCAGTCGGGGCACATCAGCTCGACGCTGCCCTTGCCGAGAATCAGCTTCTCGAAGACTTTCCCGCATTTCCGGCAGGCGTACTCGAAGATGGGCATGGGTGGCGGTGATTACTCCTTGGGAGCTTCGGTTGCTTTCTTTTCCTGCCCCGACGGGGCGGGCGGCCGCGGCGCTCAGCTAAAGCGCGAGAGTCCCGGGATGCGAGGCAGTACGAGGAGATAGATGATCACGAACAGTAAAAAGATCAGCAATCCTTCCATGCTAGGAGTATACCGTCCGTCGGCTTATCCGCACAGGGACATTAAGTCACTTACGATCGCCCCAACGAGTCGACCGCATTCTGCAGCCCGCGTCACGGCCGCACAATGACGGGAAACTCGCGCTGCCAGTCAGGCCAGCCTTTCAGGTACAGCTTGACCTCTATCAACCAAAGCAGAGAGTTGTGGGCCGCCATGAAGGTTGTCGGTGCGTCCGGCGGAATCGTCAACTGAGTCTCCAGGGTGGCGGACTGACCGGCCGAGAGTTCTCTGTCCGCAGCGAATTTGACCGATTCCGCGCGGATAACGGTCCGATGGCTGTGGGTGTCGTCGCCGCTCTGCCACTGGACGACTTCCATCCCTCGCAGCGTTGCCTGGGCCTCGATCAAGTGGATATCGCCGCGAGGCTGGAGGTTCACCGTGCAAGTGACGCTCTGCCCCGGCCGAACGAACACAGGCGTAACCTGCACTGCCACCCTGCCCAGCTTCCGCGCGGCGATGAGCGGGCGAACCGCCCAAATGAAAAGAGCACCTGAGGCCCCCAGGATCAGAAACCAGACCACTAAGGCGCTCCATTGCTCCGGGCCTGCCACGGGTGTCTTTCGGAAAACGTCCCTCACATAGAAGCCGAAGAGCAAGGAGAAGAATAGGAATAGCCCGCCGGTGAACACCATGCATCCGCGCACCACGCTCTGGCCGAGCTGCAGGAGCTTCTGATGCGATTCTGCTCCGCGGAATGCGGGGCCGAGGTTGAATGCCTGGGTTTCGGCAGCAGGCACCAAGAAGAACTCTTCGTCGGTTGCAGCGTCCAGCGCCCCCGCGAGCGCGGCTTGCGCGCGCAGATACCACTCCACGCTGAACGAGGCACCACGATACGAGAGCGGCCCAGGCGGGGCTGTAAACTCAAATGGGTAGAAAGCCCTCTGCCCACCGCGCCAGGAGCCGCTGAAGACCGTTTGCTTCTGTGCCGGGCCGAAATCATCCTCCCCGCGGCCCCGCGTCCGCCAACGCCTAACCAGGCTCAGTTCCTGGCATTCGCAGTCGTCCACTACGCTGACCTCGATTCTCCCTGTGACTTTTTCCCCAGCCACGCAGGCTTTGTTGGGGTGATCTAGGACAACCTTGAGCGCGCACCTCGACATTTTCTACCTCGGAAGGACTTCCTGACGTGCTTCAGGGGCGAGCATACAGCGCTCATTTGGCCGCGAGCATGTTGAGGGCCGGAACAGGCGTTCCTCGTCTGGTTTCACCAGCTTCTCGATTCGATCGGCACAGGACAGGTCCCCCGCGCAAATTCCACCGGAGCACAGCCAGCATCGGATCTCAGCGCCAGCCGGTCAGGTGCCGCGTTCGCAACGAGCCGACCTATAGCGCCGGCCAGAGCGATTCCCAGATTTTGAACTCGTGGTGGTAGCCGGCCTCTTCAGCGCGGGTGAACTTGCGGCCGGAGGCCACGTCGAGGGTTTCCTGGAAGATACGTCGGCCGACTTCCTCAATAGTTGCTTTCTTTTCCAGGATGGTTCCCGCGTCGATATCGATATCGCCGTTCGAGCGGGCAAGTTGCGGGTTGGTGCCGATTTTAATCACCGGACCGAGCGCGCAGCCGATGCCTGTTCCGCGCCCGGTCGTGAACAGCGCGACTTGCGCGCCGCTCAGGAAGAGCGCGGGCGTGGAGATCTGGTCGTAGCCAGGCGTGTAGTGCACGTAGAGACCTTTGCGATCGCCGAGCCATTCGCCGTATTCGACCAGGTCTTCAACGATGGACGTCCCGCCCTTGGCCTTCACGCCGCTCGACTTGAGGTAGATGTTGTAGAGGCCACCCTTGATGTTTCCGGGCGAAGGGTTGTCGCGGAAATCGTCGCCGAAGCTTTCCACATACTCCTCATAGCGCTTGAGCGCCTGCATCAATTTGCGGCCCACAGCCCGCGTCCGGGCGCGTTGCGCGAGGTCGGCCATCGCCGCGCCCTGGAGCTCTGGAATTTCGGGCAGCAGCACGGCGGCACCGGCCTTCACGAACATGTCGGCGGCGATTCCCACGGCCGGGTTGGCGGTCACGCCCGACCAGCGGTCGGAGCCGCCGCATTCCGTTCCCACGATCAGCTTGGAGATGGGGACCGGCTCACGCTTAACCTCGTTGACGCGAGGCAGCATTTTCTCAACGATTTCCAGCCCGCGCTCGACGGTCTTGCGGCTCCCACCCGAGTGCTGGATCGTGAGGTTGACGACGCGCTGATTGTAGTCGGGCACCACATTCTGAAAGACCGGCGCCGAGCACTCCACGCAGGTTTTTCCGCAACCGAGATCGATGTAGACCGCCGCGCCGAGGTTGGGGTGGCGCAGACTGTCCGCTAGAAGCTGGTTGAGCAGGTCAACGGCCCGCCCGTCGGGCATTCCGCAGCCTGACTCGTGCACAATGGGCACCACGCCATCCACGTTCGGAAATTTCTCGCGCGAGTAGACCTCCCGCGTCGCCCGGTAGGCGATTTCGCGCGCCTCGGTCGAGGAACACATTCCGGAGGTCACGATGCCCACGTAGTTGCGCGCGCCGACCGTCCCGTCGGGCCGTGCATAGCCGTCGAAGGTCAGCGACGCAAGCGCGGGGTCAATCGGCGTCGGCCGGGGATTGTCGCGGTAGCGCACCTGAAGCTTGGGCAGGCGGTCTTCGAGGTTGTGTTCGTCGATGGGGTCGCCTGGTTCGACAGGGCGGGAGGCGAGGCCGATCGGATCGCCGAGTGTGATGTAAGGCTGCCCGCGGCGGACCTTCCTGATGGCGAAACTCTGCCCGCGCAGCACGCGGCCCGAAATGGTGATGCGCTCTCCCGCATGAAGGAGTTCTGTCCCGATGTCCAGAGAATCTACCGTCGCCACGGCGAGGTTGTCTTTCTGCGGGTTGATGATGATAGCGACGTCTTCAAGTTGCTTCACACGCATTGTTCACCTATGTTGTCGCATGTCCGGCAGGCCCGCCTTGGTTTGATTCTCTTCCGGCTCGCTACCTTGGTCGGCGGCAATGAATTACGAATCGCCAGCAGGCAAGAGCGAAGCGATACGCCCGTGTGCCGCGCCGCTCACTCGCTGGCGACGATTGCTTAAGCGGGTCGCCCCGGTCAAGTGTACTTCATAACGGAGCCGTGGCGCACTGCCATCAAGGCAAGCCGAAGAGTCGACGGTATACTCCCAAATAGCCGAAGGCCTGCATCGTGAATTCGGGATTCCGGACCTGGGCCATCTCTTCCTCAACGCCACGAAGCCTTGACAGTCAGGACCGATGCCGTTAGGTTAGGCGCTTGGTCAAACGGACGCACATCCCACCGTCACAATATGGAAAGGCAGCGCCGGCGGTTCGGCGGCTCGCCAAGTTGTTTCCGTACTGAATGTCCGGTATTGATCAGGAGGGGCTGCGACAAGCTCTCTCGCGCAGCCGGCTGAGCACGCGGATACGTTTGTGAGCATCTCTACGAGAGCTTTTGAAGACGCAGGGCCCAACTCGAAAAACGAACCCCGTCTGTTCTCAGCAGGTAACACCTGGCCGTTTGTTCTGGTGACGGCGTTGTTTTTGTTCTGGGGGATTCCCAGCAACATGAACGACATCCTCATCAGGCAATTCATGAAGTCATTCGAGATCACCCGCTTCAAAGCCGGTCTGATTCAGTCGGCGTATTACATGGGGTATTTCCTCCTCTCGTTGCCCGCCGCGCTGATCATGCGCAAGTACAGTTACAAGACCGGGCTGGTCATCGGGCTGCTGTTGTACGCCACCGGGACGTTTCTCTTCTGGCCGGCGGCCATCGTGCGGCAATACGGATTCTTTCTATTCGCGCTTTTTGTTGTCGCCAGCGGGGCGGCGTTCCTGGAAACCGGAGCGAACCCGTTCATCGCTGTCTTGGGCGACCCGCGGACTTCGGAGCGGCGGCTGAATTTCTCCCAGGCCTTCAATCCGGTCGGGGCCGTCACCGGGGTTCTCGTGGGGACCGTCTTCATCTTTTCGGGAATCGAACTGAAGGCGGACGAAATCGCCATGCTCAAGGCCGTTGGGACGTACGACGCTTACCTGCAGCACGAGACGATGCGGGTGGTCACGCCGTATCTGGTCATGGGAAGCGTGATCTTCATTTGGGCGCTGCTGATCCTGAGAACCAAGTTCCCGAAAGTTGCCGAGGAGGCACAATCGGGCGCCGAACGCACCAAGGGACGGTTCCTGGATCTCTTCAAATATCATCATTTCATCCTCGGGGTCATCGCGCAGTTTCTCTACGTCGGCGCGCAGGTGGGAACCTGGAGCTACTACATCCAGTACGTGCAGGACTACACGCGTCAACCTGAAAAGGTGGCGGGCTATTTTCTGACCGGAACGCTGGTGGCCTTCGGCGTGGGAAGGTTTTCAGCCACGTACTTGATGAAGTTCATTGCGCCAGGCAAGTTGATGGGTATCTATGGCATCGCCAATGTCGCGCTTGTGACCATCGCGGTCCTGCTCCCCGGCTGGGTCGGCGTGTGGTCGCTATTTCTTACGAGTTTCTTCATGTCGCTGATGTTCCCGACGATCTTTGCCTTGGGCATCAAGGAGTTGGGCCCGAACACCAAGCTGGGCGGATCGCTGATGGTGATGTCGATCATCGGAGGCGCGGTGTTTCCACCCATCGAGGGACTGGTGTTCGGGGCGACGCGGAGCATGGCCACGGCGATGGCAGTGCTCCTCCTCTGCTACGCCGTCATCGCCCATTATGGATTTGTCGGCTGCAAGGTCAGAGTGCCGCAAGCTGTACGGTAGTTGCTAGGTTCGAGGTGTGAGGTGCTAGGGGGCTCGAATAGTGAATTCTGAATTATGAATTCCCCACCCGTCCGTCGTCCGTTTCTGTAGATTGGTGATTCACCATTCACAATTCAGAATTCACGACTCAGAATTCTGCCAACTGCCAACCGCTTTCTGCCTACTGTAGTGCCAGCACTCCCTTGATATAGTCGGGGCGCTCGAAGTCCTGCTCGAACGCCTGGTGGATCTCTTCGAGCGCGCGGTAGCGGTGGGTGACGAAAGGCTGCACGCGGACTTTGCCCGAACTGACGAGTTCGAGCGCGCGGCGATAGGTGGTGGGCCTCCCGTCGGGGTCGAAGCCGCCGGAGGCGCCCACTGCCGCCACCAGGGTCGGCTCGAGAAACAGGATGTTGGCCCAGAGCCCGATATCGCGACCCTTGTGGCCGTGTCCGTAAAGCAGGATCGTCCCCTGCTTGCGAACCAAGCTGGGGATCTGTTCGAAGATGATGGAGTTGCCACAAGCCTCGATCAGATAGTCGATGCGCTCGCCGGAAGTCTGCTCGCGAACCACTTCCGCCAGGTTTTCGCGCGACACGTTGACGGCTGTGCCACCGAGTTCGCGAACGAGCCCCAGATTCTTCTCGCGCACGTCGCTCACCAGGATGAGTCCGTCGAATTGCGTGACGTTGCGGAGATACTGCAAGAAAAGCAGTCCGGCAGGGCCGGCGCCGCAGATGAGGATGTTGCGGGCGCGCTCGGGCCCGTCCAGCGAATAACGCGCCCGCGCGCGCTCGACGCGGTCGCTGGAGTGCAGCACGCAGCCGAGAGGCTCGACCAGCGCTCCGAGTTCAGCGGGCAGGGAGTCGGGGAGCTGGATACAATTCACGCCGGGCACGGCGATGTATTCGGCGAGTGCACCCTGTAGGCCCGTAATACCGTGCTCGGCATAGAATTCGCACTGGTGCGAATCGCCGCTCGCGCAGTAGGAACAGAGCGGGCGGCGGCCCTGGCTGTAGCAGTTTCGGCCCTGATCGCACAGCACGCGGTCGCCGGGCTTCAGGTCCTTGACCTCGCGGCCGACCTCGACCACTTCACCCGCAAATTCGTGCCCGAGAATCTGTGGCTGTTCGGCGAGCGGCACCGGACGACCCTTCGCGTCCAGGTTGTAGTTGGCGTGGCCACCGAACAGGTGCAGGTCCGTTCCGCAGACACCTACCGCCTTTACGCGCAGAACCACGTCGCGCGGCGGAACCTCTGGGTCCGGGACATCGCGCACGACCAGCTTTTTTACGTCTTCGAGGACGGCAGCTTTCATCGGGAGAACAAATCAAAAGTCAAGGGTCAAATGTCAAAAGTCACAGGTGACAAGCCGATGCCGAATTGTTTCTCTGCTGCTGGCAACTGGCTACTGATCGCTTCCGGCCTGAATTCCCAGGATCCTTTCCATCTCCGACGCGGCGTGGTGGAGTGCGTCGTCCACATTCCACTCACCGGTGATGCCCTTTTGCAGGGATGTCCACAACGCCTCTTCAACCGACGGATAAAGGGGAAATCGCGGCGGCAACAGCATATGCGAACTGACCGTCTGTTCGAGCAGCGCCAACCGGTGACCCTCGAGCGCCGCGGTATCCGTCTCTGCCCGAAGGCGGTTCTGTACGCTTTTCAGAACCGGCAGCGCGCCGTGCTGCGCTTCGTGCCATTGAGCATCCGCAGAGGTTAGGAACTTGAGGAGCGCGCGCGCACCCTCCTCATCCCGAACGCCGGTCGGCACTGCGAAACAATGACCGCCCGAGTAAACCCACCGCTCGCCGGCCGGGCCGGTGGGATAGAGCGCCAACCCAAAGCCCCCCGCCACCTTTGACTGCGCGGGATCGCGATAACGGTAAAAGCCGCCCGGCCAGTCCGCCACCATCGCGCAGCGGCCTTCGAGGAAAAGGTTCGACACTTCATCATAACGCATGAGAGGAAGTTCGGACGGGGCAACTCGATCCTCAGTGTACAGGCGGTGGAGAAATCCCAGCGCCCATCGTCCGGCCGCATCCACGAAGGCGGGCCGCAGATCCGGATGGAACAGCTTTCCGCCAGCCATGGCCACCAGTTCGAAGAAAGTTCCGAATAGCCCGCTGTCGCGGCCGGGGAACGCGAAGCCGTAGAGATCCGGTGGGCGCGCGAAGAATTTCGCGATCTGGGCGAGCTCTTCCCAGGTTTCCGGAACCCGCAATTCCAACCCGGTGAGCGCGCGGTACTTCTCCTGTTCCGAAGGGTCCTCGAAGAGATCGCGACGATAGTAAAGGAGCCGGACGTCGATGTTGCGCGGAACACTCAGCAGCCAGCCCTCCACCCGGCCCATCTCCAGCACCGAAGGGATGAATTCGCTCAGTTCCGTCTCCAGGAACCAGTCGTCGAGCGGGCGGAGAAAATGCTTCTGCGAAGGCGCGTACTTGTTGTGTGTAGAGATGAGGTCGTAGGGGCCTTTCCCGGAGCGGTAGACCTCTTCCAGGTGGGCATTCAGTTCCGGATGAACGAGGCGCGCGGCAACGTGCACGCGGCGGCCGGACTTCGCCTCGAATTCCGGGAGGAGTTCATAGAGCGGGTCATACATCGGGCCCGCGACGAGCGCCACATTCAGGGCGTCGGGCTCGGGAGAGCGGACGAAGAAGCCGACATTGGGGCTCGGATTGGCCATCAATAATGCCATGGCACGGGCGAAATGGGAGAAGCGAAAATCGAAACCCGTGAACTGCCGTGCACGTGGATGTCAAACTAAGTGTCGAGATCTCTCGTATCCAGTTGCCCGTCGCGCTGCAGGCGCTGGAAGATCTCGATGGTCTGGCGAATCCCCTCGTCGAGCGGTGTGCGCGGCACGCTCCCCAAGTCGCGGACCAGCGCGCTGTCATCGAGGTCTGAAGCGATGGGCAGGTGTTTGCCTTCAGCGCGGATCAATCCGCGGGCGAGGGGATAGACCTGTTCCAG
>Ga0315280_10004156_pt1 | contig 21633 bp, 25 predicted proteins | sample YL17G06_40_MG_FD_203697 | JGI IMG/M metagenome (GOLD analysis project Ga0315280, IMG submission 203697) | Sediment microbial communities from Yellowstone Lake, YNP, Wyoming, USA - YL17G06_40 | ecosystem: Environmental > Aquatic > Freshwater > Lake > Sediment | place: USA: Wyoming | collected...
GGAACATCGAGAGTTCCCTGTATACGGCGGTGTATCTCTCCGGTTTGAGGACGCTCTGCGGGGACTTGATAGCGCCGCCTGTGTCGTTTCTCCACTCCTGGAAAACGTAACGACGAAAGCCCTCACTTGCTGTCGCGTTGGCGGAGAATGATACAGATGATTCGGCGTCGAGCCAGAGCTCCACGGTCTCAGGCACCTTCACCTGATGGGGTTCAGAGTTCAACACGATCGTGAGGACTGTTCCGTTGCGAATTCCCTTCGTCACGAAAGCAAGCAGGTACTGAGTTCTCCAATCGGCCCGTATCGATTTCGGGCCATCCATCGTGACAGTTCCTTGCTGGCTGCTGCCAGTGGCGTCGCCGGACCATTGCGTAAAGACACGGCGCGTATCATTGGCCGTGTCGATGATCAGTGTGTCAACACCGAATACGGCCTGCGCGCCGGGGTCGTACCATCCCGCCCCGCTCGTGTGACCATAGTCTGATTCCATTTTCAACTCGTATTGCGTCGCCCACACGGCCGCGACGAGCTTCGGGCCGGACATTACGATCGATTCGCTCTGGTTCGCTCCTGACAGATCGCCCGACCACATGACAAAGACATACCTCACCCCGCTCCCAGTTGCTACCGGGGATGTCAGGGAGACAATTGCCTGAGCGTTGGCATCATACCATCCCGCCCCTGCAGCTGTGTATGGCGATTGAACGTTGAGGTAGTACTGAGTCTTCCAGTTTGCTTTCAGGCTGTAGGGGCGTGTCATATTGACCACCAGCACCGTCGAGTCTGATTGCGCGTCTCCCGACCAACTCAGGAAGACAAGTCGCGACTGATCGGTGACGATGCTCGACGGGGACGTTGCCGCTACCGTGGCGGACGTGCCTGGGTCGTACCATCCAGCCCCACTTGCTGCTCCTCCATTAGGGTCGAGCGAGAGCAGGTACTGGGCATTGAAATCGGCACCGAGGCTCATGTCCGACGAGACTTGGATAGTACGTGGATTGTCAACCGATCCGTCGCTCCACTGACGAAAGACAAAGCGAGAACTGGGATTGAGGTAGATCAGAGGCTGTATCTGTAGAGTGTTCGTGCCAGGAAGCACGCCGATCTGGAAGTCGCCAACACCGGCGTAGGTCTCATTGTTTCCGTTGAGGATGAGCCACCATTGAAGGTCCTCGCCGGCACTCGGCGGCCGAATCTCAAGCGTTAACGTGTACCCGACGACGACCCTCAGTATCTTCACATTATTCCCCGTGCTGTTCTCGGCGAGCGCTTTCTCTGGGTCTAATACGACCTTGAAGAGGTAGGTCCCGCCACTTTTCGGTGTCCACGACAAGCTGATGACTTGGCTCTGTCCTGGGTCCAGGGAGATTCTGCGGGATGCGAAGAGGGTATCATTCAGATATATGGCGACAAAGAAGGTCTTCGCTTTGAGGGTCCCTTCGTTCGCGACCTGAACATCAAGCGACGCAGTAGCATTCGGATGCACCGTCGGAGGGTTCAGCCTCAGATCCTCAACAGCAACATCTACGCTAGGTGCGAGAGTATCAATAGCGATGGAATATGATGAGTTGTTCGTGCTAGCGATCGAGATGATGAGGTTGTTCGCACCATCCAAGTACTTCTGTCCCACCTGAAAAGGAGCGTCGTCGAGGGTTGAAGTCGTTTGCACCGCATCGATGACTTTGACGGGATTTGATTTCGTCTCGTCGATGTAAGTGATCAAGACGCCGCTCGAGGGAAGGGCCTTGTCATATCCGATCTTTTGTCGAACCTCGACAAGGTAGTAGTGCTTTGAACCTGGAGACGAGGTCTGAACTCTGACCACTTGGAGCGCTAACGATGACAATTCAATTGGATCTATCGTCGCGTTCACCTTGGTTTGCTGCGTTATGTTGAGAATGTGATTGGGTGCGATCCATCCGAGGAATAATCTGTCCCACGCAATCATCTCTGAAGGGCTTGAACCCGGAGGTTTTCCATTCCAGGCCCCTCTGGCCATTAGATCCCACGGGCCTACTTGTTCAGCCGACGTGCTGTAGAGATCTGGCAGTCCCAACAGATGTCCGAACTCGTGCGTGTACACCCCCACCGTCTGAAGCCCACGAGCCTCAAACTCCGGGACAACCGCAAACTGACTGAAGACCCCTTTTGACGTACTCACGGTCATGCGCAAGTACGTCACGGACCATATGTCGTTCGGGGTTCTGCTCGATTCCTGGCCGTACCCAGCATGGAAAATGAGGATCTGCTGATATGCCTTCAGATCGACTTCCTGAGGGATCAGTGGCGCCACGTCCCGCAGTATGCGCCAGCTGTCCGGGTATCCATCGCCATCTTGGTCGTCGATGAATGGGCCGTTATCCCAGCCATACGCGCCCATTCTGTATGGCAGTCTGACCCATCCCACAACCCGGCCTACCACGGAGGCCGCGCCATACGAGATCGTATTGTAGTATGCGTCCAGCTGCTTGATCGTTTGATTCGAGACTTGATCGATCGATACTGTGTGATTGTAGTCTGAGAATTCGACTGCGATCACTAGGACGCTTATCTCTCCAAAGACTGGACTGGGTCTAGGAACCGGATAAGGTATAGTGTAGTTCAGCGCAGCAGCCTCGCTGGAATACTGCGGGACTCCAGGAACAAAATCGTACGACGACCCACTCGTGGCTGATGCGGTGTTGATTGTTACAAGGCCTACCGCTGCTGAATTCGCAAGTATCGCGACGAGGAGCAGCAGTGCCCTGAATCTTATGAATGCCAAGTCTTTGCGCCAACGAGCCGGGAAGGGGAGTGAACACGATTGGCGTCAACTCAACTCAGATTTGATAAAGCCATTAGCCGCACGAATGCGTTCACCGTCATGAACCCCTCCTGCTCGGGGTTGACACTAATGCCGCAAACTAACGAAAGGCGGGTTTTGATTGCCAGCAGGCGAGGGATGGTCTGTAACTGGGTCTGCCCACTAGCTGCTGTGAGTTCTGTTGTTTCGTCTCCTTGAGAATAGAATCAAGAGAGCGGTGAGCGGAATGACGGCGGTCCAAGCAGGACCTTTGAACTCGGGCGTCGCAGTGCTCGGAGGGGCAAGGGTTACGTCGCTGAATGCGTGGACGCCAGGCCCTGCAAGGATGATCTCGAACCGGAACGGTTGCCAGAGCTGTTCTTCACCGATCGTTGTGACATAGAATTCATGCGATCCCTCTGAGAGCCAGAGTCTGTAGCTTCCGGTCGTTGATGAAGCCCAGACGTCGTCGGGAGAACGCTCGATGACCTGAGCCCAAGGAAGTGTCCTGAGGTTTCCGAACATGTCTATCCACGAGACGACACCAAGTAGGCTCGGCTGTTCTTCAAGCGTAACGCGAACGACTGCAGCGCCTCCCCAGGACGCCTCAACGTCCGTGATCTCAGTCGTCTGCACGTACGCCCGGAAGTCACTCAAGCTTCCGTCGGCCAGATCGGGCGAGGTGTAATCATCTTCGGTTCCGAAGATTCCGTCAGGACCGTTGGCGTCGAATACACCATTCGGCCCGTACGGGTCGAATGCCCACACACGCACAGTGAAGTTACCCCATCCCTCAAGTCCCTGAACGTCTCGACTTCCCCGAATTCCAGAGTCGGCATGTGCGATTCCGTTTGTGGTATCCCATCCGTTCGCCCAAAGTCTCTCGATTCTGCTGTCTGAGCTTCCGCTGTACGAGTGGAATCCGAACACGTCGAAGGCCACGCGGGCACCTTGAGGCATCGACAACCTGTTCGCATCACTCCGAATCATCATAGGCCAATTCGCCCAGGTGATCGGTGGAACTCCATAGTAGAGTCGGGAATAGAATGCTCGCTGCGGTTGGGCTCCTGTGCCAGCTCCTTCAGCTGCACCCGGTACAAGTTTCCAATCCTCCAACGCATTGAAAGGCAAGTAGTAGTTCAGGTTTGGATTTGGCTGTGCCCCCGAGTAGATTGAAGCGCCGACGAGCGTGTCTACCTGGTTATAGAGTTCGACACGGACGGATCCATTGAAGCCTGTTGCAACGCCCTCGTGTCTGAAGTCCACTTCCACCCGGATCTGTGCACCTTGGACAAGATCCACTTCAAGATCATTGTGGATGCCGGCATGAAGGTACACTGATGTGTCTCTCAGCTGAATGTAGCCGAGCGTACCTGTGCTCACGTGGTATAGTCCCTCCTTCATGCGTGTCGGGTAGAGGCCGCCGAGCGCTGAGACCGGTCCGGGATCCAGACCGGTGAACAAGACCCTGAGCATGCCATGCCAACCGATTGCGCCCGTGCCGATGTCGTACGGGTCGCCAATGATAGTTCCGTCGTCTTGAACGAGTCCGTAGAAGAACGGATCGAGGGTCGCCGTCATGTTTCCAAGCTCATCAATCAGAATAATCCGGATCCCCGCCCCAGGAAATGTCCACGGTGCGAGCTGCATCGGCTGCTGAAGGCGCATCGATCGCAGAACGAATTCGATGGATAAGGCGTCCAGATGAAACGCAACTGCAGACGCAGTGGCCCCGAAGCTGATACGCGCGTCGACGATGTCCTCCTCCACCAAGTACCAGCCTACACCTGCGATGCCAGCGAACGGTGTAGCCATGTCTGCCATGTACGCGTCGAGTGTGTAGTCGACTGGCTCGAGACCATAGTCCTGATAGTCCGTGCTCGCCCTGTGGAGGTTGTACATGCCATCGAAGCCTTCCAGAACCATTGTGAACTGGGTGGCCCCAGCTGGGAATGTCCCCGCCGCCACAGCTTTCTCAAGATTGTCAGTGCTTCTCGCAACGATAACGAGTGTTGGACCGGACACAGGTGCGTACACAGCATTCGATATTATCGCAGTGGCCATGATCCAGCTGCTTCGTCTCAGGTCAACCTGCTGCGAATACGTCCTAGAGTTCGGCGCGATGGTGAGGCTTCTCTGCCAGTCGTCCGCCTCTGCTATCACATATCCTGTCACCTGCATTTCCAACTTGTAGAATCCAGCGTCAATTCCCTCAATCAGGTCCGCGGTGTCAGCGGGGACGTGACCATCCAGTCTCACCGACGGCAACCCTCTACTGTCAGTGAGAGTTTCAGTGTACGAGCCGCTCGACGGAAGCGTTGAGGGCTTCAATAGTAGTCGTGAGTAGTTGCGCTTTCCATCGATTGTTAGAAGCGTCCACGGTGGCCCGTAAGGCGGGTCAATATCGTCCGAGGCCCAATATCCCACAGACTCATCGTATTGATCAAGCAGTCTCAGAAGTATGTCGCGATGATGGTTTCCGTTGTCGATCGCTAGGTTAGGGTTGTTCGTGCCGTATGGTACCTGCCAAAGGTTCCCCCACGGAATTGGACCGTTCGCATTCTTCGACCATACCGTCACGCGGACTTCTGTACCTCTTTCAAGCTCAAAGTCGGAATGCAGCGACTGTCCTTCATCAACCGTGAGGCGTGATGAAACCTTCAGAAACCCTGAAGCAGAAGCCGTTAGGTCAAAGACTCCTGCCGGTAATCCGAATAGCCAGTACCGGTAGTAACTCGCGATGGCATCTGATGCCTCGAGGTCTTGAGGACCGAAGTAGGCAACTGCTTCCGCGTATTTCCCGATACTCGTGGTTCCGGATGCCGTGACTCTTCCCGAGACCAAGATCGCGGGTGCGAGTCCTCTAAGCGCCACGAGACCTGTGATGTAAGCTGGGTTCAGGCTCGATTTCACGATAATGATTGGGAAGTTGCCGGCTCCAATACTGACGCCGTTAACGTAGATTTTGAAGTGGTAGAGGCCCGCGGTAAACGGCGCCCGCATCTGGAATAAGCGAATATGATAGAGGCCGGGGACTATCGTGAATGATGGCGTTGGCAAGGTGGGAGTTGGGATCCGACCGATCTCCACGAGGTGCCAGCCAGGCGCGATCGGGTCATCTTCCCCCAAGACGCGAACGGAGACATAGGAATAATCGTTGGTTATGTCGGTCCAGACAGAGTAGATCTTGTCGGAGGTTGTAGCGTCTCCGTATCCGCTTGAGCTGTATGCGAATGTGAAATTCGACGGCACGTAGATTCGAATATCAGAAATCGGCGCCAGGATTTGAAGATCAAATTGAAAGTCTCCTATGCTGTCGGACATGCTCGCAAGGATCGCGTACTCTTGGTACCGATCGATGATCTGACCTCCTTGCGCCCCCCCGCCCTGGGTGCCCCGAAGCGTGTCGAGCGTGTGGCTCCATCCAGGCTTGTACTCGTCGCGGACTCCCGGACGCAGGAACACGCGGACAGGCACATTCACGACGAAGAAAGCAGGGCCTGCATGGTTGAGGAAACCGTTGAGGACGCCGCCTGTTGTCCATCCAATGTCAACGACGTTGCCGACGAACCACGGAAGCGACTCAAACGCCAAAGTCCCGCCCGCGACAGGTGCTGCGCCAGCAAGGAAGCCAGCGCCAGCGAAGTTGCCACCAAGGACCACGGGCGGAGGCATATCGTCCATGATGAAGACGACGTGATTGCCTATCGGTGCGTTCGTTGGAACCGTGAACGTGATTTGAGCCGCTGCACCTAGCGCCGCAATGGGGAAGGGCTGCGCGTTACCAGCCGTGTTCGTTCCAGCATGCGCCACCAAATCACTACCAAGATAACTGCCATCGTCGAACTGATCATAGTAGAACTCGGTAACTGCGAAGTTGTTCAGAGGGGCTCCTGCCGGGTCTGGGTCTGTAGCTATAACGCTGCTGCCCGGCGTGTACCAGTAGGCTTGGTATACACCAGCAGGCGATAGCAACGTCCAAGGCCACGGTCCAGGCCAGGTTCGGGCGGCGAAAGCCAGAGCTGTCCTCGATACGAGTACCTGCCTCGTGTCACCCACACTGACGAGGTTATCGTTGTCATTGTCACGGTAGATTGCCTGACCGGAAGCGTATGGAGCTGCCCCGACGTGCCTGTCCTGTGCGGCAAACGCGGTGAGGGTTCTGCCAACATCAGAGTCGCCCCACGCTACGAGCGAGGGAGCCGCGTAGCCGACGACGTTGCTCCATTCGTTCGCGGGATTCCAGGCTCCTTGCAGGAGCGTGGAAAGTGTGCCTGTTGCGGCCATGCCCTTATCTGTCCAGTCAACGTCGCTTGCACGCTGACTGTGCACTCCTGCTATGCAAGTCGCTAGCCCACCGGGGCAGGGCACTAAGGCGCCGGCCGCCGGAGTGTTGTAGATCCACTCGCCGAACTCGTAACCGTTGGGAACCGCTTCTGCATCGTAGAAGAACTGGGTCGCTGGGAACAGTCGTATGGGTGTGTTGCAGTCGGAGTCCAGGTTCGGCGCGACACAGGACGCAACGCTGCTCGGTGCGTATGTCTGGCCAGCGGTGGTGACGTAGCTGTTTCTGACTGCGAGATTGTTGACGAGGCCTGGGAACGGGCCTGCAGGAATCCTGTAGCTCCATTCACCTGGATCCCATCGGCCGTTGTTGTTCGCATCGGCGAATGCGTCAAAGGGCGCCACGTTTGAGAAGGCCACAACCGCAACGGCTGGAGCGACAACGAGTTCCTGTTGTCCAGTCAGGACGAATGATCCTGCTGGGTATCTGATTTGAGGAATGACGACGTTTCGTAGCCGTGTGTCAGTTGCGGTGACAACGTTCGGTGGTCCTCCAGCGTGGTTGTAGATTGGTTTCTGGAAGTCGAGCACTGGTGACTTGACCTTCGTCCACGCGTTGTAGCTCTCGGAGAATGATATGCTATCAAGGGTGATGGTCACGCTTGGATGCCTTGCACGGATATCACCAGGACCAACACGCGCGAAGCCCGCAACAATGTTGGTCGCATCGCGGATGTAGATGCCGTCTCCTCTACCCCAGTTGAACGCCAAGTTCAGGGTAGCAGGGCATGCGGGGCCCGGACTGGGGAAGTCGTTGCAGGCGACGACGGTGTGCATTGTCGTGTGGGCTGTCGCCGTCATGAGAGGCTGCGCAATTGCAGCTTGCCAAGCGATGTCAAAGGCGCCTGCTTGCACGACTGAACCCGCGGCGTAGGTTGTGGTAGGTCCCCACGCTCCTGCGGGGACTGTCACCGGGGTGAGCCTCGTATCTCCAGGGCTGATGAAGGTTGCCCCAGGGTCAGGAAGTGGAAGGTCAGAGTAGATGGGTTCCCCGGGCACATACTGGCCTGCCGGAAATCCCGGCGCGGCGCCCGGCACATAACGATCGTTGGCACCGAACGCGATCAACGGCTTTCCCAAGTCGGCGTCAGCAACCTCCTTGTCGAACAGAACAAGAACATCATGTCCAGCAGGGAACGCCGTCGCAACAGGCGCAACCGGAGCAGTGACCGTTTGAGTTGATCCAGCCGGTCCGCTCGTGTTGCCAAGGACTGGCAGCGGGTCGATGACCGCGTTTACCGGGACGGCTACGAGAACTGTTCCCACAACCACCAGCAAAGCAATGAATACCGCCAGTACTTTCCTGCTCAATTGCCAATTCCCCTTCGGCGAGCGTGCTCTCCTATCGTGCCGGGCTGCAGGGAGACGTTAACGATCCTGGTGGCCGTGTCCAGGTCGCACGATTCTTCTTGCATGAGCTTCTGCATGCTCAGAACATGGAGTCGACGAGACAAGAGCTTGACTCGGACAACAAGTCTGAATCCTGCTCCTGTCCTCATCGTCTTCAGCGCCTGTGCAATGATCTCTTGTCTTGGAAGTGAATGTTCGTGCTTTGCCAGCTTTGTTCTATTTGAGGGTTCCCCGATTTCACGCTTTGGGGCAAGTGGAGAGTCAACGTCATAACAGAAGAGCATCCTGCGATGATCGCTGCATGGGAAACAGGGTTGAGGTTCCGAGCTCAAACATCCGTGCGTCGGTGTGATCAATTGGCTAATCGCAGAGCCAACGCGCGGTGAATCTTACAGTTGGCGAGTCTCTTGAGGCGCCCGTAGAGCAAATACCGAGAGTACGAGTATCGCCAAGCCTGAGAGATGTGCGATAGTGCAGAACGGGCAGATGGATCCCAGCAGGAATACCTCTGTGTAAACGAAAGCCGCGACGCCAGCTGCGCCAAGGAGCGACCACGCAGCCACTGCCCGCATGAATCGCTCATCTCGCCAAGTGAGCACGAGTAGGACAAGCACGATAATGAACCAGCCAAGACCGAGCAAGGCGACGGAGACACCGTAGAAGTGCGAGTACTTGCTCCAGATGACTTCGTCACATGAGAAGATCCCGTAACTACTGATGGGACAGCTTGTCGGCGGCGTGAATGAGAGGTACGTCAGATACGCAGAAACCAACAGCCCTACCGCGGCGAAACCGAGCATACCACAGAAAAGTGCGTTCCTATTCATTCCTCATCCAACCGCTCCATTTCAATTCCTTATCCGTTTCCTAATTGCTATCGCGTCGCGTGCGAGACTCTTTGGGTTTCGCTCCCCAGCCCGTGTCACAAGTCCCCAAATCGCGTCTGTAGGCTTCTTGGTGGGGACAAGCGGCCTAATGATTATCTCGCCTTCTCTCTGTTCAGCCTCGAGCCTCGATCCGGGTGCTATTTCAACTCTCTTTCTCAGCTTTCTTTTCACAATCAGTTCGGGCATTGCTCCCACTCAGATCAACCCACTAGCAACGTGGGAAAAAGCCTTTGTGCGAAGGGGAATTCTGAAGTATGGCGAAAAGCGGATTGCTCACTGCGTGGCATCAAGAGGCCACCAAGAGCGCTGTGTTTAGATGGGTTGGAAATATCTCGGCGATTCACGTGGCTTGGAATCTAACGAGAATGGCGGCCTGTTCTCTAGTATTGATCAGTGAGGCGTGATCGTCGCGGGTTCAAGCTTAACCGCCGATCCGATCATGCTCAGCGCGACGCCTTTGTCGTCCTCGCGTATAATCGTGCAGTGCGATCACTGGAGATGGCACGGGGAAGGCGGCAGAAGAGGCAGAGAAGAAAACTGAGTTCTGCAGAAGTAAGACACCTGAGGATCAGCGTTTATGAAGTCCTCACGAAGCTCAGATGGTACGCTAAGTCCAAATCTGGGAGTCACGAGGTCAACGCGATTGTTCTCGTGCGTTCACAAGAAGGGAGGCCACGCCGGGAACTCCGACGCAGACACAGCGATGATCGCCGACAAGGTACCCCCGCGTTTCTTGGAAAGACATGCACCTCGCGGAACCGAGATTTCCAATCGACTTGAAACCGCTGGTCCACACGGCCATTTGTGAGCAAGATCCGTCAGGGTGACCGGTTTGCGCCTGGATTCCTCGAGATCGGCATATCTCTGCACGCTGAGTGCTTCTTCAGGTATCTGAGAAGATCACTCAGCAAATAACCTACCGAGCAAGCTCTTGCTTGGGTTGACCTGCAACATCTTCCGATTCTCGCGCATCCAACAGTCAGAGTTTGGAATCACGAAGATGAATCACCTTGGTGATGCCCTTGCCTGCGGCAGCCTGATCTGCGTCAGCTGTCAGCAGAGATGCTTTCAGTTCTTCCGCTGCCTGCAAGTAGGCTGCGTCGTAGAATGTGGTGTTCCTCTGTCTAGCTATTTCCATGGCCCGGCTAGATCTCTTCGCGTTGGGCGGGAGCAGCTCTATTCCCAGTTGCAGAATGGACACGATGGCGGCGCTTGCCTCTTGACTTGAAAGTTGTGGGTTCTTCCAGACCGAATTCCCAACCTCATAGACGATGTGGACGGGAGCTGCGAGATCCATGTCGCCTCTCACATGCGCATCTTTCACTTCTACAGCCCTATCTGACAGCTGCTCGGTATTGAACCACTTGACTGCCACGCTGGCGTCTACGACGAATTTCACATCCGGTCCCGATCCTTCCTAACTGCTCCAGCGGCGTTGTATGCGCCGCTCTTTGTCTTCGAACGTATTTCGTCGATTCTCATTGAGGCCTGAAGCATCTCTTGGGCTCTGATTCTGCGTTCGATCGTGCGGCGGAGATAGCTCGACCAATCTTCCTGCACTGTGCTCATCTTCTCTTTGAGATCCTTTGGAACTCGGACGCTGACTACTGACAATCCTCATCATCCTTCTTGTAGACAACCTGTCATATAAGTCCGCCTACGAACCCGTAGGGCAGCCGTGTCAACAATCTTGGAGAGCGTCGCCCGCAGGCACAGGGCCCCGGTCCCTGTAGGTGCCTGGGCATGACCGAGACTGGGCGAAGTTCCTGTGAGGTCCTTGGTCTGATGAGGTGCTCAGGCAAGTTAGAGAGTACTCCAGGTCGAGGTCTAGACTCACGAGGCGAAGGCGATTGTTCTTGTAGGTTCCCCGGCGAAGGGAAGCTGCACTGGGACCTTTGACGCGGACATACTCGTGGTCGGTGAGGACCTGCCCGATCGTGTCCTCGATGGATACGCGCTTTTCGTGGGGCGGAACATCGCGATCGATGAACAGCCACGAGCATGCACGACGAAGGAGTTCATCAACAAGGTCCGCCACGGCGATCGCTTTGCGTCTGATTCCCTTTAACTCGGCATACCTTCTGCGGCGCGCCATTCTTCAGCGATCTCAGGAGATCCCTCGGCAAGCAAAGGTGCAAGTGAACTGTTGCCGATTTGTTGCCCTATCGCAGCCTTGGTCTGTTTGCGTCTACGGGCATTGGTAGGAATCCGGCGACAAAGTAGGAATCCATTTATAGGGTAGGATCAGCTTCACTATCCTCCGAGCGAGCCTTGGGCGTTGTTGTGAAAGTCACTAGGAGAGGCCAGACAACTCTTCCCGCGGAGTACCGCACGAAGCTTGGGATCAACGAGGGTGACTATGTGCTGATCGAAGAGATGCCGCAGGGGCTGATGGTTCGTCGCGTGCCTGACCTCCTAGACCTCGCGGGCGCGGACGCAAAGTACGGTAGTCCGGAAGAGGCGAAGAAAGTAATTGAAAGGATGAGAGAGGAATACTAGAGGCTTGGAGATCATCGATTCGCGATTTCTCGCCGAGTACTTCTTCTCGAACATTGAGAAAGTCAAGTCAAGGGCCTCGAAGCGTCTGGCGCATCTCGTGGAGACGAGAACGGGAATTATTCCTACAATTGTTGTAACGGAGATCGTGCGGTACGTCTGTGAGAAGCGTGGAACGGAAGAAGCAAGGATTAGGCAACTGTCTCTCACCAGGAGCGGCCTCTTGATCGCCGATCTCACCTGCGAGATAGCTAGGGAGGCGGGGCTCCTGAAGTGCCTGCATCCGAACATTCCAACAGGGGACTGCATAATAGCGGCCACCGCGCAGGCAAGGAAGGCCAAGATACTTTCAGATGACAGGCACTTCGACGAGATCAAGGGCATGTCGCGAACTTGGTTCTAGGCAGCTTGATCTTGTGAACAATTGGCTCGAAGAGCTAACGCTCAACTTCCGCACGTAGGGTGGCATCGGAGCCTAAGCTCGTTTGACGATCATGGTCACCTAGGGAAGTGAGATGAGATCCGCCACAAATCGAGTCTCCGGTTCCAACAATTGAACGAACTCGCCGACGAATATGTTCTCATCCATCAGGCCCTAAAGATTACAGGTCTCCCTGCAAAACCGAAACGTGACCGGCTTGAGGAAGCCGCATGCCGGATACTTAACGAAGCGGTAGGTTCCAGGAGAACGAGACCCTGCCCAGAGTGCGCATGTTCGCCTTATGCAAGTAGGTAGCTAGGCGAAAACGGGGCGTAGGACATCAGTAGATTTCTAAGGACAATCGCCTGGGTCGGCTGGGCGTCTTGGACGATGCGCTTTCCTAGGGTCTCACAACTGAAAGGATCTCCATGGAAACCCTCTAATATGCGTGTATGTGCATGCACATACATGGTAGCGTCATGGCCCAACTGACAATTCGCCTGCCTGATCGCCTCAAGAAGCAGATGGGGCGCCTGAAAGAAATCAACTGGTCTGAGGTTGTGCGCAACGCCATCGAGGCAAGGATAGTCGAAATGAGCAGAAGGCGGCGAGATACACGCGTGGCCCTTGAGGCAGCTAGAAAGCAGGACGAGATCGCACAGGTCCTCGCATCACGGTACGCTGGCCCATGGAGTGGTGTCAGGGTGATACGGCAGTGGCGGAAGCACAGGTATTCGTCATCGATGCCTCCGTAGCGGTAAAATGGTACGTCCGCGAGGAGCTACGAGACAAAGCGCTTAGACTGAGGGAGGACTTCCTTTCCGAGATTGTCGACTTGGAAGCCCCCAGTCTCATACTCTACGAAGTCGGCAATGCAATTAGGCATCACCCAGGCGCAACTATGCGCGAATGCGCGAGCGCCGTAAGGGAATTGAGAAACCTCGGGATCGCCATTCGTGACTTGGACGATGCTGCATTGGGCGATGCCGCGAAGCTCGCGTTCGAGGAGAAGCTCACATTCTACGATGCCGTATACCTCTCACTTGCAAAGACCACGGAAGCAACGCTGATCACGGCAGACAAGGAGCTATACAATCAACTCAGCAACGAAAGCAAAGCCCTGTCGCAACTTCTTGAGCAATACAAGTGATCACCTCGCGGCGAGCGCAAGCTCCTGTCTTTGGGCATGGAGTAAGCGAGCCCTCAACAGCTTTGGAGGAGTGTGTGGCATGAAAGTTCGCACAATCTCGGAAGCCTACACAGGCCAGACATCCCCATGCCGAGAGGTGACAGCTGTCTTGGAAGCTGGTTTCCTCGGGTTTTGCAGTATTGCAGCGCTAATGATGCTGAACGTGACCGAGCTAGGAAAGACGCACGCATGAGCCTATTTGTACGTCATCCTTCAGGCTTCAGGATTGGCTCTGTTTGGGCTCGGGGATTCAAACTGAACCGCTGGCTTCGAGGGGGGACTTCTCTTGCTTGCTGACTTTTTCTTGGAGCGAGCGTCTTCTCTTTGACACTCCAACGAATTAATTCGTTGGATTCTTGCTTCCTCATGCAGCGTTCACCCTCCACTGTTGGGTGTTCCATTTCAGAAGCAGAGGCCATGCCAGTGGCCTGCTACCGCTAACCGCGGCTACTTTCCGACCGTAGAGGATGTTATATGCGCCGTTCACATCCGCGTTCATCGTGTGGCCTGTCTCCGCGCACTTGTAGAGTCCTCGATGGATTCTACTGTTCGCGTGCGTTCGACCGCACATGGCACAGCGCTTCGATGTGCCCCGTTCGGATTTGAACCGGACTCTGATGCCGCACTCTTCGCTGAGTTCGTGGATGCGTTGGCGAATCTGCTGGAAGGGCCAGAAGTTATGCAGCTTCTGGTTACCAACCTTGCCGTGATTTGCGTTGTCTCGGATATGCTTCAAGTCGCCTACAATGAGATCTGTGACTTCATGTGCTTCCAAGCGCATGTATAGGTCTCGAAGCATTGCTTTGATTGCATGGTTCAGTCGTCGCTTTCGTGTCCGATAGAGTCCGCTGAGGCGCTTCGAGCTATCTCGCCCGTTCGTCCTTTTCAGTTCGCTTTCGATCTCAGCGATCCTCTTGGTCCGGTATCTCCAGTCGCTTAGCACAGCGCGTCCAGAGTACACGTAGGCTTTGTCGCCACCTTCGACTGCGCATGTGGCTAGGTTGCATATTCCAAGGTCTATGGACGCACGTTTCCGCGTCAGATAATGTGGCATTCCCTTACGGGGCCACTTGACCTTCATTGGAATATGACCGTACCATTTCCTGCGTAGCGGGTCGTAGTGGAGTTCGAGTCTACCTTGCTTCCCAACCCACAAGTCACCTGCCTTGAACGGGACGCGAAGACGTTTTGAGAGGACGAGCGTGTTCTCCTCCTGCCTGTAGCCGTCGTTGCGAACATAGACCACTTGTGCCCTACGCTTACGAGTCTTCCGATCTTTCATGTAGCGTGGCGGAGAGACCCGTTTGATGTGTGTTGGCAGTTGGCCGATTCTTTGCAGTCGCTTCAACGCGAGAAAGCTTCCCCATGCCTCTCGCAGCTTGAGGAGTAGGGCTTGTCCCTTGCATGTGCCGATCTGCTTGAATGCTTCGCTGTTCTTGAATCGTCTCCACTGGTTCTCGTAGCTTGGAACTCTTCGGCCTGCAAAGTAGGCTTGTCGCCTGTCATAGTTCGCCATGTTCCAGAGTTGCGCTGACGCGTCCGCAAGTGCATGGAGTTCTCGGTCTTGCGCTGGAGTTGGCGTGAGGAGAATCGTGTCGGTGCGCTTCATTTCTTACTCTGCCCCTCGATGTACTTGCGAATCGTCTCGTTCGACACATTCCCTGCCGTGGAGCAGAAGTGACTGCGCGTCCACAGACTTGGCAACTTGCACAGGTCTGGAAACTCCTTGCGGAGTATGTTGCTGCTGCGTCCCTTGATTGCTTTCACAATCTTGTGCGGTGCAACTGACGGGTCGGCAGAGACGAAACAGTGAACATGGTCTGGTTTCACTTCCAACGCGAGAACCCGCCAAGCTTTCTCTTCCGCGAGTTCGTGAATGATATGTGTGAGGCGTCTCGGTATTCTGCCAACGAGGACGGGTCTTCGTCGGCGGGGAATCCAGACTAGGTGATAGTTCACGAGAAAGACTCGTTTGCCTTCGTGTGTTTGCGCTCGCCGTGTTTCTATCACCCGATCAGGTTGTTGAGTTTGCGAGTCTTACGAGTTTGTCGGCTCCCTCTCTCTCGCGGACCACGTACCGGTGGAGTTCCAGCTTCGCCAGCAGTCTGCTCGTTGCGTACGGCTCGATTCCAAGCAGCTCACCGAGTTGACTCTGCCTCGTTGGGCCTGATTCTTCGAGATGCATGAGTAGTCGCACGGCTTGGAGTCGAAGATCACTGTGCTTCGGAAAGAGCTCCACAAGCTCAAGCTCCATGTCCTCCGCCAAACGCTCGGCTGTCACAGCCTTCTTCACCGTTGCTGTATCGATTAATCTAGGAGGCTGAGATCCGGTTGACCACAGATCAAGCGTTAGCGAGATGTATCGCAGGAACCGACGGAATATGCCTCGACTCATGCGAGCGACCGTGAGGAGGGCATCATCAGTGAACGGCTCCGTCGTCTTGAACTGCTTCACATACGCTTCAACCATCTCGCTAGGCTGCAGAGGCTTCAGCTCTATCCTACTCATCTTATCGAAGAAGAAATGTCCGCCGAACATCTCCTTCTGAATAGCGATGACAAGGTTCGGCCCTGGCGTTGCGTCTGTTAGACGTAGCGAGTTCCAGAGCCAGTATATCTCCTCCAGATCCTTCGCCATCAAACGTCGATCCGTCTTGGAGTAGTCAGGCATATCAATGAAGATCGTATGCTTACTCCGAAGAAGATCGCGCCAGACATATTTGCGAAGTCGCACTATCTTCGCTCCGCCTACCCGCTCGGCTCGATCGATGGATAGCCCCTCTAATTTGCGCTCATACTCCGACCGGAACTCGACTGACGCTTCATGGTCGTACTCCATCAGTGATCGGAAGAGATCGGAGCTTCTGCGCCATTTGAAAAGAATGGTCTGCAAGCTTTGCGATTCTGCCGTCTTTGGTTCGCGTGAGCCAGTGCTCAAAGCGAGCAGGGCGCTACTCTTCCCAACCCCTTGAAATCCCACTAAGCCAATCAAAGCACCGTGAAGGGATTGCAGTTGATTTGACAGATGATCCACCTCGGCAGGCACGACGTAGGCGTCCCATATCCAGCGAGGATCTCGACTCTCTGAAGCAAGTAGACTCGCCCACGAGCGAATCTCGGGAATCAAATCCGCGAGTCCTCGCTCATGCGCCAATAGAATGTACACTACCCTAGCCGGTCGGACGAGCGAGGAACTAATGAGCATGGTGTGCCCATTCTCGACTACTGATGAGTGAGACTACTTCCACATGAGCTCAAACGATCATCTACGAACCATCGCATTTTCAAGCGGATCCCTTGGCTTGGCTCCGCAATTCGCTTCGAAACTTCGAAGAATACTCCGAGACCGACCATAGAAATCTTGTCGTTTCCTTGATCCTGGCTGGCTAAATGGGGTTCCAGACAAAGAATATTGTTGGCTCTAAGACATTTGGCGGACAGCACGAGTCTTCACGTGAGTCTCGTTGCGTGCAAGTAGCCAAACGGTCAGGCTTCCAAAATCAGTTGTGCGGGGTTGTACGAAGTATCCGTAGGGTTCGAGCAGATCATCGAGACCATGGAAGTTCTTCTGGACAAGGAGACGATGCGGAGAATCAAGCTAGGCGAGAAGCAATACAGCAAGAAGGTGTACGTTCTCGTCCGAAACGCCAAAGAGATTCGAAAGGTTCTCATGCCTTCTTAGAAACATGATCCTAGGCACAGGCACAGCGGTAACGAAGGGTTGAAATGTAAGTCCTGAAACCTTACGTAGTAAGGACCGAGGTAAGAAATGGCCAAGAAGCGCACGGGATCTGCGGAACCATCCCCGGGTTTCAGGAGGATCACATCGAAAGGACAGATCACAATTCCTAGCACAGTCAGGCGACGCTTCAACATAACCACGCATACGAAGCTGCAATTCATACCGCAATCAGAAGGCTTCGCCATCGTACCCGCAGCCGAGGGAGCCTTCAAGGAGCTAGCAGGGTCTGCTTCGAAACACTGGACCGTTGAAGAGATGCTGAACCGCCTTGATCAGTTGAGAAAGGAAAATGTCTAGCGCCCTCTTTGAGACACGCTTCTTCATCTATTTCTTCGCCTCGCCTGAGCCCAGCTTGCACAGGAAGCTACTAGAGCTGATGCGTAAATACGACACCAGGCTGGTGTCGACAGTTACTCTCTTCGAGATCTACAAGCTTTCGCTGGAAAGAGAGGGAAAGGAAACAGCTGAAACTCGAATCTCACGAATAAGAAACGAGTTTGATGTTGTCCCAGTAGACGATTTGATTGCGGTTCGTGGGGCACAACTGAAACATGCGGTCAAACTCCGCCACAACGAGGACATGCCTATGGCCGATAGTCTAATCGGGGCAACGAGTATTCTCCGAAAGGCCGTATGCATAACCGATTCGCCTTACTTGCAAAAGATCTCCCAAGTCAAATGCAGATGGGCTTAGGCATTCAGATTCGGCAGTTCACCCTGGCCGCGGTCCATGTTCAGCTATGGTCAGATAGACTTGCTCTCAGCTTTCAAGATACCGAAGATATTCGAAAGACTCTCTCTTCTTGAACCATGCAGCGATCTTTGTCAGCGCCTGTTAGAGAGAAATCAAACGACGAACCCCTTTCACCCTATCGAAATCAGTGTCGTGCGAAAGGACGTGACTGACTCCATACTTTTTCATGACAACAGTTGTGACCACGTCGGTTAGACTCAGCTTGCCATTGTAGGCGGGATAGGCTGACAGTGCTGCTTTGAGAATGCTGTCATCTACGAAGACTGTGAAAATGCGTGGCGACTCTAAGATGGCTCTGCCAGTCTCCTTAGCCGCTCCTGCACCAAACCCCTTGCGCTTTCCAAGAATCGTAACAAGTTCATCAATGACGAAGTCCGTGACGAGGCCGAGCGGAGTTTTTCCCGTCCTTACGGACTCTAAGATCTCATGAGATGAGTCGTGGAAATCATCGTTCAGGTCAGCGTCGCCTACCCAGACGGTTGTGTCGATGAAGATCAAAGTTCTCCCGACTCGAGCCTCTCTAGGTCTTTGAGGACATTATGCCGGCGTGAGGAACGCCCTATCCCACAGATCCGAGTCAGCGGATCCTTGTCGGGAGGACAAAGTCCGCCCAGCAGACGCTCATACCGCTTGATGTATAGTTTCAGCGCTTCCTCTCCTTCTGCGCTAAGCTCAAGTTTGCCATGCTTCGCAAGAACGATCCTCTTGAATTTGTCAACAGTATCCTGGGAGGCGAGGATCTTGATTTGAGCCATGAGTCACTCAGGTACCAGAGTACCGGCAACTCCTATAGGCCTTTCCATGTTGTCAGGCCAATGGTTTGGCCTATGCTTCTACGGTGGGATGGATGCCGGTGGAACCGCAACAACGGGATGCCCACCCAATAGAGGATCATTGTGGAAGCATGAATCTCCCGACTTCAGTCGCGGAGAGAATCAACATGGTTCCCTTGAACGTACGTTTGGGCGACGATGAGCACGCGAGCAACATTAAGCTCGTTCTCATAGAAGCCATCGATATGAACAAGTAACAGATGTTCGACACCTGGCCAGAAGATGGAGCCCAAAGAAAAGCAAACGCTGAGGTGCTTCAGTTGCGGAAACGTGGTGGGTCGTGATGTCAGCGCGACCATGAATATCTCGGCGAGAGCCCTGGGCGTCGAGGTAGTCGACCTCATAGGTGAAACGATGGTGGCGGAGCCCGTAAGCGTGCGGCAATCCGGGAAGTTGATGCGAGGCAGTTAGCAAGTCGGCCATGCACCGACAAATCAACAGAATCTCGACCATGAGACATATAGCGAATCGCACGAGTTCTCACGAGAGTCTCGTTGCGTGCAAGTGGCCAAACGGTCAGGCTTCCGAAATCAGTTGTGGCCGGATTGTACGAAGCATCCCCAAGGTCCGAGCAGAACATCGAGACTGTGGAAGTTCTTCTGGACAGGAAGACGATGCAAAGAATCAAGTTGGGCGAGGAGCAATACCGCAGGAAAGCCTACATTCTCGTTTGTGACGCGGAAGAGGTTCGAAAGGTTCTCTCTTCTTGACCTATACGGCGATCTTTCTCCGCGCCTTCGTTAGAAGGTTTCAGAATCTTCCTCCAAGGCTGAGACCGCAAGTGAGACGTCGAGTCCAAGAACTGGCGGAGAACTCTTCCCTAGGGCTGAGACTCGTTGGCGAACTGGAAGGTTTCTGGAAAGAGAGAGCGTGGAAGTAGTGGATAGTGTACTGGATGGACTACGCCAACAATGGCGCCGTCTTGTTCGGGTTCTGACATTGACTGTGAGGTTGAGGCGAAGGAGCATCGAGCATTTCATTTGAGGAGTTTCAGAAAGTCCTGTCTAGCCAACTTAGTTTGTTCAATTATGTCCATGAGCGTGGACTTGTTTACCTCTTCATGAAGAGGTACGACGGTGCGTCTGCCATCGACATGTCTCAGGAAAACGTGACTGCCCTTCTGTCTGACAGGGACGAAGCCTACCTTAGCTAAGGCTTTGATAATTTCTTTTCCTGATAGAACTGGCAGTCTCTCAGACAACGATGGGTATCAGCTTGCCGCCCTGCTTCTTGGCTTCGGAGTCGTACTCTTCGAGGACAAGTTCAAGGGCTTCTCTCAGGTTCGTAACGGCCTCTTCCTCGGTCTTGCCTTGGCTGATGGCCTCAGGCAGCTCGACGCATCTAGCTGCATAGTAACCCGTTTCCTCATCCTTCCTAAGACGAACAGTGAAAGTGCGCTGACCCATTTTCAATCCGTTTCCTCTATGTTGCAGGCGAGCATATCTACATGTCGTTTACAGATCCTTTTAGCTTGTCGGCGTATGGCTTCTATGATGTTGATCTCAGAAAGCGCGTCTCCAGCTAGCGGTCAGAATTCGCAGCCGCCACACCGGCTGACCCGCTTCGTTGCCACCGCCACCATGCTCAAACTGATTCCCGATAGATACGCCATCTATGCCCGACAATTAGCACGCGAGCAACATGGAGCTCGTTCTCATAGAAGCCATCGATCTGAACAAGTAACAGATGTTCGACACCTGGCCAGAAGATGGAGCCCAAAGAAAAGCAAACGCTGAGGTGCATTTTGACGACTCAACCCGACAGCAGCAACTATCATGCGGTCGTCGTACGAGTGCTGTACACGGGACATGACTCAATGCCATCAAGGATGTTGCTCGGGCATGCTGATGTCTTGTGGTCGGAGTGTAATGGTCACCTGTCCTGGGCTGCCAGCTCTTCGGGGTCGGTCTCGCTGAAAATCCGAGCGCGACAGTGTGACTTTGTCTTCTTGTGAAGATGTCTGTCCCTAGTGATGAACATGGTGTCTGGTTCTCCGGCGAGGGCAAGAAACGGGCGACCGAAAAGAGATTGGGTTCGAAGGATCATGTTTGCACGAGGATCAGTCGGCTTCATCGAGCCGTTTTCTTGCGTCTGAGAACGTACCCGGCTGCAGCTGCAATAATGACGATCACTATGATGACCCCAACTAGAGCCTCCATAGGCAGTCCTCCGCCTGTAGGTTGTGCAGTGGCTTGTGTGGCTGTGGCTTCGGGTACAGTCTCGACGGTTTGCGCTGTTGTTGGAACCAGGGCATCAACAAGTGTCAGTTACTAGGTTCTCGGCCTATCATTTCTCATCTTCAGTCGCGCCCTTGAGCCTAACCGTTCGAGGCCAGGAGTTGCGTGAGGGCCCTATCTCTCAGCCTGCAAGTCCATGTAGACTAAGGATCAGCGTTGCGGTTGCGGAAAACGTATTGCTTCCTCGAGACATCAAATAGGAGCGTCATACATTATGTGGCTGGGCGGTCGTTCGTGGTGATGAGGACTAAGGACTGGTTCAGGCAGGCGGAGAAGGATTTTCAGCACGCCAAGAGGGCTGCAGACGCCGGGGATTTCGAATGGGCATGTTTCGCCGCCCAGCAGGCCGCCGAGAAAGTAGTGAAGTCGCTCTATCAAAGTATGCATGTCGACGCGATTGGCCATTCGGTTTCGAGGATGCTACAAGACCTTCCAAGCTCTATGAAGGCGCCGGATGAGGTTATGGCGTGGGGAAAAGAACTGGACAGACATTACATTCCGACGCGCTACCCAAACTTCCATCCAGAAGGGGCGCCCCTAGACTACTACACCTCAACTGACGCGGGGAGAGCGATCGAAGGAGCGGAGAGAATAATTG
>Ga0315280_10004158_pt1 | contig 21620 bp, 15 predicted proteins | sample YL17G06_40_MG_FD_203697 | JGI IMG/M metagenome (GOLD analysis project Ga0315280, IMG submission 203697) | Sediment microbial communities from Yellowstone Lake, YNP, Wyoming, USA - YL17G06_40 | ecosystem: Environmental > Aquatic > Freshwater > Lake > Sediment | place: USA: Wyoming | collected...
GGACCCCGGCGGTGTTGTAGGTGTAGTCGATGTAGTCCGAGCGCCAGACGATCTTCAGGTCCCGGGACGGGTAGAACTGGGCGCCGTAGCCGCCTGAGATCATATCGAAGTCCCGGCTGCGCAGCCGGTTGGTGAACTGGGTGGTATCCACGACCCGGATATTCATGGTAATGCCCATGCGCTCCAGGTTCTTCTGCACGGGGATAGCCACGCGCTCCATGGAGGGGCTGTAGAGCAGCAGCTCGAAGACCATGGGCTCGCCCGTATTGACGTTCGTGAGCTTCTGATCCCTGATCTCCCAGCCCGCCTTCTTCAGCAGCTCCAGGGCGGTCTGAAGCTGGGGGCGGATGTTGCCGCTGCCGTCGGTGACCGGGGGCCTGTACTCCTGGGTGAAGACCTCCTCGGGGATCTTGCCGCGCAGCGGCTCCAGGATCTTCAGCTCCTCCTTGCTCGGCAGGCCCTTGGCCTCGTATTTGGTGTTCTGGAAGTAGCTGCGGCTGCGCGTGTACTGGCCGTAGAACAGGTTCTTGTTCATCCACTCGAAGTCCAGGGCGTAGCTCAGGGCCATGCGCACCAGGCGGTCCTTGAAGATGGGGCGCTGGATGTTGAACACCATGGCCTGCATGCCCTGGGGGATCTCGTGGGGGATCTCTTCTTTCACGATGTAGCCGGAGTCGAAGGCCGGGCCCGTGTACTGGGTGGCCCAGCTCTTGGCCACGTTCTCCTCGTGCAGGTCGTACTGCCCGGCCTTGAAGGCCTCCAGAGCCACGGTCTCGTCGCGATAGTAGTCGTAGCGGATGAAGTCGAAGTTGAGCTGCCCCTTGTTCACGGGCAGGTCCAGGCCCCAGTAGTTCTTCAGCCGTTCGTACACCACGTACTGGCCGATCTTGTAGTCCTTGACCGTGTAGGCCCCGCTTCCCAGGGGTATCTCGGTCAGCGGCTCGCCGAAGTTGCGCGACTCCCAGAACTGTTTGGGCAGGATGCTGAGCTGGCCCAGGGATACGAGCAGCTCGCGGCTTCCCGCTTTGAGCGAGAACTTGACCCGGCGCGCGTCCAGGGCCTCGACCTTGGCCACGTCCTGGTAGTACTGCTTGAATTGAGGCACCCCTTCGTTCAGGAACTTGTTGTAGGAGAACACCACGTCGGCGGCGGTGATGGGGTTGCCGTCCTGGAAGCGCGCCTTGGGGTTGAGGTGGAAGATGATCCAGGTGTAGTCCTCCGGGTACTCCACCTTTTCGGCGATCAGGCCGTAGTAGACCTCCACCTCGTCCTCCGAGCCGGTCATCAGCGTGTCGTAGAACGAGGTGCGGCCGTCGGCGGCCAGGCCCCGCTGGGCGTAGCGGTTGAAGTTGTCGTAGGTGCCGATGGAGGCCAGGCGCAGGGTGCCGCCCTTGGGGGCGTTGGGGTTCACGTAGTCGAAATGGCTAAAGCCGGACCGGTATTTGTGCGGCCCGTGGACGCTGAGCGCTCCGGACATGATGATCCTGGGCGCGGCGCCCAGCAGGCCGGAGGCGGCAGCGAGTACGAGCGCGGCGAAGACGAAGCGTTTCATAGACGTAGGATAGAAAATACCTCTGATCGCGTCAACCGATGGGGTAAAGCAGGGGCACAAGCAGCGGCACGGAAGCCGAGAGAATTGCCCCGGAGGCGACGGCGAACGGCACGGCCCTGGGCCCGCAGCTCAGCTCGATCAGCGGCAGGGTGACGTCCATGCTGGTGGCTCCGCCGGCCCCGATGGCCAGGAAGGGGTAGCGTGTCCGGGCCAGCAGGGGGATCAGCAGCAGGGACAGGGATTCGCGCAGCAGGTTGGCCAGGAAGGCCGTGGCCCCCAGCGCCGGGCCGCCGAGCTGGATCAGCAACACCCCAGACAGGGAGTACCAGCCGAAGCCGGAGGCCAGGGCCAGCCCCCGGCCGGCCCGCTGGCCCAAGGCCAGGGCCAGGCCAAGGCCGCCGGCCAGCGAGCCCAGCAGCGTGCCGGCTGGCAGGATCCACAGGCTGGGGTCGAGCAGCTCCCGGCTCTTGATGCCGGTGCGGCGCACGGCGATGCCGATCAGGAACAGCAGGAAGTAGAGGATCGCGGCGGTGGCGCCGGCTCCGCTGATCGAGCGGGGGAGGGGCAGGAGCCGGCCGAGCAGCAGGCCCAGCCCCAGGATGCCCAGCAGCTTCAGCGGGGCGGCCAGTATGCCGGCCAGCAGCCGCAGCCTGGCGCGGATCGGCGCGCGGCGCACCGGCTGCCGCGGCGCGGCCGGGCCCTCCCGCCTGCCTGCCGGCCGGCGGCCGAGGGAACCGGGCGGGGCGAACAGGCGGTACAGCAGCCAGAGCACCAGGACAGTCCCGCTCACGGTGGCCGCCGCGTATTCCAGGGCGGCCAGCCCGATGCCGGCGAACCCGGAGCTCACTTCCTCGGTCCGGCCGAGGCGGAAGCCCATGCTCAGGACCAGCAGGTACAGGGCCCAGCCAGTCAGCCGCTCGACCCGCCTCGGGCTGAGCCGCCCCAGACGCCGAGCGAGCAGGAACCCTGCGAGCAGCGCGCCCAGCAAGGTTCCCAGGTACACGATCTGCGGCATGGCGGGGAGACTGCTTTGGTGTAGGCGGCTGTCCTGGAGCGGAGGACTACTTGACCAGTCCGATCACAACCTCGGTGTCCTCACGGTACAACCGCAGCATGGCCTCCTTGGAGGCCTCGTTCAGCGCCTTGTAGAAATCGAAAACGCTCTTGATCTCGCGGTCGTTCACCTTCAGGATGACATCCCCCTGCTTGACCCCGGCGATCGCCGCGGGCGAGGCGTCCACCACCGCGGCCGCGATTGGGCCCTTGATGCGGTCCGGCAGTTTTAGCTGCTTGCGCACCTCGTCGTTGATGACCCCGACGTACAGGCCGGGCCACAGGTTCTTGCTCTGGGCGGCGATTTCCTTCTCCTCCTGGCGGGTGGCCAGGTGGATGGTCAGGCCCATCGGGACCCCGGCGCGCATCAGCTTGAGCTCGTAGTCCTTGTCCGCCGGCAGGTTGCCCACGATCTGGGTCAGGTGGTCCGCGTTGCGCACGGTCTGTCCGCCGATGGAGGTGATGAAGTCCCCAGGGAGCACGCCGGCCTTGTAGGCCGGGGAGCCCTTGAAGACGTTGAACACGAAGGCCCCGGTCTTGTCCGCGATCTTGAAGTCCTCCTTGGCCCCGGGATACACCCGGCTGTCCAGGTCATTGATCTGCACTCCGAGCCAGCCGTACTCTACCTTGCCCTTGGACAGCAGGTCGCGGATGGTTTTCTTGGCGTTGTTGATGGGCACGGCGAAGCCCAGCCCCGTGTTCGAGCCGGTCTGGGAGGCGATCCAGGTGTTGATGCCGATCACCTCGCCGCGCAGGTTGACCAGGGCCCCGCCCGAATTGCCGGGGTTGATGGCGGCATCGGTCTGGATGTAGTCGGTCAGGTTGGCCACCGTGGCCCCGGGGGCGGCCTTGCGGCCCAGGGCGCTGATGATGCCCATGGTCACGGTGCTCTCGAAGCCGAAGGGGTTGCCCACGGCGAGCACCAGGTCGCCTACCTTAAGGCTGTCCGAGTCGCCCAGCTTGGCCACTGGCACCTCCTCGCGGGTCTCGAACATGACCAAGGCCAGGTCCCGGCGGGAATCGGCCCCGATGAGCTTGCCCTTGAACTCCCGTTCGTCGTGCAGGCTGATGCTGATCTCGGCCGCCTCGCCGGCCACGTGGTTGTTGGTCAGCACGTAGACCCGGCTGCCGTCCTTGCGCACGATGACCCCCGAGCCCAGCCCGGGCTGGCGGAACTCCCGCTCTTGGGGCTGGCGGTTCTCCGGGTTGCCGAAAAAGAAGTCCCAGGGGGATTGGAAGCGAGGCCCCCGCTGCGTGACCACCTCTACAGTGTTGATCTCCACGATTACCGGCAGCACGGCCTCGGCTACGCCGCGGAAGGAATACTGGACCTGCTCCAGCGACTCCGGCGTCACCGCCTCCGGAGCCGAGCCTTTAATCGGCGTGGCCGTCGCGGGTCCGGCCTTATGAGCCGAATCCCGCTGGCCGGAGGTGAAGGCCTGGCCGCAGGCCAGCAGGAACAGCAGCACGGCTGCGGTTATCAGCGCCGCAATAGGCGTTTTCCTGTTCATGGGAACCTCCAAATATTTAACATAGTGAAATGGCCCGGGAATGGCAACCGGCTTCAGATCACGGTGCCGTTGGGGACGACCGCGTTCTTGGGGATGACGATGATCCCGTCCCGGACGTAGTAGCAGCCGAAATCCCCCTCGGGGCGGTTGAGGCTGTCCACACCGATGCGGCAGCCCTCGCCGATCCGGGCGTTCTTGTCGATGATCGCCCGGCGGATCAGGGTGCCCCTGCCGATGCCGATGTCGGGGATGCCCAGGCTGCGGTTGCGGGCCTTTTCCTCCAGGGTCTCGTAGTAGTCGGCGCCCATGCAGACCACCCCGTCCAGGGTGGCCCCGCTCTCGATGATCGTGCGGATGCCGACGATGGAGTACATGATGTTGGCGTTGGTGATGATGCAGCCGTCCGCCGTGAGGCTCTGGTTGATCAGGCAGGCGTTGATCTTGGAGGCCGGCAAATCCCGGCGCCGGGTGTAGATCGGATGGTCTTCATTGTAGAAGTCGAACTCCGGCGTGATGGTGGTCAGGCTGATGTTGGTCTCGTAGAAGCTCTTGATGGTCCCGATGTCCTCCCAGTAGCCCGTGAAGATGTAGGCCTGAACCTTGAAGCGCTGCAGGCTCTGGGGGATGATCTCTTTGCCGAAGTCGGTCAGGTCGTTGTCCAGCGCCTTCTCCAGCACCCCGCCGGTGAAGATATAGATGCCCATGGAGGCCAGGTACTCCCGTCCGGGCTTGAGACCTTTGAGCTTGGCGGCCAGGTTGGGCGGGATGCGCAGGCTGGAGACGTCCTGGTCGGGGTGCGGCTTCTCCACGAACTGGGCGATGCGCCCCCGCGAGTTCAGCTCCAGGATGCCCAATTGGTGGGTCTTCTCCTTGGGCACCGGGGTGACGGCCACGCTGATGTCGGCCTCGCTTTCCACGTGGCTGCGGAAGAACTCCTGCAGGTCCATCCGGTATAGCTGGTCGCCGGACAGCACGATGTAGTAGTCCGGCTCCTGGGTGTGGAAGTGCAGGAAGTTCTTGCGCACCGCGTCCGCGGTGCCCATGTACCAGCTGGAGTGCTCCCAGGTCTGCTCGGCCGCCAGGATTTCGACGAAACCCTGGGTGAAGGAGTCGAAGATGTAGGTGTTGGCGATGTGGTTGTGCAGGCTGGTGGAGGCGTACTGGGTGAGCACGTAGATCTGCTTGAATCCCGAGTGGATGCAGCTGGAGATGGGGATGTCCACCAGGCGATACTTGCCCCCGAAGGGCACGGCCGGTTTGGCCCGTTCCTTGGTCAGGGGATAGAGGCGTTCCCCCCGCCCGCCACCGAGGATGATGCAGAGCACCCTGGGCATGAGGGTATCTTTTAGTTAGATTTTACTACCCGCAATGCGCGGCCGTCAAGGAACGGGGGTTCCCGCATACGCCCGGCCGGTGATAATATGGCGCCATGCTCGAGCAGGCCATCCGGGAGCTGCGCCGGGACCGCCAGTTCATGGCCTCGGTGGCCCACTGGGAGGTGATTCCCGCCCGGCCGGCGCGCACGGTGGAGTTCCCGCCGGAGATCGACCCCCGCATCCGGAAGGCCCTGAACGAACAGGGGGTGCAAAAGCTTTACGTGCACCAGGCCGCTTGCTACCGCGCCGTGCGCGCCGGCTCGAGCGTGGTGGTGGTCACCCCCACCGCCTCGGGCAAGACCCTGGCCTACAACCTGCCGGTGCTTCAGACCCTGCTGGAGGACCCGGCGGCCAAGGCCGTGTACCTGTTCCCCACCAAGGCCCTGTCCCAGGACCAGCAGTCCGAGCTCAACGAGGTCCTGCTGGGCGGGGAGCTGCCGGTGAAAATCTTCACCTACGACGGGGACACCCCCCAGTCCATCCGTATTTCGGTGCGGGAGCAGGGCAGGGTGGTGATCACCAACCCGGACATGCTGCACACCGGGATCCTGCCCAACCACCCCAAGTGGATCAAGTTCTTCCAGTCCCTGCGCTTCGTGGTCGTGGACGAGATCCACAGCTACCGCGGGGTGTTCGGCTCGCACATGACCAACCTGATCCGCCGGCTCAAGCGGATCGCCGCCTTCTACGGCGCCCGGCCGCAGTTCATCTGCTGCTCGGCCACGATCGGCAACCCCAAGGAGCTGGCCGAGCGGCTGTTGGAGATGCCGGTGGAGCTGATCGATGAGAACGGCGCGCCGGCCGGGGAGCGGCACTTCATCCTGTACAACCCGCCGCTGGTCGACCCGGTGCAGGGCATCCGGCGCGGGGTGGTCAAGGAGTCGCAGCGCCTGGCCACGATGCTGCTGCGCCGGGGGGTGAAGACCATCGTCTTCGCCCGCTCCCGGGTGCGCACCGAGCTGATCGCCAGCTACATCCGCGAGTCGCTGGCCAACCTGTACACCGAGAACGACCGCATCCAAGTGGCCTCCTACCGGGGCGGCTACCTGCCGAACGAGCGGCGGGCCATCGAGCGCGGCCTGCGCCAGGGGGAGATCCGCGGGGTGGTGTCCACGAATGCCCTTGAACTGGGCATCGACATCGGCGGGCTGGACGCCTCGGTGCTGGCCGGCTTCCCGGGCACCATCGCCTCCACCTGGCAGCAGGCCGGCCGGGCGGGGCGGCGGGCCTCGGTGGCCCTCTCGATCCTGGTGGCCTCCTCCTCGCCGATCGACCAGTACATCCTCAGGCACCCGGAGTACTTCTTCTCCACCTCCCCGGAGTCCGGCTGGGTCGACCCGGACAACCTGTTCATCCTGAGCGACCAGCTCAAGTGCGCGGCCTTCGAGCTGCCCTTCCAGGACGCGGAACCGGAGACCGCCCGCTGGCGGGAGCTGCTGGCCTTTCTGGAGGAGAACGGGGTGGTGCGCCACACCGGCGGACGCTGGTTCTGGGCCGACCGCTCCTACCCGGCGGAGAAGGTCAGCCTGCGCTCCACCGCTCCCGGAAACATCGTGATCATCGACCTGACCAAGGGGCGCCACGCGGTGATCGGCGAGATGGACAAGCCCTCGGCCAAGCTGCTGCTGTTTGGCGAGGCCATCTACCTGCACTCCGGGGACCAGTACGTCGTGAAGAAGCTGGACCTGGAAGCCCAGCGCTGCTACGTCGAAGAGACCACGGCCAACTACTATACGGACTCCATCGTCAAGACCGACATCCAGCTTCTGCAGCAGGACCGGCGGGAACCGCTCCGGCTCGGCGCCGCGCCCAGCCTGGAGCTGGCCCTCGGGGACGTGCTGGTCCGCACCCTGGCCACCAAGTACAAGAAGCTGCGCTTCCAGTCCCACGAGAACGTGGGCTACGGGGAGATCGACCTTCCGGCCGAGGAGATGCACACCCGTTCGGCCGTGCTGCTGCTGGCGCCGGAGACAGACGCCGGGGCCGCCTTCAGCCGCCTGCCCGAGGCCGAGCAGCCCTTGGTCATGCAGCGCCTGGGCACCCTGGTGCGCAACGTGGCCCCGGTGTTCCTGCTCTGCGACCCGCGCGACTTGGGCGTGGCCGAAAGGCTGAAGGACCCGCTGTTCGCCTGCCCGGCGCTGTACGTCTACGACAGCTACCCCGGCGGCACCGGGCTGGCCGAGGGTCTGATGCAGAACGCCGGCGCGGTGCTGCGCGGCTGCCTGGATCTGGTGGCCGGCTGTCCCTGCGCCCATGGCTGCCCCTCGTGCATCGGTCCCATGGAGAGCGCCCCTGGACCGGAGGGGGGAGGCTCCGATCCCAAGGCGGCCGTGCTGCGCTTCCTGCGCGCCTGGATCTCGGAGCAGCCCGGGCCGCGGGCTGGAGCAGAGGCGTCGCCGGAGTCTCCGGGCCGGGAGGTCTAGCGGTGAGCCCGGGCCGCCTCGAGCCGGCGGGAGCCCCGCGCCGCCCCAAGCCTGGCGGGCAAGCGCGGCAGCCGAGCCTGCCGGTTTATCGGATCATCGAGCTGGCGCGCCGTTTCCGCCGGCGCTACCATTACGAGCGGCCCTTCACCTCCGACCCGGCCGCCGCTCGCGAGCTGGCGCACCGCATCGGCCGGCAGGCGCCCCCGGGCGCCGGGGCGCGCGCCTCCGAGCTGAACGCCCTGGCGTTGATCGAGGAGATCCTGCGCTACGTGCTGCAGCTCTACCTGAAACGGCACAACCCCTCGCTGTTCCAGGACCTGCTGGCTTTCCCCGCCCTGAAGGCCCTGCGCCTGGAGGGCCTGCTCGAGGCCTACGTCCGGGAGTTCCCTCCGCTCCCGGTGTACCGCCGGCGCCGGCAGGTCGGGGAGTTCCTGGCCGGGGCCACCCGGGGCCTGCCCAACCGCCACCTGGCCCTTCAGGGCCTGCTCCTGCTGCCGATCGCCGAGCGCAACCCGGCCTACCGGCAGTACCGGGAGCTGCTCGACCCCCAGGCCTTGGCCAAGCGCAAAGGGTACCTGCGGCTGTTCGAGGCCCTGCACCGCTTTTTCGCCGGCCGGCCGACCTTCGGCCCGGAGGAGCAGAACCTGATCGACATGCTGCGCAGCCCGGCCGTGGCCGCCCCGGACTCGCTGTACGGCCAGCTGGAGTACATCCGCTACCGCTGGGGCGAGCTGCTGGGCCCCTACCTCCTGCGCCTGCTGCGGGCCCTGGACCTGCTGCGGGAGGAATACAAGGAGCGCCTGCCGGGGGGCGGGGCCGCGGAGGTCCCGGAGTATGCCGCGGCGGACTCGGAGGAGGAGCGCTACAGCCCTGACCTGGACTGGATGCCGCGCCTCGTGCTCATGGCCAAGAGCACCCTGGTCTGGCTGGACCAGCTCAGCCGCCGCTACGCCCGGCCGATCCGGACCCTGGACCAGATCCCCGACGAGGAGCTGGACACTCTGGCCCGCTGGGGCTTCACGGGGTTATGGCTGATCGGGATCTGGGAGCGCTCCCCGGCCTCACGCAGGATCAAGCGCCTGTGCGGCAACCCCGAGGCGGAGCCCTCGGCCTACTCGCTTACCCGGTACACGGTGGCCGGAAGCCTGGGCGGGGAGCCGGCCCTGGCCGCTTTGAAGGAGCGCTGCCTTCGGCGCGGGATCCGCTTGGCCAGCGACATGGTGCCCAACCATACCGGGCTGGATGCGGCCTGGGTGCGGGAGCACCCGGACTGGTACATCCAGGTTCCCTTCCCGCCCTTCCCCTCCTACACCTTCAACGGCCCGAACCTCTCCGAAGACCCGGGCATCGGCATCTATCTGGAGGACCACTACTATGACCGCACCGACGCGGCCGTGGTCTTCAAGCGGGTCGACTTCGGGAGCGGGGAGGCGCGCTACATCTACCACGGCAACGACGGCACCCACCTGCCCTGGAACGATACGGCCCAGCTGGACTACCTGAAACCCGAGGTGAGGGAGGCGGTGCTGGGCACGATCCTGGACGTAGCCCGGAGGTTTTCCATCGTCCGCTTCGACGCGGCCATGACCCTGACCCGCCGGCACTACCAGCGGCTCTGGTACCCGGAGCCCGGATCCGGCGGGGACATCCCCTCGCGGGCCGAGCACGGCCTGAGCCGCCCCCGCTTCCAGCGGCGCATGCCCCGGGAGTTCTGGCGCGAGGTCGTGGACCGGGTGGCCCAGGAGGCCCCGGACACCCTGCTCCTGGCCGAGGCCTTCTGGCTCATGGAGGGCTACTTCGTGCGCACCCTGGGCATGCACCGGGTGTACAACAGCGCCTTCATGAACATGCTCAAGATGGAGGACAACCGCAACTTCCGCTCGCTGATCAAGAACACCCTGGAGTTCGATCCCCAGATCCTCAAGCGCTACGTGAACTTCCTGAACAACCCGGACGAGGAGACGGCCATCGCCCAGTTCGGGACCGGCGACAAGTACTTCGGAGTCTGCCTGCTCATGGCCACCCTGCCGGGCCTGCCCATGTTCGGGCACGGGCAGGTGGAGGGCTTTCGGGAGAAGTACGGGATGGAGTACGCCCGGGCCTACCTGGACGAGCGGCCGGACCGGGGCCTGGTGGAGCGGCACGAGCGGGAGATCTTCCCGCTGCTCCGCAGGCGCTGGCTGTTCTCCGAGGTGGAGCACTTCCGCCTCTTCGACCTATATACCCAGGAAGGGGCGGTGAACGAGGACGTGATCGCCTTCTCCAACCGCGCCGGGCAGGAGCGCGCCCTGGTGCTGTACAACAACCGCTACGCCGAGGCCAAGGGCTGGATCCGCCAGTCCGCCGCCTACGTGGCGCGCACGCCAGAAGGCGGGCGCAGGCTGCGCCAGCAGCTCCTGGGTCAAGCCCTGGGGCTGGGGGCCGAGGAGGGGCTGTACTGCCGGTTCCGCGATCATGTGAGCGGCCTGGAGTACCTGAGGCCGGCCAAGGCGCTGCACGAACAGGGGCTGTACGTGGAGCTGGGCGCCTACCGCTTCCAGGTGTTCCTCGACTTCCGCCAGGTGTCCGATTCCGAGAGCGCGCCCTGCGCCCAGCTGTGCGCCGAGCTGGGCGGGCGCGGGACGCCGGATCTGGAAAGGCGCCTGATCGAGCTGGCGCTGCGCCCCGTGCAGGAGCGCTTCCGCCAGGCCTGCAGTCCGGAGCTGGCCCGCGGGCTGGCGGTCGAAGGCCGAGCCCGTAGTCCGCAGCTCGAACGGGCGCTCGGGGAAGCGGAGCGCCGCGCCGCGGAGTTCTTCCGCTCGGCCGGAAGGCTGCTCCCGGCCGCTGCGGAGCCGCAGAAGCTGGCCGCGATGCTGCGCGTCGCCCTGAAACGGGCCCTGCCCTCCGGCGGGCGCCAGGCCGGCCTGACCTTGGCCTGGCTGCTGCTGACCCTGCAGGGCGGGCCGGCCCAGGGCGCCCGCAGCCTGGCGGAGCTGCGCCTCGAGCCCGCCCTGCTCGCCTTCTGGCAGGAATCGGGCCTGCCAGCTCCCGAGGCGGCGCGGGAGCTGGAGCTGCTCAAGATCCTGATAGGGCTCGATTTTAAAAACGGGGATCTTTCCGGCCTGGGCGTTTCCTTGGCCGGGCTGCTGCGGGGGCAGCAGGCCCGCAAGTATCTGGCCCCGGCTGCAGCGGAGCAGGACCCGGGCGTGGATCCGCAGGCCTGGGACGCCCTGCTCGAGCAGGCGGCTTGCCTGGCCCGGTCCTCGGGCGCGGAGCCGTCGCGGGCGGCCGGGATTCTGGCCCGCTGGCGGCGGCCGGCCCCGGGCGGCGCGGTTCGGTTGAGCCGCCTTCTGGAGCGCCTCCGTGATTGACCCGCTGCAGGCCCGCCTGAAGCTGCTGCGGGAGGCGCTGAGGCGCCGTGGCCTGGAAGAGAGCCGGCCGCCGGAAGAGACGCAGGGCTCGGAGGGCGCCGAAACCGGCCTGGAGGGCTGGGAACGGGTCGGGGAGCTCACCTACGCGCGCACGCTGCGCTTCCCCAGCCCCCTGGCCGGGCAGGAGCTCTCGACGCTCCTGCTGCCCTCCGACTTGAGCCCCGAAGACCTGGTGTTCCTGGACACCGAGACCACGGGACTTTCCGGCGGGGCGGGCACCGTGGTCTTCCTGATCGGCCTGGGCCGCCCGGAAGGCCCCGAGCTGGCGGTCGAGCAGGTGTTCCTGGCGGACTTCCCCGGCGAGCCGGAGTTCCTGGAGCGGATCCGCCCGGCCCTGGACTCCGGCGGGCTGTTCGTCTCCTACAACGGGCGGGCCTTCGACAGCCACGTGCTGCGCACCCGCTTCCTGCTCAACCGCCTGGCCTTCGAGCTGAAGCGGCAAAACGACCTGCTGTACTGGTCGCGCCGGCTGTGGCGGCGGGTCCTTGAGGACTGCTCCCTGTCCAGGGTGGAACGGGAGATCCTGGGGGTGGAGCGGGAGCGGGACGTGCCCGGCTTCGAGGTGCCGGGCATATATCTAGAATACCTGCGTCAGGGCTGGTCGCCCCGCATGCCCCTGGTCTGGGCCCACAACCTGCAGGACGTGCGCTCCCTGGCCGGCCTATACGGGCGGCTGAACGAGATCCTGCTGGAGCGCGGGGCGCCGAAGCACGCGGATCTAACCTCCCTGGGCAGCTACCTGGCGGGCCGAGGCCTGACCCGGGGACTGGAGCTGCTGGCGCGTTCCTTTGCCGACGGAGATGCCGCCGCCGGCCGAACCCTCGGCCTGCACTACAAGCGCCTGGGCCGCTGGGAGGAGGCGGCGGAGGTGTGGCGGCTCATGCTGGAGCGCGGGCCCAGCCTGCTGGCGGCGGTGGAGCTGGCCAAGCACTGCGAGCACCGGCTCAAGGACCCGGCCCGGGCCCTGGCCTGGGTGGAGCGGATCGCCTCCTGGAACCTGCCCCTGGACCCGGAGACCCGCCGCGAGCTGGCCGCCCGCCAGGCCCGGCTGCGCAGGCGCCTCGGCCGCAGGTCCGGTCAATCCCGGTAGTAGCTGATCCGGTAACCGTCGAGGATCTGGAAGCCCAGCCTCTGGTACAGGGCCACTGCGGGCTGATTGGTTTTTTTCACGAACAGGCAGGCCGATTCCTTCTCCCGGAAGATCCGCTGCAGGAGCTCCCGCATCACGGCCTGGCCGATGGCCCGGTTGCGCTGGTCTTCGACCGTGAACACCCCGCCGATCTGGTCGACCGAGAAGCCGCGGGCGTTGGTCCCGGCCTTGGCCACCGCGCGGCCTTCCAGCTCGGCCAGCACCACGAGCTGCCGGCGCAGCAGTCCGCGCAGGTTGGTCAGGCAGGCCTTCTCGTGGAAGTGCCCGGGAGCGATGAGCACCTCCTCCAACTCGTAGTCCCGCTGCAGGGGGTAGAGGCTGGCGGCGTCCTTCATGGCGGCGGGACGAAGGCGCAGGCCGGGGGGCGGCGGCTTGATGCCGGAGCGGGCGGCGCGGAAGCGTTCCCGGCTCAAGACCATCAAATGGTAGTCGACGGTATGGCGCGGCTGGCGCCGGATGCCCGCTTCGGCCCAGGAAATCTCGGCCAGCGGGCCCATCGCCGAGTGCAGCGCCCGGCGCAGGGGGGGCCAGGCGGGGAAGGGGGGAGGCGCCGAGCCTCCGGGGCCCTGAGCGCCCAGCACGGGCAGGAGCAGGCCGCCGGCGGTCAGCAGCAGGGCCCCGTCCGCCCCGGCCCCCGGCGCCGGGCGGTGCACGAGCACGGAGCACTCCCAGCGCGGGGGCAGGCCCGAGGCGCCGCCGCGCCGCAGCCGGGCGGTGAAGGGCACCACGCGCCACTCGGCACGGCAGCCCAGGGCCAGCAGCGCGTCGAGGTCCCGGGCCTGGGCCAGCCTCCAGCTCATCGGGCCAGCTCGATGGGCAGCCGCCCTTCGGGCCGGAAATCCCCGGCCAGCGCGGCGAACCCGGCGCGGAAGGAGGCGGGACCCGTGCCGTATATCGCCAGGGCGCCATCGATCCACGGGACCTCCTCCAGGTAGACCGGAGAAAGCACCGAGATCACGATCACCCGCCGTGCCCCGGCGCGCAGCTGCTGCAGCACCTGCAGGCTGTGGTAGTTGGCCAGGCAGAAGATCACCGTGTCGTAGCCGGACGCCGCGCGCGGGACGCGCTGCAGGTCCTCGGGCGGGGCGGAGTAGAAGGGCAGGTAAGGGAACGACAGGGTGCCGGCCTGGGGGAAACGGCGCAGGCCCTCGGCCAGAAAATCCTCGAATTGGCCGGCCAGCAGCACCCGCTCCCCGGGGCGGGGCGAATAAGGGATGAGGCCTGGGCGGACCAGGGTGACGCTGCGCGCCGCGCTCTCGGCGAAGAACTCGGAGGCGCCCGGGGCCGGGACCGATCCGGCCAGGGAGCGGGCGGGGTACAGCGGGAAATGGGCCTCGCGGAAGGTGATCAGCTTCTGGCGCACGATGCGCCCGGCCGAGGTCCGGACCCGAAGCCGGAAGGCCGGGTCCCGGCGCATCCGCTCCTCCAGGCGCTCCCAGGTCTGATCCTGGGTCTGCGGGGTATGGGAGACCAGGATGATGTCGCTTCCGGCCTGCAGGGCTTCCTGGCAGGCCCGGGGCGTGTCCAGCCCGCCCTGCAGCGCCCCGTACATCTCCATGTCGTCGGTGATCAGCAGGCCGTCGAAGGCCATCCGCCGGCGCAGGAGCTCCTCGATGAGGTAAGGCGAGCGGGAGGCGGGGGTGAGGCCGCCCAGGATCCGCGGATAGGCCAGGTGGGCGCTCATGATGGCCGGCAGTCCCTCCTTGATCAGGATGCGATAGGGAAGCAGCTCCCGCTCCCATAGCTGCTCGAAGCCGATGTCCACCACCGGCAGGGAGCCGTGGGAATCGAGATCCGCCTGGCCGTGCCCGGGGAAGTGCTTGGCCGTCGCGATCACCCCGCTTTGGGCCAGGCCCTTGAAGTAGGCCAGGGCCAGGAGCGAGGTGGCGGCCGGGTCGGAGGAGAAGGCCCGCGGGCCGACGATGCTGGCCGAAGGGTTGGAATAGATATCGATGTCCGGGGCGAAGTTCATGTTGATGCCCAGCGCCGCCAGCTCCCGCCCGAGGTAGTAGCCGGTGAGCAGGGCGTCCCGGGGCAGGCCGCCGGCGCCGATGGCGATGTTCCCCGGAGTCTGGGAGGTCCCGGCCCTGATGTGCTGCACCCACCCGCCCTCCTGGTCCGTGGCGATGAACAGGGGGATGCCCAGGCGGGTCCGGGCGGCCTGCTCCTGCAGGCGCCGGACCGATCGGGCCAGGCCTTCCAGGGTGTCCACGTTGCGGGTGAAGAGCTTCACCCCGCCCAGGCTGCGGCGCAAGACCCAGTCCAGCAGCTCGGGGGAAGGCTCCCGCTCCAGGTAGCCGATCATGAATACCTGGCCCAAGGCCTCCCGGTCGCTCATCTGCTCCAGCAGGGCTCCGGCCAGCTCCTGCAGGGGCCGCTCGGCCCAGAAGGAGGGTTCGGGCGCTTCGGTCTTCGAGGCCGGGTTGGCCGCCAGCGCGGCGGCCAGCAGGGCGAACAGCAGCCAGAATGGTCGGCGCATCAGTAGGCCAGGTTCCACTCGTCTCGGGAATATTTCTCGGCCAGCAGCTCGGCCGCGCGCGCCCGCTCCGCCGCCAGCAGCTCACCCGGCTCCAGGCCCAGGCCGTGCCGCGAAAGCCAGCGGGCCGCTCCGCGGGCGAAGGCCTCCTGGGCCTCGGCGAAGCCGATCTCGCGGCCCAGCTCCTCTCCGAGGGAGGCGGGTAGGCCGTGCTCCTCCTCGGTCGGCGCCCGCAGGTAGCGCGAGATCCGGCGGTAGGAACCGTCCAAAGGGATGGCGCCGTGCTGCAGGGCGGCCTGGCGGTTCAGCACCTGCGCGCTGCCGATCAGCTTGCGCTCCCTATCGTCGGCGATTTCGTACTGCCCCGTCGAGCGAAAGCAGTCGGGGTTGCGGGCGCTTCCCTGCCGGGCGTTGTTGGACCGCGCCCGGATGCCGGCCTCCTCCAGGCCGGCGAGCAGCATCCCGGCGATGAAGCGGTAGATCTCCCGCTTGGTGAAGGGCTGAAGCTCGCCCCGGGCCAGGACCACCGCGTAGGTGAGCTCCCGGTCGTGGAGCACGGCCTGCCCCCCTGTGGGCCGGCGCACCAGGGTGAGCCCGTCCCTGGCGGCGAGTTCCCGATCGATCAGCTCCCCGGCTTTCTGAAAGCGCCCCAGCGACAGGGTCGGCGGGGCGAACCCGTACAGCCTCAGCGTGGGCGGCGAGTCGCTCCGGCCCACGCTTTCCAGCAGGGCCTCGTCGACGGCCATGTTCTGCCGCCCCGGGCCTGGCGCCTGGCGCAGCAGGCGGAAGGCGGGCGTACCGCTCAGGATCACCGGTAAGCCTCGCCCTTGAGCTCGTCGATGTACTGGGAGGCGGCATGGGAGGCGATGGCCCCCTCGCCGGCGGCCACGACCAGCTGCCGGAAGGGCGTGGAGCGCACGTCCCCGACGGCGAACAGGCCTTTCACGTTGGTCTCCATGCGCTGGTCGGTCACGACGTAGCCCCCCGGGTCCAGCCGCACGCCCAGCTCATGGACGACCGCGGTTTGGGGGCTGGAGCCGACGAAGATGAACACGGCCTCCAGCTTCTCCTGGTACAGACGCCCGTCCTGCTTGTCCCGCAGGGTGACCTGCTCCACCTTGCCCGAGCCCTCGATCCGGGCCAGCTCGTGGTTGAAGCGCACCTGGATGTGCGGGTTGCGCAGGGTGCGCTCGGCCAGGCCCTTCTGGGCGCGGAAGCGGTCGCGGCGGTGGATCATCAGCACCGAATCGCTGAGGTTGGCCAGGTAGGCGGCCTCGTCGCAGGCCGCATCCCCTCCGCCCACCACCAGCATGCGCTTGCCCTTGAAGAACGGGCCGTCGCAGGTGGCGCAGTAGGAAACCCCGTGCCCGGCCAGCTCCTGCTCCCCTGGGACTCCCGCGGTGCGGTGTTTGGCCCCCGTGGCCAGGATCACGGCCCTGGCGGTGAGGCTGCCGCCGTCGGTCTGCACGACGAACAGCCCGTCCCGGCGGCTCACGGACTGGGCGCTAGAGTACTGGATCACGGCGCCGAAGCGCACCGCCTGATCCTCGAAGCGCTTGACCAGCTCGGAGCCGGGTATCGGCTCGGGGAAGCCGGGGTAGTTCTCGAGGTTGTCGATGATCAGGGCCTGCCCGCCGCTGGCCAGCTCCTCCAGCACGAGCGTGGACAGGTTGGCCCTGGCTCCGTACTGGGCGGCGGACAGGCCGGCTGCGCCTGCGCCGATGATGATCAGGTCTCGCTCCGCCTCCATGGCTTCCTCCGCGATGGGAATTCTTAGCTGGTTCAAGAATAACAACAAATTCCGAAACATGGAATGCAGCGAACGGCCCGCGCCGGTTCTCCGGGCTTTCTTTCTTTAGAACTCCCAGCCCAGTCCGACAATAGAAGAGGAGGAGTGACGACCCGTGTCAGAACCGTTGAAGAAAACGATGGCCGATGAGGCCCGGCTGCTCAACGAATACGCGGCGCGCCTGGGCGCCCTGCAGCGCACGGTGGCCCGCCGCGACTGGGAGGCCGTGGAGAAGCACATCGCCGGCCTGCGCAACCTGACCGGGGAGATCGAGCGCGCCGAGGACGCCCGCCTGGAGGCTTACCGCCGCTTGAAGGCTTCCCTGTCGATCGCCGGAGGGGCATCCTTCGACCAGGTGCTCTCGCGCCTGGAGGCTCCTGTCCGCGAGGAGCTGGCCGAGCAGCAGCGCGGCCTGCGGATCGCCATCATCCGGGTCAAGGGCGCCGCCGGGCTGCTCGGCTACTACGCGCGCACCATGGCCGACACGAGCCGGGCGGTGCTGGAGGAGCTGTTCCCGCACCGCAAGGGGCGCATGTACTCCCGCTCAGGCCGGGCCCGGGCCACGGCCGAGGAATCCCTGATGCTCGACGGAAAATATTAGGAGGCCAGAGTGCCCTCGACGTTCACAGGAATCGAAATCGGCAAGCGCAGCCTGATCGGTCATACCCTGGGTATGAACACCATCGGGCACAACATGAGCAACGCCGCGGTGGAAGGCTACAGCAGGCAGCGGGTGGAGATGAAGGCCTTCGATCCCATCTACATGCCGCAGTACAACCGCGAGCTGCGCCCCGGCCAGCTGGGCCAGGGCATGGAGGTGAGCCGCATCGAGCGGGTTCGGGACATGCTGCTGGAGGGGCGAATCGTTTCCGAAGCCTCCGGGGAGGGTTTCTGGACCGCCCGGGACAGGTACATCCAGATGATGGAGCAGATCTACAACGAGCCCACCGAGCTCTCCGTGCGCACCCTGCTGGACCGCTTCTGGCAGGCCTGGCAGGAGCTGTCGGTGAACCCCACCGAGGTCGGCGCGCGCCAGGCGGTGCTGGAGCGCGGCCAGGCCCTGATCGACGGCATCCACGCCCGCTACGGCCGGCTCAAGGACACCCGGGACATGCTGGAAGGGGACGTGCGGGGCGTGATCCAGCAGATCAACACCCTGGCCCGGGACATCGCCGTGCTCAACGAGCAGATCGTAAAGATCAAGGCGCTGGGAGACAACCCCAACGACCTGCTGGACCGGCGCGACCTGCTGGTGGGCCAGCTCTCCGATCTGCTGGACATCAGCACCGGCTACCAGGATCCGGACGAGTTCGTGGTCTACACCGGGGGCCAGCACCTGGTCCAGGGCCGGCACTTCGAGCCGCTTCAGGCGCTGCCGGACCCCGGCAACGAGAGCTACTCCCGGGTGGTCTGGGAGGGCGGCACCCAGGAGCTGGCCCCAAGGGGGGGCAAGTTGGCCGCCCTGCTTGGGCTGCGGGACATCGACGCCCGGGAGGAGATTCAGAAGCTGGACCTGCTCACGGTGAACCTCGCCGACCTGATCAATGAGATCCACCGCAGGGCGTACGGCCTGAACGGCCGGACCGGCTTGGATTTCTTCAAGGAATACCCGTTCATCAACAACCTGGCCGGAAACTACGACCGCAACGGCGACGGCCAGTACGATTCCAGCTACATCTTCCGCCTGACCGGCACCAACGTGCTCTCAGCCAAGGAGCAGGTGGGCCTGCGGGGCACCTTGATCCTTTCGGCCGGGCCTACGGTCACGGCCACCCTGGGAGGCGCCGACAAGCGCATCATGCTGGACTACTACCCCACGGACACCGTGGAGGATATCATCCGCCGGATCAACACCTCGGGGGCCGAGGTGGCCGCCAGGCTCGACCAGCAGGGCTTGCTCACCCTGACCGGAGTGCCCGCCGAGGACCCGGCCGATCCGGACTTCGCGATCCGCCGCGTGGAGGACACCGGCCAGCTCCTGGTGGGCTACGCCGGCCTGCTTTCGGCCAGCGGTCCGGGAGGGGCCTTCGACTGGGGGCGGGCCGACGCCGTGCTGGCCCTGAACCGGCAGGCCGCCTTCGCCGTGGCTCCCCAGGCCCACCCCGCGGGCTGGCTGGAGGTGAACCCGGCCCTGGCTCAGGACCCGCTTTCAGTGGCCGCCTCCCTGGCCGGAAGGGGCGAGGCTCTGGGCGACGGGTCGGCGGCGCTGGCCATCGCCCAGCTGCGCACCCGGCCGGTAATGCTGGGAGCCTCCGGCAGCTTCGACGAGTACTTCGCCGCCGCGGCCACGGAGATCGGGCTGAAGGGCGAGACCGCGGAGCTGGCCATGCGGACCCAGAACCAGGTGATGAAGGACCTCAAGGACATGCGCGAGAGCCTCTCCGGGGTGAACATCGACGAGGAACTGGCCAACATGATCAAGTACCAGCACGGGTACACGGCCGCGGCCCGGTTCGTGACCGAGACCGACCGGATGCTGGATACGATCATCAACCGAATGGGGGTATGAGCGAACATGAAGAGGATCAGCACCAACCTGCCCAACTACGACGCCAGCTACTACCTGCGCCTGCGCGAGTGGCAGATGAACGAGGCGGAGAACAAGATGGCCGCCCAGAGCCGGATCAAGGACCTGCGTGGCGACCCCCTGGCCGCCGGGCACTCGGTGCGTTACCAGTCCAAGCTGGCCCGCCTGGAGCGCTTCACCGCCAACATCACCAAGGCCAGGGGCGAGGCCGCCCTAGCCGAGGGCAACCTGCGCTCCGCGCTGGACGTCCTGCAGCGCGTGCGGGAGCTGGCCGTGCAGGGGGCCAACGGCGTCTGGGACCGGCAGCAGCTGGCCTACATGGGGCAGGAGATCGACCAGCTTCTAGCGGAGCTGGTCACGGTGGCCAATGCCAAGAACGGGCAGGGCAACTACATCTTCTCCGGCTACCGCGCCAGGACCGAGCCGTTCCGGGCGCACACCGGGCGGGTGGAGGGCAGCCAGGGTGCCGAGGTCATCGCCTCGGTGGAGTACGTGGGCGACATTGGGCGCAACCACGCCGAGATCGAGGAAGGGGCGGAAGCTGACTACACCATGCCGGGCAACCAGGTGTTCTGGGCGGAAAGGCAGCAGCTTTATTCCTCGATCGATGCCAGTTCATACCGGGTTCAGGTGAACTCGAAGATCCGGCTCGATGGAGTGGAGATCGAGCTCAAAGAGGGGGACAACGTGTTCGCGGTGATCGACAAGATCAACGCCTCCGAGGCTCCGGTCAAGGCCCGCCTCGACCCGGTCAAGAACTCGCTGGCCCTGGAAGGCACCTACCCGCACCAGATCTGGTCCGAGGACGTCGGCGAGGGCACGGTTCTGCAGGACCTGGGTCTGATCGAGCGCGGGGATCGCGTTCCCCCGCTGAACACGGCCGACTCGGCGGCGGTGTACGGCGGTTCGGTGTTCGACATGGTCATCCATTTGCGCAACAGCCTGTACAAGGGCGACCAGGAGGCCGTCGGGGGCTCGGCGCTGCGCGGGATCGATGACTCGATCGAGACCCTCACCTCGCACCTGGCCAAGATCGGAGCCAGGGACGCGCGCCTGGAGGTGACCGGCAAACGCCTGGCCTGGGAGGCCCCGGAGTATACCCGCTTGAACTCCGAGGAGGTCGACCTGGACATCAGCAAGGCCATCACCGAGCTGAAGATGCTGGAGTACACCCACCAGGCTACGCTGGCCACCGCGGCCCGCATCCTGCGGCCCACCCTGCTGGACTTCCTGAGATAGAGCGGTGGGCATGATCAGTGTCCAGACCAAGGCTTACGGCGCCATCGAGGTGGACGAGCGCCAGAAGCTGCTTTTTCCCCACGGCATCCTGGGCTTCGAGAACCTGAAGGAGTACGTGCTTCTCGACGCCGCCCAGCCTCCATTTTACTGGCTGCAGTCCCTGGAGGTGCTGGAGATCGCCTTCGTGCTGATCGACCCGCGGGTCTTCCGCCCCGACTACCTCCTGGAGGTCGCTCCCGAGGAGCTGACCGAGCTCGGGATCCATTCCCCCGAGGAGGCGCTGGATTTCGCCATCGTGACCATCCCGGAGGACCCCCAGGAGATGACCGCCAACCTGCAGGGGCCCATCCTGATCAACCGGGCCAGCCGCCTCGGGCGCCAGGCTATCAGCACCAACCCGCGCTGGGAGCTGCGCCACCCGATCCTGAAAGAGCTCGCGCTGGCGCGCAAGAAGTAGGGCGGCGATGCTGGTCCTGTCCCGTAAGATCGACGAGTGCATCATGATCGGAGACCAGATCGAGATCTCGGTCGTGGACATCAAGGGCGACCAGGTAAAGCTCGGGATCAGCGCGCCCAGTTCGGTGAAGATCTACCGCAAGGAAGTCTACCAGGCGATCCAGAGGGAGAACATCGAGGCGGCCCGGGTCAAGCCTTCGGTCCTGCCCTCCCTGGAAGACCTGCTGCCCAAGGATAAGAAGGATTAGCTTCCCTCTCCCCGCCTGATCTCCGCCTCGCTCTTTCGCAGATACAGGGGCTTCAGCTCCCCCGAGGCGCCTTGCCTGCCGAACAGCTCCAGTCCCTGCTCCAGCAGCCCCACGGGGTCGCAGGGCAGGCCGCTCCAGTCCAGCACGACGGCTTCCGCCTCCCGGGACGGGGCCAGCAACCGGTGCAGGGCCTCGGCCCCCGAGCCGGTCAGCAGGAGCCGCCGGTGCGCTCCGAGCCGGTCCCCCAGCTCCTCCAGCTCCGCTTCCAGGTACTCCCCTTGCCGCCGGCCCTGCAGGTACACGGCGGCGTGGTAGCGGCGGCGCAGCGAGGCGTTCGCCGCCACGACCGCCCCCGGGAAAGCCCGGTAGCGCCAGGCCAGCCCGTCCAGCGTGGAGGCGCCCAGAAGCTC
>Ga0315280_10004159_pt1 | contig 21617 bp, 19 predicted proteins | sample YL17G06_40_MG_FD_203697 | JGI IMG/M metagenome (GOLD analysis project Ga0315280, IMG submission 203697) | Sediment microbial communities from Yellowstone Lake, YNP, Wyoming, USA - YL17G06_40 | ecosystem: Environmental > Aquatic > Freshwater > Lake > Sediment | place: USA: Wyoming | collected...
CTTTACATTGTTCATCATACATCCTCCTTTTTCGGATATTATCTTAAAAATGTTTAACAATCAAAATAATAAATATTAAATAAATTGAAATGAAAATAAATTTATTTTTACTTATTTATTCTTCTTCCTGGCGTTCTTAAACTTCTCCAATTGCTTTTTGAAGAACTCGCTTTCTGGTGATTTTTTCAATGCCTTCTTCTCCCACTCTACTGCCTTTTTGTATTCACCATTCGCATAGAACGATTCAGCGAGCGTGTCCATTATATTCGGGTCATCAGGCGAGAGTTCATGCGCCCTCAGTGCTATCTCAATTGCCCGCTCTGGATAGAGTGCCCTTGTAGCGAGTGCCCATGCAATTGAATTATAGACCTCCGCATTATCCGCCTTTTCTGTCAAAATCCTGCCAATTATCATAAGCGCATATTCTTTCTCCCTATCACCTTTTGAATCAAGATATGCTTCTATAAGGAAGTTCGCCTCCCATAGATTGTATATTCGCTCAAGTTCGGCTACTGGCTCAGGTGAGTCATCAACCCTTATATCAACTAACCTGTCTGTCTTTCCCTGATAGCCGCCACTATTCTTTACAACAAGAACTGCCGCTGACTCCTTACCTCTCTTGTCTCCACCGGCACTTTCGCCTGCGATTAAAGCATTTACAATCCTTCGCGTAAGTGGACCCTTCGTCTCAAGAAATGCTTTCTCCATTGCCTTAAGAACTTCTTCACCCGTGAGAATATTACCCTGAACTGAATAGTGAACACCTGATATATTACCTGACCAGGCAAGCGTTTGACTGCCTGTAAATACCACAACATTGCCATCTCTATCAATTATTGATACCTGCCTCTGCTCCCTATCAGGGTCTTTCTCAAGGAGTGTATTCAATGTATCCTGCGCATTCATTCCCCCTTCAAGCAGTTTCAGCCCTTCAACACCATAGTCAAGGTTTACAAACGCCTGAGTCGCTATGGCACCGACACCTGCCTTTGCCCACGGGACGAGGTAGCCAACCGCGAGAACCCTTGACGCCACACCGACGCCCCACTCACCTGTTTCGGGGTCATATGCGACAATGGAGAATGTGGCGGTTGAAGGAAAATTCTGGTTTGATTTATCTGATAATGTAATACCTGTAAATAGCAATGTAACAATCAACAGAAATAACAGAATGTAAAATGACTTTTTCATAGACATCTCCTTTAATATTCCAAATCTTATAAAAACACAATTAGAAATAATTATAATATCAATCAATAATTAAAAAGGGGTTTAATAAATTAAACCCCTACATTTTATTTCTCTTCTGGCTTTTCTATCTTCTGTATATAATCATTCAATAATTCAGTAAGGTATTCCTCAAGGTTTGTGTTCTGCTCATCCGTCAGGTCCTTATTGCTGTATTTCAGTTTCACTGCCTCCCTGAAGGCGTTGAGAGCGCCTTTATCATCGGAAAGACAATGCTTCATCGCACCAACTATCAACAGAAGTTCCTTCTTAATGCCCTCGTTCTCGCTCTTTTCAATCATCTGCTCTGCTATTGTGAGCGCCCTATTCCTTGCACCATCCGCCTTCTCCTTCATTCCCTCTGCCTCATAGTGATAACCCATCACCCTGTAGAACTCGCACCAGAACCAGTCATCTTCATCCAGAACTTTATAGACATTCTCAGCAATCTCAAGACGCTCGGACATAGGTATCTCATTATAGGTCTTATAATCCTTATCCAGTTTAACACCCTTCAAAACCTCTTTTACTGCATCAATTTTATCGGAAGGCACTTTATCAAAGTCCCACATAAAGACGGTGAAGTGGCATTTCATGCAGGAATATAAGACATTAATATCTATGAGAGGCCAGAATATATACTCATACTTTGATGGCCATTGATAGATATAACTGCCGTAACTCGCAACGACATTGAATGTGTTTTTTGAATTGCAAACTGGACATGTAAAATCCTCTGGTGCCCATGTTGTAGCAAAAGCACCTCCAATAATAAGCGAAATGAGAATAACGAATATGGAAAGATATGTCAGGTTTTTCATCACAACAATCCTCCTTAGTATAGAATATTACAGGTCAACTATAATATCATCAAGAGACCTTTTTGGCACGTGATGCTTTCCAACACTATCGCGATAGTATTTAATGTCACCATCGGGACCAAGAGGTTCAATGATTACCACTTCTTTTGGCTTTCCAAGTGCAATTACAAGGAGAATCTCAAAATAATCAGGTATTTCAAGCGACTCTCTGAGACCATTTTTATCTATATTTCCAATCATACAGCCACCGAGACCGAGTTCTGTCACGCCCAACAAAATGCTCAGAGCACAGATTCCATGGTCACAACTGAAATTCTCTCTGATTCGTCTATCACCGAGTATTATTATATAAGCAGAAGGTCGTTCCCCTTCCTCCGGTCCAGCCCAATCTGTAAGATATCGCGCCCAGGCAAGATATGGAAATATCTTTGAGTTTTTTTCATTCTCCCATGAGAGGATGAATTTTAGCATTTGAATATTCATTGACGACGGCGAGAGACGCGCAAGGTCAACAAACCCTCTCAATGTTTCCTCAGATATAGCAAAATCCTGATAAAATCTCCTATAACTCCTGTTCTTCAAGACCAGGTCTTTTATCATAGCGAACTCCTTTTTATAAATTTAAAATTCAATACCCCAGAACATTTTATCAATTCAAAATGCCTCAAGAAAGCAAAACTGTCTAGAAATTTATACTAAACGAGTTCTTACGACTTTCCTGGTATTATAACCTTTCCTTAATTAGAAACGTCCGCGGCCTCCACCACCTCTTCTGTCTCTGTCTCTTCCTCCGCCTCCTCCTCCTTCTCTTCTCTCAGTGCGAGGATTCGCCTTGTTCACGTTAATTGAACGTCCCTTAAGCTGTTTACCATTAAGACCGGTAATGGCTGCATTTGCCTCATCATCAGTTGGCATCTCAACAAAGCCAAAACCTCTTGATTCATTGCTGAACCTGTCCTTAATGATTGTCACGGATGCTACCTGTCCAAACTCCTCAAATGCCTTCTTGAGTTCCTCTTCGGTAATCTCGCGTGATAGATTTCCTACGTAAATATTCATCTTTTCCTCCTTTTTATAGATACTTTCATATAAGTATCTCACCCGGTATATCCGGGCATATCGCCAATAAATTCAATATATTAACTACCTCTATAATAACTCCTCAAAATCCTTTACCGCATATTTTTAGAAAGATTAAAGAATACTGAACATGACCTGATTTATTCAGAGATTATGAAGTCAAACGCCCTGCCCGGTGATGTCCTGGGGTCACCCGGGAAGGCATGACATACATCTGGAAATAGCTCAATGTGACCCATCGTCCCACGACTTCCTGATAGCTCCTTTGAATTCTTACCTTTAGTAATAATACAAAAATAGAGGTTCAAAGTAAAAAACCAGAGAAATATACTACAGTAGATTATCTTTAAACTCATTAACATTGACTAATAGTATACTAATTTAAATAATAAAAAGCAAGAAATATATTTAACTTATAATAATGAATTGTTGATAGAATATTAATAATATTTTATGAATTATTTTAATAAAAGGAGGCTTATGTGGATAAAAAAATCTTAATGTTTTTAATGATTTTATCTTTCTTGCTTCTCACAATAAATTCTCCTGCAGAGATAAAAAATCCATCAAAGTATAGAGTAATAAATACCACAAGCAAGCGGGCTAAACTTAATGGAGTTCAGGGTTTAGGAGTAGGAAATATTATATTCTCATCACAGGAAATGCCAAAAGGTGGTGAGGATGGTTATTCAGATATCAGGAATACATTTTACTTTGGGGATGATACATCCATTCACTGCCGTGCCTATTATCCCGGGACATTTGAGAGCATGATTGAAAAAGTCAAATCATCGGTTTCAGGTGTAAAGTTTATTAATAAACATGCTGTTTTAGAAGTAAATGGTCCAGGAGAGAACTTTCCTCTCAGAGCGAAGATGACATCAACAACACCAATTGCAGAGATAGCCGATTGGGACCAGGAAAGATATCAACTCTTACCATACTCTGCTGGCTCTAACCAGGATTTCAATCAGGTTAACCTATCAGAGGATGATTATCAATCCGGTCAAGAATACACTGTTTCTATATCGGTATACCTTAAATTTCAGACAGGGGTTGACAAACTTACAGGAGGACCAATCTACACTGATTATCTTATCGCTTACGGTGAATTCAAATATATTAAAAGATAGGTAAGTAGAGCACAATACTATAAAAATATACTTTTTATAAATTTTTTTTATTATATGGAAATATTGACAAAATATTATTACTCTTTTAATATCATTGAAAAAAGGAGGATTATATGAAAAGAAAAATATCCGTTCTAATACTTGTTGGAACTTTGTTATTTCTTGCTTTCAATTCTTTGGCAGAGATTAAAAATCCATCAAAGTATAGAGTTATAGACACGACAAGTGAACGATACCAGTTATATGGTATAAAAGGAATAGGTATAGGTAATATTATATTCTCACCTCAGGAACTACCAAAAGGTGAGGAGGCAGGTTATACAGATATAAGATATAAATTCATTTTCGTGGATGACACTTCTATTCACTGCAGAGTATATTATCCCGGGACATTTGAAAGTATGATAGAAAAAGTTGAATCTGAAACAGGATATGAGTTCATGACTAAACATGCTTTACTTGAGGTAACTGACCATGCTGGTGGTCCATTTCCACTTAGAGCGACAATGACATTTACAACACCAATAAGCGATATAGCAGATTGGGACCAGGAGAGATATGACCTTTTGCCCTATGAAGGTGGATCTGACCAGGACTTTAATATGGTAAACCTATCAGACGATTACTATAAACCAGGTATAACTTATTCTGTATCCATATGGGTATATTTGAGATTCAAGACAGGTGTGGCACCATTAACAGGTGAGACATTATGGGTTGACTATGTTATTGCATATGGGAAATTTGACTATATTGGTAAATAATTAATTAAAAATATCATCAATTATATGGCTTTCATTAGAAAGAAGGGTAGTTATTACTATCTTGTGCAATCAGTCCGCGATAGAGACGCGGTCCGACAGATAACACTTGCATATCTTGGAAAGTCGCCAAAGATTGATGCTAATGTAATTGAAAGAATCAAGGAAAAATATCCTGACATTAATATTGATATGACAGCCATAAACTTAAAAAAGAAAATAGAGAGAGAAGAGGACTGGCTTGAGTGTGATTAATTCTTGATAGATATTTATTCAATGGTCTTTCATTTTACATATGCAAGAAACTAATATATCAGTAATTATACCGGTGGGTAATGGTGCAATATATCTTGGAGAGGTCTTAAATGGACTTTCACAGCAGTCACAAAAACCATTTGAAGTAGTCATTGTAGATGATAGAGTTACTGACTCCTCCCTTAAACCACTTCAGAAAACAGAACTGCCTATAAAATTATTAAAAACGACAGAAGAAAGATATGGTGTGTCATCAGCAAGAAATATCGGCGCAGAGTCTGCAGGTGGCGATATAATCGTCTTCATTGACTCAGATGTATTAATTCCCCTGGATGCATTGAGTAGAATAGGAAAGGCAACAGAGAAATACGATGGTGCAATTGGTATCCAATCAAAATATTGTGGTTTCAACAACACTGCAAGTAAATACAAGAACCAGTGGATGAGATGGACATTTCTCAAATTAAAAAGCCCGGTGTCACTATTCTATACATCACTTGCAGGCATTAAAAGGTCTGCTTTCATAGAATCAGGTGGTTTTGATGAGAGATATAAAATGCCGAGCATTGAAGATACAGTATTTGGAAATAAACTCGCACAGTTGGGCTTCAAGATACATATTGATAAACAACTTGAATATATCCATAAGAGAAGATATAGCCTTTTTGATATATTAAAGACCGACTTTAGAAGGTCAAAAGACCTGGTTTTTTACTTTCTTAAGGGTACGGATAAGAGAAGAAAACCAAAGACATCTGTTCCCCTTGAAGCGTTCCTTGTTCTTCCAATATCAATTATTGGATTACTATATATTCTAATTTCAATTTTAGTTCAAATAAAGGTAATCGCCATCTTGGGTCTTTCATTAATTCTATTCATACCCATCCTATACATTGACTTTATTAAGCATATATTATATGAGGATGGGTTTAAAACAGCCATCTTATCAGCGCTCATTATCATCCCTGATATGATATTCTCATCATTCGGGGTGATATCAAGTATAATCAATAGTTTAATGAAAATTAGAACTATAAATCATAACTACATTTAAAAATATGTAAAAGAGAAGATAACAAACCCCGCTGATATAAAAACCAGCACTTACAAAGGAACTTTCACTGTATTCAACGGCGAATACGACCCAAACAATCATACCAAAAAATACTCCAACCCATTCAAGTAAGAATAAAACCACAATCGAAAGACCAAGAATAATGTTCCTAAACCACCTTAGTGAAATTTTCTCTTTTATCAACCTCTTTACTGATGGTTCAAGGAGAAGAGCACAATATGAGATAATAATAGCAATTCCTCCGACCAAAATACCTGTAATTGAGTTTTGACTGAATTTCAATAAACCATCTACAATTTCAAATAGAAGAATATAAATAAACACACCACCATAAATCCCTATTAAGATGCCAGCAATCAACCTCATCTCATCTTCTTAATTATTGATATTAATATAAGATTAGTTTTGAGACAAAATATTTACTCATAATGAAGGGCTTTAATCGGGTCTAATATGGATGCTTTATATGCTGGATATATTCCAAAGAATAGACCAACACCAACAGAGAACGCAAAGCCCATTATTATTGACCATACCGGTATAGCAGCGGTAAGGGTGGAAAATGCCGCTATCAAATATGCTATCCCAATTCCAAGCAGAATTCCTATCACCCCACCTGTGATGCTGATTGTAGCACTCTCAAGCAGAAATTGTAGAAGAATATCATTCTTCTTTGCCCCAACCGCCTTCCTGACACCTATCTCCCTCGTCCTCTCTGCAACACCTATAAGCATTATATTCATTATTCCAATACCTCCAATAAGAAGCGAGATTCCCGCAACACCAATCATTACACCAAAAGCAGAACCAGTTATCTTATTGTATAGTTCCATCAAACTATCCTGTGTGATTATTTCAAAATCATTATCCTTTTCAGGTGGAACTCCACGTCTTCTTCTAAGAACGCTCTCAACCTCTGATATCGCATCAGAAATTTTCTCTTTACTTACCGCCTGAACTGATATAGATACATGAGTATGTTCCTTGCCAAATATCTTTGTGAAGGTAGTGTATGGAACAAAAATATAATTATCCATCGACTCACCAAGAAACTCACCCTTCTTTTCCGTGACTCCAATTACCTTAAAAGCAACACCATTTATGCGAACATACTTTCCAATCGGGTCTTCAACTGGAAACAAAGTATCCTTTGGTTCATTGCCAATGATACAGACATAACTTGAGGTCAATATGTCTTCCTCTGTTATCGCTCTGCCTGAATCGATATTTAATGATTCAATAACAAATGTTGTATAATCACCTCCGTATACCTCTAAATCGTCTATTTTCTGGTCGCCATATTTGACACTAGCATGTTGAGACATTTCAGGTGCAGCGTTTAGGACAGAAGGGCAGGATTCCTCAATTGCCTTTGCATCGTCAATTGTAAGGTCTTTTCGTTGTCTGATCTTCGGGTCTGGTGGACCAAATCGGACAGCAGGGAACTTCTGAATATATATGACATTTGTTCCCAATTCTCCAATCTGCTTCGCCATTGAATCATTCAAACCCTCTATTATTGACATCATACCAACAACTGTCATTACACCAATTACAACGCCAAGAAGTGTCAGAAAAGAGCGAAGTTTATTGGCAAAAAGGGACTGCATCCCTATTAAGAGTGCCTCTCTAAACCTCGCCTTTATCTTTATGTATAATCTAACTAAAGCATCTTTTAATCTATTGACCATATTATTCAAACCTTAAAGCATATATCGGGTCCATCTTTGCCGCCTTGTTTGCTGGATATATGCCAAATATTAAACCAACTGCAATTGAAAAACCAATCCCCAGCAATATAACCCATATATGTAGTTGAGATGGAAGTCCTGTTAATGATGAGACAATCTTGACAAGAACAACCGAAAGACCCAGACCAATAAGCCCTCCAATCATTGATATAATAGCCGATTCAAATAAGAACTGTCCGAGTATATCTGAACGTTTAGCCCCGACTGCCTTTCTTATTCCTATCTCTCTTGTCCTCTCTGTTATGCTCACAAGCAAAATATTCATAATGCCAACACCACCGACAATTAACGAAATACACGCTACTCCAATCATTGCTGAAAATATAACACTCGTTAAACTCTTGAAGAGACCGAGCATCGCCTCCTGGGTTTGAATTGAAAAGTCATCATCTACATCACTTCTCAACTTATGCCTCTGTCTCATCAACTTTCCAACCTCTTCCACTGCTGGAAGAGGTGAACCATTTCCAACTGGCTTTATTATAATCATCGCAAAGTCATTCCATCCGAATGCCTTTTTGAATGTAGTAACCGGTAGAATAATCATGTTATCCCTATTCTGACCAAAAACACTTCCTAACTTGTCTAACGTGCCAACTACTTTTAAAGGATAACCTCCCACTTTTATTCTTTCTCCTAATGGGTCTTTTTTCCCAAAAAGAGCATCTCTCACATCATAACCAATTACACAGACCAGATTGCTATGACTAATATCATCTTCCGTAAGAAACCTTCCGGAAGTTATCTTAATATCTTCCATATTCTGGAATGCCTCATTCACGCCAATAACATTTAGATAATCTGTCTGCTCCTCTCTATAACTTGCTCTTTTCTGAACCATCACTCTTATACTCACAAATTCAACGCTACTGCACTTCTCTTTTATGGCGGTAGCATCATCTAATTCAAGTCGCGGTCTTTTCATCATCTTACGAAAATCTTCGTGACTTCCACTAAAAGGTGTAAATTTCATCAGGTAGAATGTATTGGTGCCAAATGAGGACAGAGTAGATGCTACATACTCATTCAACCCAACTATCAAACTGAGCAAACTTATGATAGTCATAATTCCAATTATTATCCCAAGCGCGGTAAGAATAGACCTCATCTTGTTGGCAAGAATAGCACTTACCGCCAGTTTAAGATTTTCAAAGATAACACTATAATTTATTCTAAAAAGGCGCATGATTATCTCTGATTGATATATTCATCCGATATTATCTCACCATCTCTAAGACGAACAATACGACGGGCTTGTTTCGCTATCTCCTGGTCATGAGTAACCATAATTATCGTATTACCTTCGTCATTAATTCTTCTGAATATTGACATTATCTCACTACCTGCTTTAGTGTCTAAATTTCCTGTTGGTTCATCAGCAAGTATAATCGCTGGCTCATTTACAATCGCCCTTGCTATCGCTACCCTCTGCCTTTCACCGCCCGAAAGTTCATTCGGTCTGTGTTTAGCCCGCTCTGCAAGGTCAACCATAGTTAGTGCTGAGAGTGCTCTCTTTCTTCTTTCTACTGTCTCAACACCTGCATATATAAGCGGTAACTCTACATTTGAAACAGCATCGCTTCTCGGAAGGAGATTATATGTTTGAAAGACAAAACCAACCTTTTTGTTTCTAATATACGCAAGTTTATCATCATCAAGTTCGCTGATTTTCTCACCCTCAAATAAATACTCACCTGTTGTTGGGCGGTCAAGACAGCCAATAATATTCATAAGTGTTGACTTTCCAGACCCCGATGGACCCATAATTGCTAAATACTCACCCTTCTTTACTTTGAGATTTATTTTTTTAAGGGCTTCCACTTGAATGGGACCTGCATCATAAATCTTATAAATATCATCAAGCGATATTACTTCCCTATTGTTTTCTTCCCTCAAGTGCCCCCTCCTTCTGCTCTTTAACCTTGTCTCCTGCTTTAAGAGTTCTCAACAACTTGTAAGGTCCTGTTATTACATTTTCACCCTTTTTTAGACCGCTCTTTATCTCAATATATTGGTCATCTGATATACCCGTCTCAACCTGTCTGAAAACTACTTTTTTACCCTCAAGCAAGAACACCCCATCAACATAGTTCTGACGCTTCTGCATCTTCCCCTCTTGAATCTTACCCTCAGGCGTCCTCTTCACTATCGCCTGTATTGGAATGAACAGGACATTTTCAGCAGTAGATGTAATAATGTCAACCGTGGAATTCATTCCTGGAAGTATATCTGGTGTAACCCCTTCAAGAGTTACTGTAACATCATAATCGGCTGAAACCTGTGAAGTGCTACTTGATGAACTAGTAGTAGTAGAAGTAGTTACACCTGATATTGGCATCTTTGCTATCTCCACTACCTCTCCATTAAATATCTTACCGGGAAACGCATCAAGTTCAATTTGCGCCTTCTCTCCAAGTGACACCTTTACAACATCCGTCTCATCAATCTCTGCATCAACTTCCATTACACCCATATTAGAAACGACTACCATCACTGTTCCCGGTGTATTCATTGTCCCCGTCACTACAATCTCACCAACCTCAACATTTACTTTTGTTACAATACCATCAATTGGAGATGTGTATCTTGTCTTTGACAGGTCATCTTCCGCTGCTGTGAGCATAGACCTTGCCTGTGTAAGGTTTGATATCGCCTGACTATAGGCGGTCTCAAGCGACCTGTAAGTAGTTAATGCTCTGTCAAACTCTGCCTTGGATATTAATCTATCCTCATAAAGTGCCTTTTGCCTATCAAAACTGTCTTTCCCTTCCGATAGTTGTCTTTCTGCTATCTCAAGGGCTGCCTGAGCACTTGCGACCATAGCCCTTTCCCTTATTACCTCTTCCCTATACTTTGTATCATCAAGCCGAACTAAAAGGTCGCCCTTTTTGACATCCTGCCCTTCTACCACAGGAACCTCCACAACCTTTGATAGAACATAAGCAGATATCTCAACCTGGTCCTTTGCTTTGACAATACCAGGACCGGAGACCGTCTGTATGATATTCCCTTGTTTTACACTGTCCAGTGTTACAAACTTGGCATTCTTATTGGGATTTAATAAGTTTGAAAGAACAATGATAAGAATGATAATCCCTATACCTATAAGAATCCAGGTTCTTTTTCTCAGTTTTTTTAATCTTCCAAAAAATGAAGCCATATCATACTCCTTTATCAAAATATATCATTACTATCTTAATGGAACACCCATTGCTCTCTTCAATTGCATCTCTGATATGAGCAGTGAATACTTCGCATTTTCATTCTCACTGATAGCACTCAAATACTGGGACTGTGCATCCGTAAGTTCTATTATGGACCCGGCACCAAGTTCATACCTTTTCTCCGCAAGTTCCAGTTCCAACTTTGAAGTTGAAAGCATCGTCTCGGAGAGGTCAAGTTTCTTCTTTGCCTCCTCATAAGAAAGAAACGCGTCCTTAAGGGCTGTCAGAGCAAGGTCTTCTGCTCTATTTGCTGATATTCGGGAAAGGCGTTTTTCAGCCCTCGCTTTCATTATTGCTGATTCAGTCGAAAAGGCATCAAACAGGTCAATGCTCAATGAGAGACCGAGATAGTAACTATCATTTTTACCCCAGTTTGCTGTTGTGAATCTATCATTTGACCAGTTATATGAGAAGTTGCCATATAATGATGGAAACTTTCTGCTCCAGGAAGCAAGGGAACTATATAACATTGCCCTGTCTTCGGACTTGTATATCTTCTCAGCCCTTCTTATCTCTCCTTCTTTCTTCACACAATCATCATAGTTATATTCTCCAACATTTGTTGGAACTTCTTCTAGTTCTAAATCTGTTTCAATTGGTATGCTGATTTTATTACATATATTTATCTTCGCCCTTTCAAGTGTCCCCTGCGCATCAATAAGTGATATCTCTGCCTTTGAAAGCTCCACCTGCGCCTTCAAAACATCCACCTGTGAGACACCTTCCATTTCAAATAGTCGCTTGGCATATTCAAGATTTTTCTTTGATGTCTCAACCGATTCCTGAGCAGCAGTTAAAATATGCTTTGCCTTCAGAACATTAAAATAGGCAGTTGCAGTATCTACGATGACACCTGCAAACGCATCATCAAAAATAAATTTTGATGCTCTGAGGTTTGCCCTTGCTGAAAGGTATGTGAAGAGACCCGACGGTGTTATCAACGGTTGTGATAGTCCTGCTGTAAAAGAATATGAATTACTTACACCAGTGTTCTGATTTGGTAGTCCATCAGAATCAACCGGAATATAACCATTTAAGCCATAATCTTTATATCCATCGTAAATATAACTACTACCCCAGGAACGTCTATAAGAAAGAGATGTATTCACCTGTGGCAATAAAAAAGAACCAAAACCAGACAGATATCCCGCCTTTGACTGGGTAAGGGTAACCTCTTTTGAGACAATATCCCCACCTTTTGATAAAGCCATGTCTATTACTTCATCAAGCGTCAGATGGACTGTCTCTGCTGATGATATAGAATAAGCAAAGAAAATTGAAATTATAACCTTTGTGAAATTCTTTAACATACATCTTTCTCCCACAATCAATCTATATTAAAACGAAATTTATCAGATTTTTGTTTCAAAAATCTTAATATCTATTTTTACTATCTCATCCCCTTCTACCATAAATAATCACCTAATTACTTCATTGTGCATTGCACATTCTGTATTGCAAAATATACCACATTTTTCCATCTTTGCAAGTATTTTTTTGCATTGCAGAGAAAAAATTTAAAAAGATACCCCCCTTTTCAATGATAAAACTCATTTTACAATAATATATTTTAATATCTGACAAGATATAAATAGAAAAGGTTTAAAATAATGACAAAATAATCAATATTACTGCTCTCAATAAAAAAAATTACTATTCTTTATTTTTTATAATATGATTAACATCAATTCTATATACAGTTAGAATTGGAATGATAGAGAAAAAGTTAGACAGAATTTTTAAGTTAATACAGATTATCAGTTCTGATAGCAATCTTAATGCCAATGAACTTGCATCAAGATGTAATGTCTCACAGAGAACAATATATCGCTATCTCTCGTCTCTTTCAGAATTCATTCCTATCTGCTACGAAGATGGCTATAAATTTCTATATCCTCACTCTCTCCCACAACTAAATCTCACCAATGATGAATTATTTGCCTTACGGCTTGCAGTTCAAAACCCGGCTACTGGTCCAAAATCACCATACTATGGGACACTCCTGTCGGCAATAACCAAGTTAGAGGAAATGATGAATCCATTAGATACACCCGATGACCCAGACATTAAAATAAAAAGCCAGATAATATATGACTATTCTCTGAGTTCAAAGAAATTTACAAAGATTGAAACAGCAATAAAGTCAAAAAAGCAACTTATTATCACATACTTCTCACTGAGGATTGGACGGTTAGCAGATAGGACTGTTGACCCCTATGCTCTCATTTTCAGAAGACATGCCTGGTATTTAATTGGCTTCTGTCATCTCAGAAGAGATATAAGAACATTCCGCATTGAACGAATTAAGCATGTTGAGATAACTGATGAGCAGTTTGAAAGACAGGACGGTTTTGATATAGAAACCTATCTTGATGATGCATGGGAGTTATATAAAGGTGGAGAGGTAGTAGAGGCAAAGATTCGTTTTGACCCGAAGATTACACCACTAATACTGGAGGGCAGAAGGCACGAGAGTCAGAAGATTGAGATAAAGGCAGATGGCAGTTTAATATATACTGCAAAAGTCCGAGGTGTAGAAGAGATAGGAAGGTGGATTCTATCATTTGGAAAGAAGGCGGAAGCGCTATCTCCACCCCAGCTCAGAAGTTTTGTCGCAGGTGAACTGAGAGGTGCCCTTAAGAATTACAAACCAGAAGATTAGTATTATGGTATTATAAATATTATGAAACAAAAAATATCTATTTTCGTCATACTGATAATGACAGCATTCATATTTACCGGATGTCCTCAAAGACCTGAGAGCAACATTACATTGAAGGAATGGAAAGAAGGGGTTACAAAGAATGAGAATGGACACACTGACAGTAGTTCGGAAAAAGGCACCGAAGAGGGTTATGCATCCTACTATGGCGCAGAGTTTGATGGTAAAGAGACCGCATCAGGTGAGATATTTAATATGTATGACCTGACCTGTGCGCACAGGTCGCTTCCCTTCGGGACAAAGTTGAAGGTCACAAATACAGAGAATGGCAGAAGTGTAGTTGTAAAGGTAAACGACCGGGGTCCATGGGTGAAAGGAAGGATAATAGACCTGTCGTATCAGGCGGCAAAGGAGATTGGTATGCTTGACACAGGCACTGCCGGGGTTAAGATAAAAGTGGTTCATTAAAAGAGTTGACTCTACATCTATTCGTATAAAGATAAAATACAATTAGATTATGGTAGAAGAGATTAAACCAAAGATTTCATATATACAGGTTCTTAAAAGGCAGGGTTATCGCAACCTGTGGGTTGGTTCTGCCATCTCGGTAATCGGAAATCACATACATTACATTGCGATGCTCGCCTATGTCTATCATCTGACAGGCAAGGCGCTTGACCTCGGTGTCCTCATGATTATCTCGGCAATTCCAAATCTCGTCTTCGGTCCGGTAATGGGCGTCCTCGCAGACCGCCTGAACAGAAGATATATGATGATTGTCTCAGATATAGCAAGATGCATCATCGCTTTCCTGTTTCCTTTGACACAGACGCTCTGGCAGATATATACACTTGTCTTCTTAATGGGTATAGCAAGAACTGCATACTCACCCGCTGAGTTCTCACTCCTGCCAAATCTTGTCAAGAAGGATGAACTCATTGTCGCTAACTCGCTTGAGGTGACCACGATGAATATAACGATGATTGTTGGACCCGCTCTGGGTGGACTGATAATCGGAATATATGGCACAACACCCGCCTTTATTGCAAATTCACTAACATTTCTTTTTTCTGCTGTGATGGTTGCTCTTATAAGGGAGATTCTCGGCAGTGAAAAGGCAGATGATAGAAAAACAGGTATGTTTTCTGACTTCAAAGAGGGTGTTAGGTTCATGTTTAAGGATAATATAATGCGCTATATTATCATCGTCTTCTCTATAGTTATGATACTTGTAACAGGCATAAATCCACTGATAATTGTATATACACATAAGATACTCGGCAAGGGCGATGCTGAGTTTGGCTATCTAATATCAGTTTTAGGAGCCGGTGGAATTGTAGGGGGCTTTCTTTATGGGCTATTCGGGAAGCGCCTCTCCAAGTTGCAGGTAATGATATACAATCTTTTAATAGACGGCTTTGTGATGTGCCTTCTTGGCTTTACATCGTCATATATCATAGCAGGGGTAATATTCTTCATATTTGGAATGATAAACACCGCCTTTCAGATAGCAATTATGACATTTTTACAGGAATACATACCAGACAATCTGAGGGGGAGGATTATAGGCGTCTTCTCACTGGTATTTGACCCGCTGAGAATGTTGAGTATGGGAATATATGGCTTCTTTGCGGATATATTCAGCGTTGGCACATTATTCATAGCGAGTGGTCTATTTGAGGTGCTGACAGGTGGCTTTGCGCGGTTGGTGCCAGGATATAGAAAGATAAGGGAGATAGAAAAGGCAGGGGCTTAAAAAAGCAAACCGATATAAGTTAATTAAAATCCTTATTTTTAATAAAATAATGCTTGACAAACAACATTTTCTATGCAATAAATAATTAGATTCCTAGGAGGTGATAGATATGTTTAATATCTCTAAATCCAGGAATGAATATTCTCATTCATTCATTTATTCATCTTTATTAGTAATTCTAATGTTCTTTCTATTTATCTCTTTTATCCCTGACAACTCATTCGCCCTTAAAAGGTGGGTTCCGTTTACCTTTTCTAAGGGTGGCTCAAAAGATAGTGAACCGGGTGCACTACCAGAAATTACTATATTAGATAGTAATGAGAATCACACATTAATTAATGTTTTAATACCTGGAATGTGGGTAGATGATGTTGTTGGACCCGATAGTTTAACATATCAGGTATTAGAAATTCCTGATTACACATCATCAAATTCTGTTGGTTTTCCAGCATTACCAGAAATAAGTGGTCTTATTGGAATTCCTGATAATACAAGTGTAGATGTAAATGTTATAAATTTAACAGAACAGACACTATTAGATAAATATTATATATGGCCACATCAGAAGTCAATTTCGAGAGATGAAGAATGGATTTTTGAGAAGAATGAGGAATTCTATAATAGTAATATTTGGTATCCCTTAGATAATAGAGAAATAGGAGACCCTGGTATATTCAAGTATTACACCATAGATAATGTTGGCTACATACCATTTAAATATAATCCTTATTTAAGGCAACTAAAAGTTAATCCACAATTTCAATTAGATGTAATATATAGTGGTGGTAGCGGATTGCCAACACCAACTATGGATGAAGATATGGCTAATTTATTTGATTTTACTCTTTGGAATTTTGAGGAACTACCAAAAGATATTAATAATACAGCACCAGTTTACTATTTAATAATAACACCTGAAAAATATTATGGAAGAAGTTGCGCTTTTGCTAATTGGATAGAAAATAATTATGGTTATATAGCAAATACAGTAACTACAAATGAAACGGGGAATACAGCATATGATATAAAAGAATATATAAAAACATATTATGATACTCATATAGATACTAAATATGTGCTTCTTATTGGTGATTTTAATGAAATACCAACATTTAGAATAAAAATAGATCCTAATTATGAGGTATATATTGATTCTGATTATTTTTATACATTACTAAAATCAACTGAACCTAATAAATCTGATTTTTATCCTGAATTTTCTATCGGAAGAATACCTATTTATAGTGAGGAACAATTAGATTTTGAACTTAAAAAGATAGCATCATATTATGATAATTTATATAATTATAATCCTAACTGGATAGGGAATGTTCTACTTGTCGCTCATAAACAACATGGAAGTATGGAACCTTATAATAGATGGTGGTTTAAGGCAATAGATGAAAAGATTGCAAATTATAATAACTACGGTAATAATAGACCAAATTTTATTAAATGCTACGGTGAGGATATGGCTGATAATGAATGTGTAAATAATGCAATAAACAATGGTGTGTCAACCGTATTATATGATGGTCATGGAAATGAATATTCATGGGTGCATTGGAATCAAAGAATTCCCGAAATATATAGTTCTTATACAGCATTTGATATAAATGCCTTAAATAACATAAATATGTTGCCAGTAGTTTTTAATTGCTGTTGCTGGAATTCATATTTGTATTATCTTCAATCTCTTTCTGAATCATGGAATGAATTAGATTACTTTAATGAAAGATATATTGGTGCTGTTTCTAATGTTGGATATACATACTTAAATTATGGTTTTGAAGGTTATGAGGTATGTAATGATTTTTGGATCCAAGATTATTTTGCCTATGCAATATATAGATGTATATATGAAAGAGATGCTACAAAAGAAGGTTTGGGATGGTTGATGAATATGTCAACCATATTTGAATTGAAAAAAACTCATATTGACCCTGGAGCAGCTACTAATGCTTATGGTAGATTGCTTTGTGGTGATCCTGCTCTTATAATAAAAACGGTTAATGAAAATACAAAAAACAAAAATTCAAATAAAAAAGATATAAATAAGGTTTCAATACCTATTTCTATTTTTATTGAGAACCCAGCGTCATATAATCTAAACATAACTATTAATTCAGTAGAAGATGAATATATAAACATAGATTTATATGATATATCAGGTAGAAAAATATCCAATTTATATAAAGGTAATATTAATAGCAATAATAAAATTACTTATGATGTAAGTAATCTTTCTACTGGTTTATATGTAATAAGGTTTTATAACGATAAATATAACTTATATAGAAAGGTGGTTATAGAATGAAAACTAAATTAATTATATATATCTTACCTATTATATCTATATTACTTCTTTTTGGTTGTGAACAAGAAAATGAGAATAATAAAGGGCTTAAAAACATATATGTTGACAATACAATCTTCTTATATAAAGGTAATAATCCCTTGAATCCTTGCTGGTTTTACGATGGTGAGAACATTGCATTTATAGAACAGAATCCATTCAATAAGAATGGGATTGAGAGTTGGATTTCAGTTATTGATAAGAATGGTAGTAATTATCACACTTTAAACAAATACAAAGAATTTTACACCACTTATCATATAGATGTAAGTCCTGATGGACAGTGGATTGTATTTGAAGGTAAAGAAAAATCAGATGATGGTCCCAGTGATATGTATTTGATACCAACAGGTGGTGGTGATGCTATTAGATTATATATTGAAGGTAATGAATATAGCCCACATTTTAGTAATGATGGTCAATGGATATACTTTATTAGCAATTTATATGGAGATGGTATATATAAAGTTCGTCGTGATGGAACAGAACTACAGCAAACAGGAGTAAAAGAAAGCGGATTATGTAATATTGACTTAACAACTGATAATAATTACATTGTATATAGTATTTTAACTGGCACATCACCTGATAGCACTAATCGTATATGTGTCTATTCTATAAATGAAGATAGAACATGGACTGTATTTGAGAAAAAAGGTTATTTCAAAAGGAGTATAACTGTATCTCCAGATGGAAGATGTATATGCTTTGATGATAATAATGGTTTATATGTTATTCCAATTGAGGGAGGTGACCCAATTAATATTACATCGGGTTCAGATTATTATCCTGATTGGTCAAATGATGGAGAGTGGATAGTATTCATTAGAGACGGGCAAAACTTGTATAAATTATTAGTCACTGATGAGTTTCTACCAAGGTAAAGATATAAATAATATAATCTAGAAATTTATACCTGTTACATTCAATATCATATATTGAAAATACTATGTATTTTTTATACTATTATTGCCAGTCAGGTGGGCCGCTAGCTCAATTTGGCAGAGCAACGGACTCTTAATCCGTGGGTTGGAGGTTCAATTCCCCCGCGGCTCACTTCCTTTTATCACTATTAAATTCTCTCTCTCTTTCATATAATATCTACATAACTATTTCTATGAGTAAGACGAAAAAGAAGGTCCTCCTTATTGATGCGATGAACATCATCTTCCGCGCCTACTACGCCTTCATACAGAACCCTTTAAGAAACTCAAAGGGCGAGAACACAAGCGCCCTCTATGGCTTTACAAATATGGTTTTGAAACTCCTGAATGAAGAAAAGCCCGACTATGTCTGTGTCATCTTTGACTCACCCACCCCGACATTCAGAAAAGAGTTATACCCGCAATACAAGGCGAACAGGGAGAAGCCACCCGTTGAACTTGTCGCACAGATACCAGAGGTGAAGCACCTCTGCGACATACTCGCACTCCCCCATATTGAACAGGCAGGTCTTGAGGCGGATGACTGCATAGCGACAATTGCAGATGAGGCAAAGAAGCGTGGACTTGATGTCAGAATCGCCTCATCAGACAAAGACCTATACCAACTCATAGATGAGAACACCCATCTCATAACGACAAAGAAGGGCATAACGAATGTCATTGAGGTGGATGAGAGTGGTGTCATAGAAAAGTTTGGAATAAAGCCAGAGCAGGTTGGCGACTACCTTTCGCTTGTTGGCGATAAGAGCGACAATGTCCCGGGTGTAAAGGGCGTTGGTGAGAAGACCGCAGAGAACCTAATTAAAACCTATGGCTCACTTGATGCTATTCTTGGCAAAATAGATTCAATAGAGCCAAAGACAGTTGCAAAGAAGATAACAGATGATATAGATAATCTTAATCTGTCAAGAAAACTGGTCACTTTGAAGTTTGACATACCTATCAGAGATAAACTTGATGAGTTCAAGCAGGGTGATATAAATGAAACTGAGATGGTGAAGTTCTTACAGGAAATGGAATTCACAAGTTTGATAGATAAATTTGTGAAACCGAAGGAGGAAATACAGAAAGAGTATGAGGTAATCTCATCAAAAGAAGCAGTTGAGAAAATAAAGGAAGGAAACTGGGCAGTTGATATTGAAGGCAATATTATCGCATTCCATGGTGAAGAGAAATGCTATATAATCAGATTGGACAATAACGGGATTTCTAATAATCTCTTAAAGAACATTATCGAGAGTGAAGCACACATCTCAGGACACGGTATTAAAAGATTATACAACAGATTTGAGAACCTGACCGACTATAGTAAGAAATTTGACATAGACACAGAAATAGGGTCCTATCTTATAACACCTGAAGGAGCAAGCTATCGCCTTGAGGATGTCTTTTTCAAGGAATACGGTGAGAGATTGAGCACGGGGACTTCCGCTGAGATGGGTCTATTTGAGGAAGAGAAAAGCATTATGAACAGAATAGCGGAAAGGGCAGAAGCAGTATTTAAACTCACTGACAAGATGAGAAGAGAACTTGAAGTGACTGGACTTATTGGGATATTAAAAGATATAGAGATGCCCCTTACACCAGTTCTCGTGAAGATGGAGAAGTGTGGCATCCTGATAGACACAGAACTTCTTCACAGGTTATCAGAAGACGTCCAGAAAAAACTCAATGAACTTGAGGAGAATATATATTCACTTGTAGGTGAGCGGTTCACGATTACATCACCAAAACAACTCTCACAAATACTATTTGAGAAACTTAAATTGCCGACCAAGAGGAAGACGAAAACGGGCTACTCGACAGACAGCGAAGTCCTCCAGGCATTATCAGGTGTTCATCCCGTTATAGAACTTATTATTGAACACAGAACTCTTGCCAAACTGAAATCAACTTATATTGACGCACTGCCAACGAACATCAATCCAAAGACAGGTCGCGTTCATACGACATTCTTACAGACATCAACAGCGACAGGGCGTCTATCATCAAGAGACCCCAATTTACAGAACATACCGATAAGGACAGACCTCGGAAGTGATATAAGGAGGGCGTTTATCGCTCCAACGGGAAGGTTATTAATTTCATCTGATTACTCGCAGATTGAACTCAGAATACTCGCCCATATGTCGGGCGACGAGAACCTGATAGGCGCCTTCAAGCGTGGTGAGGACATTCACACAGCGACAGCAAAAGAGATATTCCCGGGGAAAGAGATAACACCAGAACTGAGAAGAAGGGCGAAGGCGGTAAACTTCGGTCTCATATATGGCAAGACGCCACACGGTCTCTCCCAGGAACTTGGCATAACCCACGAAGAAGCAGGTGAGTATATAAACAGATACTTTGAGCGATACCCCGCTGTAAAGCAATTTATGGAGACACTGAAGAAGTCGGCATACGAGAAGGGCTACGCAGAGACGATGTTTGGGAGGCGAAGGTATATGCCTGAACTCAAGAGTGAAAATGCGACTATCAGGTCATCTGCGGAGCGCGCCGCCCTCAATATGCCAATACAAGGCACAGCAGCGGACATACTAAAACTTGCTATGATAGAGATAGAGAGAGTGCT
>Ga0315280_10004160_pt1 | contig 21616 bp, 11 predicted proteins | sample YL17G06_40_MG_FD_203697 | JGI IMG/M metagenome (GOLD analysis project Ga0315280, IMG submission 203697) | Sediment microbial communities from Yellowstone Lake, YNP, Wyoming, USA - YL17G06_40 | ecosystem: Environmental > Aquatic > Freshwater > Lake > Sediment | place: USA: Wyoming | collected...
TCAGGTGAAGGCGGCCCTGCAGGGGTTCAACGACTATCGGAACACCAACGTCCCGGTCGTGGCAGGCGGTTCGGTGCCTCTCGCCATCAAGATGGTTGTGGCGGGCACCACCGAGATCGTGCAGGTGACGGCCGAATCGCCGGTCATCGACACGAAGAAGACGGGGACGACGACCAACGTGACCATCGAGGAATTGCAGAACGTTCCGACGGCGCGCGACCCGTGGGTCGTCATGCAGTCGGTCCCCGGCATCGTCATGGACCGCGTGAACGTCGGCGGCTCGGAATCGGGCCAGCAGTCGGGGTTCATGGGCAAGGGTGCCGGGTCGGGGCAGACGACGTGGAACGTGGACGGCATGCCGATCACCGACATGTCCTCGCTGTCCTCGCCGTTCTACTTCGACTTCGACATGTTCCAGGAGATGAGCGTGGCGACGGGCGGCGCGGACGTGAAGAGCGCGACCGGCGGCATCCAGCTGAACATGATGCTGAGGTCGGGCACGAACACGTTCCACGGCAACGCCCGGAACTACTTCGAAAACCAGAGGATGCAGTCGTTCAACGTGCCCGACAACCTGATGTATCTGACCAACCAGAACCAGAACAGCGCGTTCTACCACAAGGGCGACAGCACGCAGCAGTACCTGGACTACGGCGGCGACCTGGGCGGCCCGATCCTCAAGGACCGCCTCTGGTTCTGGGGCGCGTACGGCAAGCAGGACATCCGCATCATGAAGCTGGCGGGTGTCAGCGACAAGACGATCCTTCCGAACTTCTCGTTCAAGTCGCAGGGCCAGGTGACCAAGGCGATGCGCGCGTCGTTCACCTTCTTCCAGGCGAACAAGCAGAAGTGGGGACGTAACGCGGGCACCTCACGTCCGCAGGAGACGACGTTCGACCAGGACGGCCCGAACCAGATGTGGAAGGGCGAGGCGAACTACGTCCTCGGGAACAACCTGTTCATTGCCGGGCGCTACGCGTACGTCAAGGGCGGGTTCACCTTCATGCCCGAGGGCGGCATGACGACCGCAGCCTACCAGGACTACAACGGTGTGTGGCACGGGTCGATGTACAACTACGTCACCGATCGCCCGCAGCACACGATGAACGCCGATGCGAACTACTTCAAGGGTTCGCACGAGTTCAAGTTCGGGTTCACCTGGCGCAAGACCGACGTGCACTCGACGTCGCAGTGGCCGGGGCCGACCTATCCCACGCCGTACTGGCCGACCTTCTGGGATCCGAGCTACAACGCCGCGACGCACACCGGTCTGATGTACGCTCAGCCGACGGCCGAGTGGGCGTCGGACGGCGAGAGCAAGTATTTCAACTTCTACATCGGCGACACGATCACCAGGAACCGGATGACGGTCAACCTGGGACTGCGCTACGACCACCAGGTGGCATCGGTCCTACCCAGCTCTGAAAAGGGCGTGACCGGCCTCAGCCTGCTGCCCGACGTCGTCGCGCCGGGCGTGGCCAACGCGCTCACCTACAACCTGCTGCAGCCGCGCGTCGGCCTCACCTACGCGCTGGATGAATCGCGCAAGACGCAGCTGCGCGCCACCTACGCGATGTTCACCAACCAGATCGGCACCGGCGAAGCGGGGAACCTGTCGGTGGCGCAGTACCGGTGGTCGTACTTCTACGCGGTCGATCTGAATCACGACGGGATCGCGCAACCGAACGAGCTGGCGAACATAGACGGCAACGTCGTTGGCCTTCAGAACCTGACAGCCGCCGATCTGGTTGCCTACGGCGGCTTCAATCCGAGCAATCCAAGCGACGTCTCCAAGTCGCGCAACAGCGTCGGGACCTACGGCGTGCCGAAGACGCACGAAGTGATCGTCGGCCTGGACCGTGAGCTGATGCCGAACTTCGGCGTGAGTGCGTCGTTCACCTGGCGCCGGATCGGCGACACGAACTGGTGGCAGTTGAAGGACAACTCGGGCGGCGTGATCACGAACCAGAACTACACGCAGATCGGCACGCTCACCCACACGCTCGGCGGCAGCACGACGACGCCCAGCGTGGAGGGCTCCACGGCGACGACGATCAACGTGCCCGTCTACGGTCTGACCAACGGGACGTGGGATCCGGCCAAGGGGTCGCTCTACAACACGCATACGGGCTATTCGCAGAAGTACCTGGGGTTCGAAATGACGGCCACGAAGCGGATGTCCAACCGCTGGATGGCGCGTTTCGGGTTCTCCACCAACACGTGGCGTGAGTACTGGGACGGCACGCCGTACGCGAGCAACGGCGACCCGACCTCTACGCTGGCCAACCCGAACATCAGCGGCGGCTACGTCGTCAGCGCCGCGGGCGGCAGCGGCAAGAGCGGCATCTACATGGTGCAGCCCAAGTACCAGATCATGGCCAACGGCGCGTACCAGGCGCCGTGGGACATCGACCTGGGCGCCAGCTACCTGATCCGCCAGGGCTACCCGATGCCGTGGTATCAGGCGACCAGGTTGTCGCGATCCGATGCGGCGGGTGGTATCGGCAAGGCCGATCCGTACGCCGGCAGCGCCGGGTCGAAGAACCTGCTCTTCGTGAAAGACTTCGGCCAGGATCGGTTGCCAGGCACGTCAACGCTCGACGTGCGCGTGGGCAAGACGCTGAAGTTCGGGCGCGGCGCGAGCATGAACATCGACCTGGACGTTTTCAACCTGTTCAACTCGGCGACCGTGCTGGGACGGCAGTACAACGCCTACACGGCGCCGGCGGGCACGACGTCGAACAACGCGTATCCGAACGTGCTGGAAATCCTGCAGCCGCGGATCGCGCGCATCGGCGTGCGCATCCACTTCTAGGAGCGTGTCTCAGTCACGCGCACACGCTCCTGGTAGGCCGGCTTCGCCGGCTGGACTAGGTTGTGGCGCGTGGCGGCACGAGGTCGATTCGGGTAAACTGGGGCCCCGGGAGTCGTCGAGACAGGCTCCCGGGGCCTTTTCTTTTTGCCCGCCTACGCTCGGGTGTCCTGTGCGAGCTACGGCGGGCAACCCGCCGAAGCTCGGGAATAGTGCAGGCGAGCGAAGGCGGGCGGGCGATACCGCAGGCGGTTTCTATTCGGGAGAAGGACGGCAATGATCAGAATGGTTCGGGCAAGCGTGGTGATGGTGGCGCTTCTCGGCTTCGCGGCTGCCGCGTCGGCGCAGAGCTGGCGCGGGCAGGGGCACGTGAACGGGAAGGTCACCGACGAATCCGGCAAGCCGATCGAAGGCGTTGTCGTCAAGATGACGCTGCCGTCGGAAAAGGGTGCGTTGGACACCAAGACCAACAAGAACGGCGAATGGTCGATCGGCGGGATCGCGCGCGGCAACTGGCAGGTGGACTTCGAGAAGCCGGGCTACGAGACGCGGCGGATCTCGGTGCCGGTCGAGGAGCTGACCCGGCAGCCGACGATTCCGACCGTGATGAGCGTGGCGGCGCCCGACGCCAACCAGATCATCGCGGACGGCCTGGCGAAGGCGACTGCGCTGATCAAGGAGCAGAAATTCGCCGACGCGCAGGCGGTCTTCGCAGGACTGCAGGCGACGTACCCGCAGGCGTATCAGCTCGAGCTCCAGATCGCGCGCGCCTACGACGCCGAGGGCGCCTACGACAAGGAGATCGAGCATCTCAAGAAGTACCTCGAGAAGGATCCGGGCAACGTCGGTGTGGCGCTGCTGACCGGCGGCATCATGATTGCCAAAGGGAACGCCGACGAGGGCAAGCAGCTGCTCCAGACGATCGACGATTCGAAGGTGACCGAGCCCGTGGTCTTCGTGAACACCGGGATCACGCTGCTGAACAAGAACAAGCCGAAGGACGCGCTCCTGTTCTTCGACAAGGCTGTCACGCGTTTCCCCGAGAGCCCGGACGGCTACTACTACCGCGGCATCACGCAGCTGAACGTCGGCGCGACCATCCGTCCCGACGACAAGGCGGCCAGCGACAAGCTGATCGAGGCGGGCAAGGCGGACCTGACGAAGTTCGTGGCGATGGCGCCCAACGCGCCCGAAGCCGAAATGGCCAGGAAGATGCTGGAGCAACTGAAGTAGTCGTTCGTCGTTGGTTGTTTGTTGTTCGTCGTTGGTCTTGGTCGTTGGTCGTTGGTTCGAGTCGTTGGTCGTTGGTTTCAGTCGTTCGTCGTTGGTCAGGCACGGCGCTTGCCGTACCGACCGGCGGCCTGCGGCGGGAACCAACGGCAAACGATAGAGGACCAACGACTTATGAAAATCACGAAACTGTCGGAGTTGCGCGTTTGGCAACTCGCCCGGAAGTTCGTGCGGGCGGTTTCTGCCATCCTCGAGCGTCCCTCCTTTCGCCGCGATCCGAAGCTGCGAGATCAGTTGGGCGAGTCCAGCGTTTCGATCCTCTCCAATATTTCTGAAGGCTTTGGCCAGTCTTCGGATCGTGCGTTCGCGAATTACCTGACGATCTCACGCAGCTCGAACAACGAGGCGATAAACCAGTTGGCCGTCGCTCTGTGGCGCGGCCACATCACCGATGGCGAGCTGGAGGAGCTCGAACAGATCTCTGAGGAGATGGGCAAGGGAATAACGTCGCTGATCCGCTACCTGCGCCAGGAAGATCGCAAATCCCGAGGTTGACTCGGCGAACGACCAACGACGAACGACCAACGACTCCGACGAATGACCAACGACCAAGACCAATGACCAACAATTAACAACTAACGACCAACAACTACTGCGCTCCAAGTCTCTTTAGTCCCTGCCCGGCTTCCTCCACGAACTGCTTTCCGATCGCGATAGTGCGCCGGTAGAACTCGATGGCGGCTTGTTTGTCCTCGAACGCCGTGCCTGACGTGAGAGACACGGCCTTCAGCCGCTGGGCCTGGATGTAACGCAGTTCGTGCGTGCGGGCCAGGTTGTAGCAGGCGGTCGCATCCTCGGGGTCCACCTCGACCGCCTTCTCGAACGTCTTGATCGCGTCGGTGAACGCCGCACGGCCAACCTGCACGACGCCGATGGCGTTGTAGACCTCGACGTCCTTCGGCCATCGCTTCTCGGCGCCGCGCAACACCTCGAGCGCCCGGTTGAATTCGCGCTGCTGCAGGTAGCTGTCGGCGAGGTCGAAGTACACCGGTTCGAACTCCGGCGCGGCGCGGCGCACGCGCTCCCACTCGGTGCCCGCGGCCTCGTACTCGCCAAGCGCGTACTGACTCCATCCCAGGGTGTAGTGAACCCAAGCCGGCGCGCCGGGATGCGCGGCGGCTGCTGCCAGCGCCGCCTTCGCGCCCCGCACGTCGCCGTGCTGATAGGCGTCCCAGCCGGCGCGCGCCTCGGCGAGGACGGTTTCAGGCACCGTCGTCGCACTCGGCCGCGCGCGCTCGGGCGCGATCTTCCCGAGCTCCGTCACCCGTTCCTTGACATCCGGTTGCGCGCGCGGCGCGACGGCGGCGACTTCGGCGGGCGGCGGATTGGCGCCGGCGGCCGGAGGGGCGGATGGCGGCGGTGTTGCCGGCGCGGGCGGCGGCGCAGCCGCGGCCTCTGCCGGCGGCGGCGCAACGGGCGCGGTCGCCGCGGGCACGGTCGGCGTCGTCGCCAGGTAGCCTTTGCGTGCGCGCACCGTCAAGCCGTTCGTCTTCACCCGAACCGAAATGCTCCTGAACTTGCCGTCGAACTTCGTGTTCGTCGGCCGATAGCCAACGATGTAGTAGCTGCTGGTGTCGGCGGCGATTTCGCCGAGCGCCTTCACGAAGTTGTTCTCGTTGCGGATCGCCATGCCGCCGGTATCGACCGCCAGGCTGATCGGGCCATCCGACGTCGTGTCGAACCCGGTCATGCCCGGCAGATCCGCGGCGGGATTCACCGCGCCGTGCGGCCCCACGTCGATGATGTCGCTGCTGGCCGACCCTCGATTCAGGCCGCGCGTGTCCAGCGCGTAGATGCGGACCGACGCCCGGTTCGCCTCGTCGGTGACCTGCCGGAGGTTCGCCCATTCGTCGTCGACGAAGAAGCCGTCCGACAACAGGATGATCGTCTTGCGGCCGGGCAGCTTCCGCAGGCCTGCCGCGACCGCGCGGATCGTGCGCATCGTCTGCTGTGCGGGAGCGCGGAACTGCGGCATCAGGGCGCGAGCCTTCTCCTTGACCATCTCGTCGATCGGAACTCGCTTGCATGCATCCGGATCGTCATTGCAGGCCCTCGAGACCGCTCCCCCAATCGCGTACCGGTCCTCCTTGTCCGCAATCAGGTAGACCTCGTACACGTCGAGCAGGCGCGGCCATTCCCGCATCGTTGCCTGGATCGAACGGCTCTCGCCCGACGGCTTCAGGTCCTTGACGGCCGCCTCGAGTTCGGCGCGCACCGTCGTCAGCCGGTTGTTGACCATCTTCCCGTTGCTGACAACGCCACCGACGTCACCTTCGCGAAAGCTCTCCGCGAGGAACTGCAACACCGCATCGCGCGCGCGGTTCAGGCCTCCGACCTGCGTGTTGTTCTCGTCGAACACCAGGACGAATGTCCGCTGCGTTGCCGGGGCGGGCGGGGCAGGTGGGGCGGGTATGGCAGGCAGGGCGGGTGGGGTCACCGGAACGGCCGTTTTCACGTCCGGGCCGGCGACCAGGTACAGCTGCTCGATCCGCTGGACGACGCCGTCCTCGCGCACCTCGAAGTCAGCCGCTTTGAGATCGGGAACGAACTTGCCGTTGCGATCCTTGACGATGGCATCGACTTCGACGAGCGTGGTCGCGGTCTTGAATGCAGGCTGCTGCGGCGTCGCCGGCGCCTGCCCCGCGCCACGCACCTGCGCGACGAGCAGCAGCAAAACACCGATGGCGAACGTCAGCCTGATTCGCATGGACTAACGACCAACAACCAAGATCATCAGCGCGTATGTCTTCTTGTCCTTCTTCTGCAGAAAAGCGATCTGTTTCCCGTCGGGCGACCAGGCGGGCAGTAGAGCGTCGTTGCAGCCCGCGACTTCGCGCGGTCGACCTTCGCGGCCGATCAGCTTCAGTCGGGTCTTTCCGTCGACGTAGGCGAGCACGCCCATCGCCGCGGGCGCCCAGCCGAAAGAGAGTCCCGAAACGAGCGTGGTGTTGACCGCCTCCGCGACGATTTCATGCTTCAACTTCAGCGTCGCGGTGTTCACATTCTGGACCTGCGGTGAAAGGTCTCTCGGATGCTGGCTGGCGCCGCCGGCATCTCTTACCAGGCCCGTCGCCGTCGCCAGCTCCTTGCGGACCTCGAGTTCCAGCTTCAGATCGCGGACGCCCGGAGCGACGAACGACGACTTCCAGAGCCAATAGGAAGACGCCCACGCGGGCTCGGCATCGATTGCGTTCAGATTCGCGCGCGGCGCCGCTCGGTCGATCCTCAACGTGAAGTGGCGGCTTTTCTCGTTTCCCCAGCGGTCGACCTGCGCGCCCTTCACGTAGAGTTCGCCGTCTGCTCCCCACGCGAGCCGAACGGGAGCGCCCCCGAGCTGGCCGACATCGAGCTCCGCAACGGCTTTGGGAGGCGATAACGTCAGTTGCGTGACATCGCTGACGAGCGGGATCTGCGCCGCCGGATCCTGTGCGAGCACCGCGAGAAGGAGGATGAAGATCATTCAGATCTCCCTCGTTTCGCGAACGCCACACGACCGTCCGACGAACAACGACTCAGACGAACGACCAACGACCAAGACTAACAACTAACAACCAACAACTAACGACCAACGGCTACCTCTCAGTCAGGTCCACGATCATCAACGCATACTTCTTCTTGTCCTTCTTCTGCAGGTACGCGATCTGTTTGCCGTCGGGCGACCACGCGGGCAGCAGCACGTCAGCCGTGCCGGCGACGTCCACGGTGTGACCTTCGCGGTCGAGCAGCGACAGCCGCTTCTTCGAATTCACAAAGGCCATGGCGTCCATTCCGGCGGGGGCCCAGCCGAATCGCATTCCCGGCTGCGGAGCGACGTTCTCCCATTCGCCGACGACCTTTCCCTTCAAGCGCATCGTCGTGATCTTCGACTGGTAGCCCTTCGACGCCGCATCAGCCGCTGCGCTCTCCGGGTTAGCGCCGCCTCTGTCCCCGGCGGTCGTGGGAGGCAGCGCGGCTGATGACATCCCCGCAAGATCGCCCGCATTCGCGACGTTGGTCGTTCGCGCCGTCTGCGTCCTGGTCTCCACGTCGACCTTGAACGCGACATTACCAGGCGAGAAAAGCTGGGACTTGATCACCCAGTAGTCGGCCGCCCACTGGGGCACGCCGTCCGTCGATTTCAACGTCGAGGGCAGGGCGTCGGTGGCAATCAGGTAGTGCCGGGCGCGCTCGTTGCCCCAGACGTCCCTCTGCGATGCCCGCAGGTACAGCGTCCCGTCGGTGTTCCACGACAGTCCGACCGGATCTCCCTGGATCTTGCCTGTATCGATTTCCGCGACGAGTTTCGCCGCGGACGGCTGCAGGCGTGTCACGTCGGCTACGGATGGCGCCGTAACCGGCACGATCTGTCCCAGCAGGATGACGAGGAGGACGGTGAACATGGATTCCTCCGGCGCATGTGAAGTCACGAGGGGACAAGAAGGGGCGATCCAAATTAACTGAGCAATGAGCGAGCCAGCCGCGTGTGCCGCGGCCCTGCGTCAGGTGGCCGCTATTTCTGCGTGACTTCTGTGACGGCCACTGTCCACTCTTTCTTGCTCGTGCGCTGCACCCACGCCAGGCGCCGGCCATCGTCCGACCAGGCGGGCAGCACCGAGTTCTCGACGCCTGGTACCTCTCGCCTGCGGCCCGCGCGGTCCATGACGACCAGCCGTCCCTTCTTGCCGACGAAGGCGATGACGTCCATATTACCCGGCGCCCAGCCGTAGGTCAGCCCGGGAATCGGCAGCATGTTCACGAACTCGCCCAGCAGCTGTCCCTTCAGCCGCAGCGTCGTCGTTCTGACCATCTGCCCCTGCATGGTGGCCTGCGCGATCGCCTGGCCCTGCGGTCCCAGCTCGCTGCCCAGCGAAGGATCGCCACCGCTTTGCGCGATCGCGCCGGCGCTGGCGACACCGACGGCGGTCTTCCGCTCCTCCCGCGTTTCGTAGGCGATGCAAAAGTCGGCCGAGGCGGGCGACGAGAGCCCCGATTTCCACATCCAGTAGCGCCCATGCCACTCCGGTTCCCGCTCGATCGGCTTCAGTTCGCCGGTTGCGATCACGATGTCGAAATGGAAGATCGTCTGGTTGCCCCATCGATCGCTTTTGACGCTGCGCAGGTACAGATGACGGGCGTCGGGCGACCACGCAAGCCGCAGGGGTTCGCCGCGAACCACGTCAGTGGACACGCGGGCGATGGTGACCGGCGTCGCTGTGGTCAGCCGCTTCACATCGACGGGTCGCCCCGCCGCATGTGCCTGCATGAGGATCGCGAACAGGACGAGGAACGGCATGACGTCACACTGCAGTCCGGACTGCCAACTGCCAGCCGCTGACTGCCAACTTCATTTAACCAGCTTCGCGAGCGCGGCCCTGGCCGGTTCGAACTTCGGGTCGAGGGCCAGGGCCCGCGTGTACTCTTTGATCGCCGTCGCCCGGTCACCCCGTGCTTCAGCCGCCTGGCCGAGTCCGTAGTGCGAGCCGGCCGGCTGGTAGCCCATCTCCAGCAACGCGGTGAACAGCGGCGCCGCGATGTCGTAACGATTCAGCATGGCCGCGAGGTTCGCCAGCCGGGCCTTCGACCTCGCATCCGACGGGTTCGCGCGGACAGCTCGCTGGTACTGATCCAGAGCTTCAGCCATCCGTCCCTGCTGCTCCGCGAGGAGGCCGCGGTTGAACGGGATCTCGTACGACTCGGGAGCAGACGTTTCGGCCCGATCGATTCTCTCTTTCGCTGCCGGGAAGTTGCCTTGGGTGATGAACACATTCGCGGCGGCGAGAAGCGGATCCGCGCTCGTTGGATTCAGCAGCGCCGCCACGTCGTATTCGCCGAGCGCCGATTCGTAACGGCGGCGCTGAGTGTACACGTCTCCGAGCAGCAGGTGCGCGTCGTACGATCTGTCGTCCACGGCCAGCGCCTTCTTCAGGCTGACGACGGCGACATCCGGCTGGTTCTGCTTCAACGCGTTCATCGCGTGCAACAGCAGGCGGTCGAACGCCTCCATCTGGGCGACCTTGTCCTTGGGATCCGGCCCGCGGCCCGCCGCGCTGCCGCTCGCGCCCGCGAAGCCGACATATCCCAGGCTGCGCAATCGCTCGAGCGTGTCGCGGTCGGGCATCGGCGCCCGTGTGTTGGCCCCGGGGCCGAGGCCGGCGACCACCTGTCGAAGATCGCCGCCCAGCCGTCCCACGACGTTCGCCTGGCGCTCGATGACGTTGTTCATCTCCCGCCTGTCGGTTCCAAGGTCGTAGAGCTCGGACCGCGGCGCGTCGATGTATTTCCACTCCCCGACGCGAATCGAATACGTCTCGCTCCATCCGTGGTGGAGCTTTCCGTAAAAGCTCTCGGCGTACGAAGAAGGCGGATTGCTGCGCGGCTTTCCCATGATCGGGCCCACGACGCTCTCGCCGTCCAGTCCTTTCGGCGGCTGAAGCCCCAGCAATCCGAGCACGGTCGGCGCCAGATCCACCGATCGCACCTGCTCGTTCACCACGGTTCCGGCACGCGCCCGACCAGGCAGGCGCATCAGCCACGGAATGCGCAGGACCGCGTCGTAGAGAAACAGCCCGTGTTCGGTCTCGCCGTGTTCTCCGAGGCTCTCGCCGTGATCGGCGATGGCGATTACGAGCGTCTGGTCGAGGACGCCCTTGCGTTCCAGCGCGGCCAGCAGCTTTCCGACCGCCTCGTCCACGTACGCGATCTCGCCGTCGTAGGGATGCGTGCGGAACGTCGTGCGATAGGGCGCGGGCGGCGTGTAGGGCAGGTGCGCGTCGTAGAAATGGACCCACGCGAAGAACGGCCTGTCGGTGGGGACCTGGGCGATCCATGGGAGCGCCGATTTCAGCACGTCGCCGGCCGTGCGCGCCGCGCGCAACTTGTCCTGCTGCTGGAACCCGCCAAAGTGCGAGTCGAACTCGTCGAAGCCGTGATCGAAGCCGTACGCGCGATCGAGAATGAACGAGGCGATGAACGCGCCCGTCCGGTATCCGGCCTTCTTCAGGATTTCCGCCAGGGTCGCTGTTCCCGACGGAATCGCGGTGCTGACGTTGTCGCGCATTCCGTAGCGGGCGGGATAGACGCCGGTCAGCAGCGCGGCGTGCGCCGGGCCGGTGAGCGGCGCATTGGAGGTGGCGTCAGCGAACCGGACGCCTTCGCGGGCGATCCTGTCCAGCGCGGGCGTTGCGCCGGCCTTGTACCCATAGCTCTCCAGGTGATCCGCACGCACGGTATCCAGGGTGATCAGCAAGACGTTCGGGCGCGGCGCCTGGCTGCGCAGTACGACCAGCCCTGCCACCGCAAGAAAGACAACGACCGCGAAGATGGCACCCGTGCGTTTCACTGTTTCCCCTCGAGTTCCCGCAACTTCCTCTCGATCTCGAGCGAACGCGGAATGGCCGCCAGGCCGCCGCGGAGCACCTGGATCGCGAGCGGCGGCTGCGCACGCCGGACGTACGCATCGGCCAGCGCAAGGTAGGGGGGCACCAGCGTCGGGTCCCGCAGTACCGCGCTGCGCCAGGCGCTGATGGCGTCCAGCTCGCGGTTGGCGCAGGTCTGCACCCAGCCAAGGACGAACGAGACCATCGCCGTCACCTTGCCGTCGCCGGTCGTCGTGGCCGCGAGCGCGGCGTTCATGCCAGTCGCGGCCTCGTCGTAGCGATTGGACGCGAATGACGCCAGCCCCTGCAGCACGCGCGCTTCGAAGCCTGGAGCAGCCCTGCGCAGCGCCTCCTCCGCCTTCTGCCAGTTGCCGGCCGCTGCGGACTCGGCGGCCGCCACGACGCCGCGATCCGTTGCCGACGTACGCAAAGCCAGGACGAGCCGCTTGCCCACGTCTCCCGACAGGATGTCGATCGGCGTCCGGCGCCCGTTTCGCGGCGCATCCTCGGTTTCGATCGCCGCGCCGGCCGGCACGACGTCGAGTTCCCGCGTCAATTCCGCCACCGTCTCGCCCGCCGCTTTCACCGTTGCCCGGACGACGTAGTGACCGGGCGCGATTCCCTGAAGCGGCAGGATGATCTCGACATCTCTTTTCGCTCCCGTCGTGAGCGGTTGGATGTCGAGCAGGTCGGCGCGCGTCGATCTCTGCGCTGCCTCGTCCCCGACGCGGCCGAGATCCGCGACCACCTGCACCCCTTCGAGATCGCTCGGGCGCCGCGCGTACACCTCGAGGACGCCGCTGACCGCCTCGTCCACCTGCGCGACCGCACGCACCGGCAGCCCACCGCTGCGCCGGCCGAGGATCAGATCGCTTGCCGAAACATCGACGCCGTCCAGCGCGCGCACCTCGAAGCGCCTGTCGACGCTGCCCACCGTGCCGCCCGGCTCGCGCACCGCCAGCCGCATCAGGTAGTCGCCGGCCGGGAGCTGAAACTGCACGTTGAAACGCCCGACGCCGGTGGTGCCGCCGGGCCGCGCCGCGCCCGGCAGCGCGATCTTGTCGCTGCCGCTTGCCGCCACACGACCATCGCGCGCGTCCTTGACGACGAACACCACGTCGCCGGATGCCGCCGCGGCCGACTTGACCGGCAGTTCCGCTTCAGCGCTCACGAACACCCGGTGAAAGCCGCGCTGTGCACCCCGGAGCACGTAGGTGGTCATGTCCAGCGGCACGCCCGGCTGTGGGAACGGCGCCGCCAGCACCGCGTCGATCGAGCGCCGCTTGTCGGCGACGAGCGCGGAATCCACCAGGGCGAAGCCGCTGCGCGCCCGTACGGTCGCGCCGGGACGCCGTACCGTGACAGTCACGCGGTGATAGGCGTTGCGTTCCGCCAGCGCCTTCTGCCCGGGTTCGAAGCCGAGCACGTAGTAGTCCTGCAGCGTATCGGCAATCCGGTTGATCGCCTGATCCAGGTGGCTGCCGGCATCAGGGACCAGTTCGCCGTCGGTGTCGGCCGACAGGTTGCCAAGTGATTCGAGGCGATTCTGGATCTCGGTGAACTGCTCGCCGCCCACCGGCTGCTCCGCGTTGACGTCGATGCTGCGGCGGTTCACGTCGAACGAATAGATCGCCGCGGAGGCGCGGGCGGCGGCGGCCGCAACCACTTCGATCTCGTGCCTGACGTTATCAGCGTAGAACCCTTCGGAGACGAGGATGACCGACTTGCGTCCTTCGATGGCCGCCAGTTCCCGGATCACGTCGGCCAGGCTCAGCAGGAACGCGCGGGTGTCGGCGTCCGCCCGATCGACGACCGTGCGCGCGCTGTCGAGGACGAACTGGTTCAGCATCTGCGGCGAGTCGGTGCCGGCCACCGTCCGGGCCGACTGCCCCAGGCGAGTGGCGACCAGGTCCAGAGCCCCTGGCGACTCCGTGACCCGGACGATGATGCGATCGCGCACGGTCGCGTCGCCTCGCACCACCTGGTACGCCTCGTAGATCGACATCGTGCCGGCGCTGCTGAGACTCGTGCGGTCCAGCGATCCTCGCACCTTCACCAGTTCGGCAGCTGCCGCGCGGGCGTTGCTCGTAAACGACACCTGCGGTCCGGGGCCGGGCAGGCCGTACACCGCGACGCGATCGCCCGACCTGATGCGGCCTGCCAGGAAGCGTTCGGCGGCCAGCCGCGCCCGCTGCTCGTTGCCGGCGGTGATGTGGTTCTGATCGAACACGAGCACGTACAGATGACCGCGGGGTGCTCCCTGGTTGGTCGACACCTCGCCGCCAATCGTCCGGCGCGCCGCCTCCACGTAGCTGCCCGACGGTTCCGCGACGTGCTGAAAGAGGACGACGCGCCGGCGCTCGCCCGCCTCGTAGACCTCCACCTCGTCCTGGCGGACGTCCTTGACCGGCCGGCCCTCGGAATCGACCACGCGGACGTCGAGACGCACCAGTTCGACACCCGAGCGAAAGACAGGTTGCGGCGCCTGGGCGGCAGGCGCCTGCGCGAACGGCGTAACGGGCGCGAAAGCCATGGCGATGAGCGCCGTCAGGATACGGGTCATGGCGATCGGTCTTTGCCAGTAATTGTTTAGCGGTTACCTTCACACGCTAAACAATTACCAAGGCGGCTTGGTCTATCTCAAAAGCCGCCGGACATACGCGATGTCCGCGGCGTAGAACGCGGGCGGCGCGGTCCGCACGAACTGCTCCAGGTAGGGGCGCGCCACCTCGCGCCGGCCGTCCTTGATCAGTTCCGTGGCCAGATTGTACAACGCGTCGAAGTTGCCGGCGTCGCCGGCGACCGCCTGCCTCCAGTGCTCGATCGCCGCCTTCCGGTTCCCCGCCTTCATCTCGATGACGCCCAGCATGTTGTGGGCGGCCGGAGAGGCGGGGTCGATGCCGAGCGCTCGCGTGAGCAGCGTCCGCGCTTCCTCCGTGCGACCTTGCCGCAGCGCGATGGTGCCCAGGTTTTCCATCGCCATCGAGTTGGACGGGTTCAGCTGGAGGATCCGCTCGAAGGCAGCCACCGCTTCCTCTGGCTGGCCCGAACTGGCCAGGGCGATGCCGAGCGCGTTCAGCGCATCGAGATCGGGGAACTCGCCCGTCGCCGCCTCGCGCAAAAGCGGCAGCGCCTGCTGCACCTCGCCGCTCTGCGCCAGGTACATTCCCAGTTTCGTCCGCAGCTCAACGCCGTCGACGCCCGCCTGCCGCGCGCGTTGCAGCGTGTCGATCGCGGCGCGCGGGTTTCCGAGATCCCAGTAGAGCATCGCCAGCTGCCCGTAGGTGACCTCCATCGACGGACGCCGCGCGATGATCTCCTGGTAGATCGGGATCGCTTCGGTCGGCCGCTTGCACTCGTAGAGATCCACGGCGCGGCGCAGCGCCTGGTCGAGATCCACCAGCCGCTTCGGGTCATCGTCTTCGGTGTAGCGCGCCTTCGGCCGCGACGTGCCCGACACGTATCCGAGCGCGCGCAGTCGCGCCCGCGTTTCGGGATCTTCCTGCCTGCGATTCGCCCGCTCTCCGGCGCCGAATGCGCGGAGGCGCGCCTCGAGGTCGCGCTGCCGCGCCGGGTCGCGATTCACCAGGTTCGTCCGCTCGCCGGGGTCGGCGGTCAGGTCGTAGCGCTCGGGCAGCGGCAGATCGATGTATTTCTCGCGGCCCTCCATCACGCCGGTGAGCGGCGCCCAGCCGCGGTTGAAGGAGGTCGACATGGCCTCAAAGTACGAATCGGGCGCGTGCGCGTCATCGCTCGGAACGCCAAGCAGCGAGCGTCCCGGCAGTCCCGGCGGAGGCGTCATCTGCAGCGCGTCGAGGATCGTGGGCACGATGTCCACATGGCGGACGGGTGCCGACGAGACGGCGCCGGCGGCATGCGGCGCCGAGCCGGCTGTGCCCGACGTCCAGGACGGCGTATTCCGATCGATCTGCGCGACGATCAGCGGGATGCGCAGCGTCGCTTCGTACGCGAACAACCCGTGCGTCATCTCGCCGTGGTCGCCGAGTCCCTCGCCGTGGTCGCCCGTGACGACGACCAGCGTGGGCCGCCCCGATGGGTCGCGGGCGGCGTCGAGCAGCCGGCCGAGCACCGAGTCGGTGTAGGCCACCTCGCCGTAGTACGGCTGATCCGCGTACTGCTCCTTGTAGGGCGACGGCGGATCGTAGGGCGCGTGCGGATCGAACAGATGCGTCCAGGCGAACCAGCGTCCCTTCTGCCGTGCAATCCATGCGGTGGCGGCCTGTACGACGGCATCGCCGCGACGCTCGGGCATCGTGAATCCCGAGCCCGTCTGCGACTTGCCGTACTTCTCGTCGTAGACGTCGAAGCCCTGGTTCAGCCCGAACCGTGAATCGAGCGCGAACGACGCGATGAAGGCCGCCGTCGCCATCCCGCGCGGCCGCAGCATCGTCGCCACCGTGGCGATGTTCGACGCCAGGCGGAAGCCCGAGTTGTCGTGAATGCCGTGCTGGAACGGGTACAGCCCGGTAAGGATCGATGCGTGCGACACCAGCGTCATGACCGCCTGGGCGTGCGCGAAGTCGTAGCGGACGCCGAGCGAGGCAAGCCGGTCGAGGTTCGGCGTGGACGCGGGGCCGCCGTAGCAGCTCAGGCCGTCCGCGCGCATCGTGTCGAGCGTGATGAGAAGGACGTTCTGATCGGCCGCGCGCACGATTGGCGGCGCGGCAGCCGGTCGACGGAGGAACCACCACCCGGCCGCGGCGACGGCGATCAGGACGACGGCCAGGATCGCGGGCATGAGGACACGGCGGCGCGTCGGCGGCGATGCGGGAGGTGGCGGCGACGGTTTCAACGCGGCCGTCTGTGTCGTGCGAAGCGAACGCTTCTTGCCCATGTGCTGACATCAGTAGAGATCGGCGATCCCTGATCCCTGACCTCTGATCCCTACTCTTTGATCCTGAGTCGTGCCGCCGCCGCCCTCACCGCGTCCGCCCGCTGCTTCTCTCCGAACATCGTCCACAGCTTGATGGCCATGTTGTAGCCCTCGGGCGTCGGCACGATACGCAGCAGGTCGGCGATCACGCGCTCGGCGTCCGCGTTGCGCCCCGCGGCCCGGTACAGCATGGCGAGGCCTGCCCGCGCCCTGGCGTTCTCGGGCGACGTGCGCAGTTCGGTCTGGAACGCGAACTCCGCCTCGCGCTCTTCGCCGAGGCGGCCGAAGATGTCGGCCAGGTAGTAGTACAGACCGGGAATGACCAGCGTGCGCGCTTGCAGCCGGCGCGCGGTTTCCTGGAAGAGCGGCAGCGCCTCCTCGTATCGGTTGGCGTTGTACTGGATGACGCCCTCTACGTACGTCTGCAGCGGGTAGTCGGGATCGATTTGGACAGCCCTGGCGGCGGCTGCGCGGGCCGCGGCCGGATCCTTGCGCTCGAGGGCGGCGTTCACGATCACCTCGATGGCCGACGTGCGCATGCGCCGGTCGTTCTCGGGCAGCATCCGCAGCGCGGCTTCGGCGGTCGCCACCGCTTCATCCAGGCGATTCAACCGCACGAGCACCGTCGCCACGCTCACCAGCCCGTTCGGATCCGACGGATCGATCTCGACGAGCCGTTTGAACGCCTCGACGGATTCCTGGTCGCGGCCGGCGCGCAGCAGTTCCTCGCCAAGCTGCAGCCACACGTCCTTCATCTGCGGCTCGGCCTTGAGGATCTCCCGGTACGCGGCGATCGACTCGTTGTACTTTCTCTCGCCGGACAGCTCCGACGCATGCCGATACTGCTCGAGCACGGCCGCCTTGTCCTTCGGGTCGGGCAGGGAATCGGCCGCGGTCGTCTCCGGCACCGCCATCTGGGACCCGACGTAGCCGAGCGCCTGCAACCGCGCGAGATCCTCTTTCGACACCCGCTCCTGGGCGTGGATGTTGACGCCAGCCAGCAGGCTGTCCAGCGCGCCGCGCATGGCGCCGGCCGTCTGCGGCCGATCGGCCGCGACGTTGTGCCGCTCGCCCGGATCACGATCGAGATCGTACAGTTCGGGTCGCGGCGCGCGGATGAAGCGGTAGCGCGCGTCGGTCAGCGCGTAGAGCTCGCTCCAGCCGAAGTGATAGCGGCCGAACAGCGACTCGGCGTAGAGCTCCGTTTCGGGCAGGCGCTGGGACCCTCCCTCGATCGGGCCGCGCAGCGATCGTCCGCGCAACCCGCGCGGCCGATCGATCTTCAGCCAATCGAGGATGGTCGGGACAAGGTCGATGTGCTGCACGGGAGCCGCGATGCGCCGGCCGCCGTGGGCGCCGCCGGGCAGGCGGATGACGAGCGGCACGTGGATCGTTTCCGTGTACAGGAACAGGCCGTGTTCCTGCTCGCCGTGATCGCCGAGGCCTTCGCCGTGGTCGGAGAGCAGGATGATCGTCGCGCGGTCGTACCAGCCCTTCTGTTTCAGGTACTCGAACAGCCGGCCGACGATCTCGTCCGAGTAGGCGATCTCGCCGTCGTAAGGCGCGAACCGCGCGAAGCGCGCCGGCGGCTCGTACGGCTTGTGCGGCTCGTAGATATGGAAAAAGAGGAAGAACCGCGGCGATGGCAGCGTGTCCATCCACCGCTCGGCGACGGCGAGCGAGTCCTCGCCTCGTCGCTGCACCTGGCCCATCGGCTTGTCTGGACGGGCCGCCTCCATCTGGCTGTCGAAGAAATCGAAGCCGCGGTCGATGCCGGTTTCCTTGCGCAGGACGAACGCCGAGACGATGCCGCCGCTGACGAACCCGCGCTGGTGCACGAGCTCCGGCAGCCACGGCGTGCGGCGGTTGACCGAGAAGCCGACGTTGTCGCGGACGCCGGTCTCGAACGGCAGCTCGCCCGAGAGGATGGACGTGTGGGAGGGAAACGTCTGCGGCGAGTGGGCGTAGGCGTGATCGAAGACGACGCCCTCGCGCGCGAGCGCATCGATGGTTGGCGTCTCCACCTTGCGATAGCCGTACACCGGCAGGTGATCCGCCCGCAGGGTGTCGATCGACACGAGCACGATCGGGCCGTCAACCGGCGTCGGTCCGGACGTGGAAAAACGCCACGCGACCACGGCGCCGGCGACGATCAGGGCGGCGACGAGCACGAGCCACGGCGCCGATCGGCGCGCGCGCGGGCCGGGCGTGAAGGGCGGCCGCTCGGCCGTTCGGATCTCGCGGCGCGGCCGGCGATCCGGCGTGCCGTTTGGCCTTTCGGGTTTTCTCGACATGAAGCGTACGCCCGCAAGTATAGAGTGCGGATACGCCTACGCCAAGCGGCACCGAAGCCGGCGCGGCCGTAGGCAATGGCTGAGTAGCCGCCTGTTCAGGCGAGACGGCAGTCCGCGCCGGTGACCCACAATGGCGGTACCATACCGCTCATTCCTCGGCCATTTGATTCTCCGTAGCACAGACTCGAGGACGCCCTCCTTGAGGTAACATGGTCTGTTCTGGTAGAAAGATTATTCGTGTCGTTTTCATTCCGCAGTCGAGTTGAAGAGAGGTGATCACGATGCGCATCAGCACGCGCACAACCGCATTTCTCCTGGTCCTGACGTGGATACTCCCGGCGGTCGCCCTCGCCCAGGGAAAAGGGAGGCTCGTTGGCAAGGTCACGGACCAGCAGGGCAACGCGATTCAAGGGGTGGTCGTGACGGTGACGTCGCCCGATATCGCCAGCTTCCGGGACGTCGAGACAACCGACAAGAGGGGCACCTTCACGGTGGACTTCCGCGACGTGAACGTGAACTACCACTTCCGGATGGAGAAGCCCGGATACGACCCGCTCGAGTTCCAGCAGATGTGGCGGTTGGAAGGCACCGAGCATTTCGAGTGGAAGATGCAGCCGGCAACCAAGACTGCGGTGGGCGGCCTGGCCCCCACCTCCACGAGCAGCGAACCGGCGGCGGCAGCGTTCAACGCCGGAGTGGCGGCCTTCAAGGCCAAGGATTACGCGACCGCCGAAGCGAAATTCCAGGAGGCGGTACAGAACGACCCGAAGCTGGTACCCGGATGGACGTCGCTCGCCGCCGTTCAGGTGATCAACGGCCACAACAAGGAGGCGGTGGAGTCTGCCGGGAAGGCGATGGCCCTCGGCGCGATGGACGAGGCGGTCCTGACCGCGCGGTGGCAGGCCTACAAGAACCTGAAAGACGAGGCGAAGGCGGCCGAGGCGTTGAAAGACCTGGAGAAGGCGACTCACAACACCGAGGAGGCGAGGAAGATCCACAACGACGCCGTCGCGCTGCTGAACTCGGGCAACAACGCCGGTGCCTTTGCGAAGTTTCAGGAGGCCCTGAACCTCGATCCGACGTTGCAGGCGTCGCAGATCGGCCTCGCCACCGCGGCCCTCAAGATCGGCAAGAATGCCGAGGCGGCGACCGCCGCCGAAACCGTCCTGAAGGCGGATCCCGAGAACCAGCAGGCGTTACGCATTCGTTACAACGCGTGCCTGGCGCTCGGCGACAAGGACAGGCTCTTCGACTCGCTGGTAGGTCTGGCCGCCGTGGAGCCCGCCGTGGCAGCCAAGGGAATGCTGGCGCTCGCGTTCGAATCCTACGACGCCAACGATCGCGCCAAGGCGAAAACGAGATTCCTCAAGGTCCTCGAGACCGATCCGAACCAGCCGCTGGCCCACTACTACCTGGCGCTCGTGCTGGTGAACGAGGGCGCCACGGCGGAGGCGGTGCCCCACCTGGAGCGGTTCATCGAGCTCGCGCCGAAGAGCGCCGAGGCCGCGACCGCCCGCGACATGCTCAAGGCGTTGAAGAAGTAGCCCCACGTGTTGAAGGGCCGCACGACATTGTCGGGCGGTCGGGCGGCCCTTCGCGACGTTCTCACCCAGCGGCGGAATCCCTCATCACGGGCTTGCCAGCAGCCCGCTCGACTCCAACTAGTTAGATCCAATAATCTCATTTCCTGGATTTCGCAGAACGCTACCTTATCTAAATCAACGTAACTGACTGACTCAGAATGACTCGTATCGTGCACCACCCTTCCCGTTCTGGCACGCCGTGTGCACCCGCCAAGCCAGCCCCGGTTCTCGGGGTCCGCACGTCTCAGCCCCCATCTTACGTTCCGATTCGTAATCGTGCGGCTTCTCTTGTTTCTCCGATTCCATCTTCTGGTCTCGGAGAAGGAGGACGTGTGATGAGGAGAATGGTTTGGTTCATGGCTGCTCTCATGGTTCTGGCGCTGCCACTAATTGGCGCGGCGCAGACCCAGACCGGCAGCGTCACGGGCGTGGTCACCGACGCCAGCGGCGGCGTGCTGCCTGGTGCGACGGTCACGATCAAGGGTGCGGGCGGCGCGGTTCTCACCGCGGTGAGCGACGCGACCGGCCACTACGCCATCGCTAATGTGGCACCGGGTGCCTACGAACTCACCATCGAGATGCCAGGGTTCGAGAAGCAGGTGAGCAAGATCACCGTGGCGGCCGGTCAGCCTTTCAACACCGAGACGAAGCTTCAGATCGCGGCCCAGGCCGAGACGGTGCAGGTCACCGGCACGCTGATCCCTCGCCCGACACTCGAGGCGATGAGCCCCGTTACCACACTGGAGGTCGAAGAGCTCACATATCGAGGTATCAACCGCGTTGAGGACCTCCTCACCAGCCTGCCGCAGGTCTTCGCCGCGCAGAACTCCACGGTGTCGAACGGCGCCTCCGGGACCGCGACCGTGGACCTGCGCTACCTCGGTACAAACCGCACGCTGGTTCTGCTCGATGGTCGCCGGCTGCCGAGTGGTGACGCGTTCGCCACTGCGCCCGACCTGAACTTCATCCCCTCCGCCCTCGTGAAGCGGGTTGACGTCCTCACCGGCGGGGCGTCGTCGGTCTACGGCGCGGACGCCGTGGCCGGCGTCGTGAACTTCGTCCTGGATCGCGATTTCCAGGGCGTCAGGGGCGGGTTCCAGAACAGCGGCTACCAGCACAACAACAGCAACGCGCTGGCGCAGAAGATCAACAAGGACAAGGGTTTCACCGCCCCATCGGGCAGCCAGTGGAACGGCGCGCCGACGGACTTCAACGTCGCCCTCGGCGGCAAGTTCGGCGAGCGTCAGGGCCATGCGGCCGTCTACCTCGATTACCGCACGACCCCCGCGATCACGAAAGACGCGCGCGACTACACCAACTGCTCCGTCCTCGGTGGCATGACCATGGACGGCCCCACCTGCGGCGGGTCCTCCACGTGGCCGGCCGGC
>Ga0315280_10004162_pt1 | contig 21607 bp, 32 predicted proteins | sample YL17G06_40_MG_FD_203697 | JGI IMG/M metagenome (GOLD analysis project Ga0315280, IMG submission 203697) | Sediment microbial communities from Yellowstone Lake, YNP, Wyoming, USA - YL17G06_40 | ecosystem: Environmental > Aquatic > Freshwater > Lake > Sediment | place: USA: Wyoming | collected...
TCATAGATGAGAGGCTCATTAGAGCCTCTAAGTATACCGCTAATGTTGCCGAAAGTGTGGTTAGAAACGATAAGCGCATCTTTAAGTGGAGTTTGAGGAATTATTGGCAACCATGAACGTTTGTCGACGTCAAGCCATATCACTTGTCGTCCAGTGAAGACACTCTGCAAGCTTTTCCATGTGAATGCTGGACTGTAAACTTCGTGAGGATTTATGATTTTTACTAAGGTGTCTAGGGCTACGGTTGCGTTTGGAGTAACAAAAGCGTAGTCAACATGATAATGCCTTCGCACTTCCTCTTCGAAAGCCTCACAATAATCGCCGTAGCTTAACATTCCAGACTCTAAGATACTGGCAAAATCGTGTTGAAGCCTCTGAACTTCTAAGTAGGATAGTCTAGGCGGTTGGAAGAATCTTATGGGTTTCTCGATACCACTCGACATATTTTTTTAATCCCTCTTCTAGGCTTATTTCTGGTTTCCAACCATACTCTCTTAAGGCTCTTGAAGGGTTGCCCCAGCTACGTCGCAACTCCCATTCTCGTGCAGATCCATATTTCCGCTCAAGTTTTCCTTCCTGCCCACATATCCTTATAATCATATCTGCAAGCTCGTTGATGCTGGTTTCTTTTCCACTGCAAAAGTTGACTGGCGTGTCTCCGAAGTCGTTGTTTATGGCGATGTCGTAGGCTCGCACAATATCGCTGATGTAGGTGTAGTCTCTTGTTTGTCTACCGTCTCCGAAGACGATTGGCGGTTCTCCGTTTAGGCATCGGCGTGTGAAGATTGCGATTGCAGCTCCATAGTCGTCTTCTCTTTGGTAGGGTCCGAAAAAGTTGAAGCACCTTGTGATGTTGACTTGTAGCCCGTAGATTTTGCGGTATGTTTGGCAGAGCAGTTCTCCTGCTAGTTTGCTGGTGCCGTAGGGGCTTTGAGGCTTTAAGGGATGTTCCTCGTCAATCGGCTTGTCCTCGTAAACGTTTGAGCCATAGACTTCGCAACTCGAGGCGTAAACCATTTTTTTATCGTGTTTTCTACACGCTTCAAGAACGTTTAAGACACCTTCTATGTTGTTGCGGACTGCTAGTTCAGGCTGTTCTACGCTGAGGTTCACGCTGATCGTTGCTGCCAAGTGAACAACCACATCACAGTTTTCAACAAATGCCTTAGCAAAATATTTAATATACTCATGCTTGTACCAGTCGGGTTTTGACACATCTATGTCTAATGGTTTCTGGGGATGCCAGCTTAAGTCTGCGATTGGGTGAGCATAGTTGTCGACGCACATGATGATATAGTTATGTTCCATCAGGTAGCGAGTTAAGTAAGTTCCTAAGAATCCAGCAGCCCCAGTAATTAGAACGTTCAAACTTTGAATCCCCTCTCTTCCATCGCTTTCAACAGGTTTTCGACGCTGTTGTGCCAATTCATTGTTTCCACTTTTTCGAAGGCGTAGTCCGCTGTTTTCTTCCAGAACTCTTCATCTTTAACCAGTCGTTCCAGGCTAGCGCGCAAGGCTGGCAGGTTGTAGGGGCTATGTGACGTTTCAGGGTAAAGCAGTGTTCCAGTGTAGCTGTGAGATGAGCAGACCATGGGAATGCCCAGGCAAGCGGTTTCCTGTGGGAACCGGCTGTAGCTCGAAAGTATGTAGTAGTCCAAGGCTAAGGTGCAGTGTCTCAATACGTAGATGTAGGTTTTCCAGTCTAGCCACCCAGCGTTGAAGTGAAAGAAGCCTGCTGGAACTTCTTTGCCGGCACCACGTCCAGCTTTGAGTGCTTGAATGTCTAAATAGCCAAGCATCATCGAAGGAATGCCTAACCCGTCTAAGAGCATGCTTGGAATCACGGTTTGCCGGTCATACTTGTGATATAGGTAGGCGCACATGTCCAATCGCTGTTCAGGCGTCACATACATGGCTTTGATTCCTTCCGTGTTGACGGGATGCGGAACCAACGGCACCGTCCAAGGTTTTTTCATGTACTCCTTTACGATGTAGTTCCATAGGCCCTGCTGAGCTGGCTCCTGGGCAAAAATGAAGTCTGCGCACTTGGCAGCTTCGTGCATGTCGAGCGGGTGAATGAAGCCGTTCTCGAAGTTTTCGAAAGTGTAGTCCGTACTCAAAATCAAGCGTGTGTTGTTGCCTTCGCCGAGGACAGCGCGTATGTCCTTGATGAGTTGAACGTTCACGCCTGCCAACGTCAAATGGATTATGTCGAAGTTTTCGAAGTTATCTTTAGCCAGAGTTCCCCGTTCTCGGACTTCTCCTGTCCAGTTTGGATAGCTATTGAAAGCCTTGTACCAGTTTAGCGATCCAGGCTTGGTGACTTCGTTTGTGACTAGTTCTGGAAAGTGGCTACCTTCCTTTAAGGTGACGAAACAGTAGTGCTTAACCAAGCTATGTTTTCCTCTGCCTTTTTACTTTAACGATTAAGCAGTCGTCCGCAAGTTCTTCCTCAGTCAAGTCGGTTGTGGTTGTTATCCACTCAATGGTTTCTCCGCCTTGAAGTTTCAAGTAGAAGATGGCTCCCTTCGGAATACCTAGACGTCGTTTTCCTATTGAAACCGTACTTTCACCAACTTTGCCCAAAACTGTCCCTCAATAGCCCCTATTTTGAAACGGTTACGGTAATAAAACTTTCTTCACTATACATGTTAAGTGTGAATCTGAAATGGTTCGACTACTAGGAAGAATATCGGACAAGCGAGTCTTCTTTGAAGACAGCAAAACCATCATTGACCATGGCACAACACTGAGCATTGGCCAGCTCATACCAGCAGACGTAGCAACGCACTTCAAAAGCATTATCTGGGGATGGGCAAAAGCAAGAACGGCTCCCTCAGCATCTTGGTTTTCCGCCACAGGTGGCAACGCGTTTGTTCTTAACACTAGCGCAGCACTAAATGCGACAATAGACTGGTTTGCGATCGGATACACGGCTTAGGAGCTGAACAAAGATGGTTAGGCTTTTAGGTCGCATAAGCGACAAACGCATCTTCTTCGAGGACAGCAAAGTAATCTTTGACCACGGTACAACGATGTGTTGGTATGGAGCAACCGTCTCACAGGACGTGGCCACGCATTTCAAGAGTGTAATCTGGGGTTGGGTACAGCCTAGAACCTCAGCCACAGTTGCTTACGTTTCTGCCACTGGAGGCAACGCGATGACTATAACGTTCGGTGCCGCTGCTATAACGCCAATAGTGACGTTAGACTGGTTCGCCATAGGCTACACGGCTTAAAACTTTCCCTCTTTTTTCTACGTTCTTGTTATAGAAGATAATTCCATAGAGTTTTAAAGCCTAGAACAATCATTCTATGAACGGTTGTCTAAAATGCCAGATAGAGAGTTATCGCAGAAAGAAACCCGAAAATTGGAAGAAGAGAGACGGGGCAAGCTTAGTGTCCTAGCTCTTCAAGTTCTTCTTGAAGAGAACACAAAACCGACACTGCACGACCTCTGTATCCTTGAGCTTTATGGTATGGTAGAGTGTTATAAAGCACATATTGTTCGCCAAGGCGAAGAGATCAACGCTTTGAAAGAACGTTTGAAGACACTAGAAGAGAGAAAATTAGACAAAATGATTCCATCAGACTTGTCGAGTAGGTGTCACAACTTAAACGGATTAGAATGCCCAAGCGCAAACGCTAGTGACTGCATACCACGAATAAGCCATCTTCCTTGTCCCACCTATTCCGACGAAGAGAGAAGAAAAATCATTGAGAAAGGAGAAAAACAGAAATGAATAATAGAAACTTTCTAAGGCTTTGTCTGCTAATTTTCTGGACATTACTATCTTCAATAATGCTTTCATTGAAAATAGTTCCCATCGATTACAAACCATTCATGGCTTACGCTTTCGGTTGCATAACTGCTTTGATAATATTCATAGTCATTATTGGCTGGGCAAGAGAAGGAGAAAAGTAGAAATGAGAGCAACTCATCTGATAAAAGTGTGGTTTTACGATACTTTTCCTGAGAATTGGACGAAGGACATGGTTTATGTTGCCGTGATGGAACGGTTTCGTAAACAGTTAGGTGACAAACTAGAGAAAATAGAAGTCGAGAAGGCTTAGTCGGAAATGATGGAGACTCCTCTGTGCAGTATCATCATAGCTACTTGGCATCAGTGGACTAGCTTGCCAATCGCAGTTCGCTCAGCGTTGAACCAGACATATCCTAATGTTGAAATCGTGGTTGTGCCTGTCAAGTCAGACACGGAAACCCTGAACGTTCTGAAACTTTTTCCAATAGTGAAGGTTGTCGTCAGCGACAAGGCGGACTATGTGCACCAGAGAAACTTGGGCGTCATGAACGCTACGGGAAAATGGATATCGCTTTTGGATTCAGACGATTACTACTTGCCCTCAAAGGTGAAAGCTGACTTGATGGTTGCTCTGCAAGAGAAAGCCTATGTGGTTTACAGCCAGATTTTGATGGCTGACCAGCACTTCCGCATCTTCGACCTTATGAAGACAGAGCCTTTTAGCTACGAGGCCTTGACGAAGGGTTGCTTCATAACGGATGGCAGCCTCTTCTTGAAAAGCTTGTTTTACGAGTTCGGCGGCTTCAACGAAGAGAAGGGAGAAATGGCGTTTTACGATTTCTGGCTTAAAACAGCCGAGAAATACCCTGAAAGGATTAAACTGAACCCGTTTCCAGGCATAGTTTACTGTCAGCATGACGGTCAGATGCACAGGCGATGGAGCAGCGAGGAAAGAGCTAAACAGCGCGCACTAGTGGTTGCTGAAAGCCTAGAACGAATGAAGCAGAAAACGGAAGCTAAATAATAATGCCAAAGAAAATTTGGATGTGTAGTTGTGGAATGTACTGGATTTGGAGTGAAGGAGACGCTAGAAGACATGAAAAAGAATCGAAGCACAAGATTACTGAGATAGAGCTTTCAGATGAGGAGTTCGAGAGAATTAAGAAAGATTTCAAAGCTTTCGTTTAATAGGAGTTAAAGAAGTATGGATAAACCTCTCGTTAGCGTAATCATGCCAACATTCCATCAGCCTCAATACCTTAAGACTAGCGTTTTGAGTGTGATGGCTCAATCCTACCAGAACGTTGAACTTGTAATCGTGCCTGTCAAGGACGACATGAAAACAGAAACCATCATAAAAGAGCTACTAACCACTTTCCCAAGCATTAGGACAGTTGAGAGTCCCATGGCAAGCGTCGTTCACCAGATGAACTTGGGCTTAAAAGAAGCCAAAGGCGCATACCTAACCGAGGCAGCGTCAGACGACTTCATGTTCCCCTGGAAAATAGCCAACGAAGCGCAAGTAATCGAGAAATCTAATGCCCTACTCGTTTACAGCCTCTTCCTATATGGAGACGAAAACCTAACACCCATAGGAGTCACGAATGTGCCAGAATTCAGCTACGAAGCGCTCTTGCACCGAAACTTCATAAGCGACTGTTGCCTAGTCAGGCGAGAAGTCTACGATGAGTTCGGAGCTTTTGACGAGAGCCTGGGCGTGTTGTGCATGTTTGACAAGTGGCTACGCCTAGCCGAAAAGCATCCAACGCGCATAGTGAGGAATCCTGTGCCAACATGGATTTACCGCACGCACCCGGGTCAGCTTCACAGTAAACGGTTGGAAACGGGCAATTTTGACATGTACCGCAAGGTCATCACGGACAGCCTAAAGCGGATGGGCAGGCCAGTGCCAGAGAACATACAGTTCCGAATCACGCAAGCCTAAGTGAATGTTGTCTTCGGTTTTATCTCTAACTTTCCAGACTGGAACCGTTCTTTTAACTCCATAACTATCCTAAACGAAGCCTTACCATCTCCGAAGGGATTCGACAAAACCCACAATTTTTTCCTTAACCTATCCACATTCGCTTCTTCTACAGCTTTAGCTATCAGGTCTGGTTCGGCTCCGACAAGCCTATTGGCGCCAAGCTCCACAGTTTCGGGCGATCCCGTATGATATAGTAGGGTGACGCAAGGAACTTGGAGGAAGAAGGCTTCTTTTTGGACTCCGCCAGAATCCGTGAGGATGGCGTGGCTGTGCTTCATCAGGTTGAGCATGTCGAAGTAACCGACAGGCTTCGCTAATAGCATATTAGGAGCCTTCAAGAGAACTCGCCAAAGCCCAGCTCGTCTAAGCCTAGTTAGGGTTCGAGGATGAACTGGAAACACAACTCTAACGGGTAAGTCAATGATTGCTGAAATGATCTTCTCTAGGCGGTCAGAATCAACGTTTTCAGCCCTGTGCAAAGTCAGAACCGCGTAAACTTCACCGTTCAAATGCAGGTTTTTAGCAACAGCAGATTCCTCAATGTCCTGAGAATGGCTTAGAAAAGCGTCGAGCATCGTGTCGCCCGACAGAAACGCGACTTCGCCTAAGCCTTCATGCCTCAAGTTTTCATGGCACACCTTAGTCGGCGCGCAAAGCAACTGTGAAGCATGATCCACTAGAACCCGGTTTACCTCTTCAGGCTCGCTTACGTCAAAAGTTCTGGCGCCAGACTCCACGTGACAGACTGGAATGCGACTTTTCACGGCTGCTAAGGTTGCGCCCAGGGTGGTGTTTGTGTCCCCGAAAACCATTACGATGTCGGGTTTCAGCTTGTATAAGACTTTTTCTAGTCGCGTCATGGTTTTGGCTGTTTGGTTTGCGTGGCTTCCGCTTCCAACGTCCAAGTTGAAGGCTGGGTCTGGCAGGTCTAACTCGTTGAAAAATGTCTTTGACATGTCAAAGTCGTAGTGCTGGCCGCTGTGGACTAACTGCATCTCTATTTCTGGGTCGCGCCCCAGCAGGCTGATGATGGGTGAAGCCTTGATGATTTGTGGTCTAACGCCGACTACGGGCATAACTTTAATCATGAAATCTTTCTCCATACTTTTGAATTCATCATTCGTCGCATAGTAGAGATCCATTTGTCCAGTTCATTTATGTCGTAGAATTCGACCCATTGTAAAGTGGGTAGTAATAAAGCTGCCTCGGCTGGAAGTGTGCAACCATCGCACTTAGTTACGGTTTGTGCATTTACGCATGAACATTTGGGGCACATCCAATATTTCATGAAACTTTCAGATTCTCCTTAAAATCGGAGCTATAAACCATTGCCACAGATAATAGGGGCAAGCACGGCAAACATGATGAATTGCGATTCCGCCCGTGAAGTCGTGCTTCGTCAAAAACTCCATAATCCTCATTTCTTGTTTTCACACGCTCCTAATGCTCAACTTTTCGTTTGGAAAGAAACCGTTGTTACTCGCGATCTTTGCTTCCATACCCCTTTTACATTCCCTAGAGCAGAAGTATAGAGGTCTTACAGCATCATCTAGGATCTCAACTTCTCCCCATTTAAAATCGCCATTTTTGTGTAGCAAACTTTTACCGCAGAGATCGCATTTTGTTATGAGTCTGCTTTCTAATTTACCTTCATCGTTCAGTAGTAACACAATGGGTTTAACGCTCATTTCAGCTTTTCACCTTTTTTAAACGCCATGCTAAATATTTGCCGCTGTTGCCTTTCCATACGGTTATCACGTTTTCAAGTTTAAATGTGGTTTCTTTCAAGCTTTTCATGGTTTGCTATATGGTTTCTACCTAAATTTAAGTGGTTATGGAATAATCTTCTATAAGAAAAATACTTATCCTTTAAACGCAGACTATTCCGTGGTGAACTTGTTTGGCTAAGCAAGAAGACAAACCCATTCCAGAAGCCACATTACTAGACTTGTTCCAAGGCTACTTCCACAGGCAAGACCGCTTGCTGGAGTACATGGCTGAAACGCAACGGCAGATGCTTGCTCTTCTGAGAACCTTAAGCGGAGTTGCCCCTGTTCTGCCACCTACTGCGCCTGCCACAACAGTTGAAGTTGTAGGCTTCACTAAAGAGGCGATGGAAACGTTTCTGGCTGAATTTGAGAAGTTTGGCGTTCTGAAACGTGCCAATAATTGGCTTGTGGAAACCATAGACTTGGGAACAGTCAGAGACAAAGAGGAAATTACAACGTTGGCGGATGCGTTGGCATTGACGATTTACCGTTGCACAGGCACGTTTGACCTGTTCTTGGTTGGAGCGGGTGACAGCCAGAAAATCACGGTTGACGCCTTAACCTATCCGCAAACTATTACAATAGACGATTTCGACATTAAACAAGTTTGGATAACAAACACGGCTCAAAGCGGAGATTCAGCAGAAATCATAAAGTTCTATAGGACTTGAGCTAGAATGCCTCTTACTGGTTCCGCTCCTGTAACTGTGCTTGAAGGCGACTACTCAACATGGACAAACAAATGGACAAACGACCTTTGTCCTTCAAGAATTTCATTGTTTTCCTTGAGCGAGAGTGCTGACACGATTCTACTCTATGAAGGTTACTACGGAATTCTACATGTCATAAAATTAACTGACGGAACATATGTTGACGACCCACTAGATTATCCGATTTATGCCTATGAACAGAACATTTTCAACAGCGTCTTGAACAAATATGCCATACTGGTAAAGACATCCGCAGGTCACAACATACTCGACATATATAAGAACAATCTTGTGGTTCAATCTATTGACCTTACCGATGCCTTCGGTTATACACATGCTACCCAGTTAGCAATGTCACCGAACGGCAAATACATCTATGTAACGGATTCCATCGGCGGTTCGGCACTTTTCAAGGGAAGCTAGTGGGCTGGGTTGTTTTGGTGGGAAGCTAACTAAGCGAAGCATTTGAAATAGAAGTTTCTTACAGAAGACTCTTCCATACGCTTTTAAATGTTACCACTTGTTCTCTCTAGAATTGACTTTAAAGTGTGGAAAGAGGTGATTAACATGGTAAGTGAAGGAAGAGGGCGCCTGTTCAAACGGAAAGACGGCAAATTCTTGATTTACCTGCCAAAAGACTTCGCTGAAGACAGCCAGTTCCCATTCAAAGATTTCAAGGAAGGAAAAACCACGGGTGTACCAGATTCCATCTATGTAAAAGTGCGTTTCGATGTTGGCGTAAAGAAGTTGCTCGTAGAAGAGTGGAAGGAACCCCAACAGAAAGCTTAAAAGGCTTTGCCACGCTGAACGTAGAAAAACAAGGGGTGAAACAAATGCTTCACGAAGAAGAGCCAGAAGAGCCATCTGAGCCTGAAGAGACAGAGGAAGAAGAACCCTATCCAGAAGAGTAGCGTCCTAGAAAACTTAAGAATCCACCTTTTTTTTAAATTCTAGTTAAGCGGAACGTATTAAATATGAAGCTAAAAGGTTTACCTGTTGAAGAACGACTGAAATTTTACAACGAAGCTATGAAAATCAGGCGAGAAAAGGGTTGGGGATGGAGACAGATAGCAGAGAGACTCAGTATTTCTCCAGCAACCGTTAGTTCATGGTTGTATCAGAGTAAAAAGCCTAAACCCCTCAAAAAACGTTTTGGGTTTGAAAACTCATTTTATGGAAAACATCACACAACGGAAACGAAAGAGAAGATTAGTAAGGCTAGTAAGGGGAGACGATGCTCTAAGGATTTTTGTAGAAGACATAGCGAACATCAACGTAAACGATGGCAAAATTCTGACTATCGAAAGAAACGAGTAGCAGATTTAAAAGGGGAAGGCAATCCGTTTTACGGTAAACATCACACAGAAGAGACGAAACGTAAAATTTCTGAACACCATAGAGGAAAGCGATATTCGCCACAAACAGAATTTCAAAATCTTTGGAAAATTCCTAAGTATAGAAAGCTCTTCATAGAAGCCCAGAAAAATAGGAAAGACAACATACTAAACATTGTTAAGAACACTCACAAGCGACCTACAGTGCCAGAACGCAAGTTAATCGAAATAATTGAAAAGCACAAGCTTCCTTACCGATACACAGGAAACGGTTCCTTCTGGATTGAAAACTTGAACCCCGACTTTGTAGAGTGTAATGGACATAAAATAGCGTTAGAGGTCTTCGGAAGTTATTGGCACTCACCAATGTTAAATCCAAAAGTTGATGAGAGAATGACTTTTCATCGTAGAAAACAGGTTTTCAAGAAGTATGGTTGGAAATGTGTAATATTTTGGGATGACGAAGTTTTAAGTAAAAGAGCTGAACAAATAGTGTTAGGGAGGCTTGAAAGCATTGGCAGAAGATAATCTGGCAATAGGCATACTCATCGGCTTAATCATCGGCTTGTTTGGCGGTATATGTCTCTAAAGAGGCAACCGAAACCAATCGGCTGGGTGATCGCTCAAACCATGAAGTCTAAAGGCGAAGTTGTGACGCTAGAGAGAGACGAAAGCGGCAAAATCACGGCCATAGTGGAGAAGCAACTTTGAACCTGAAAGAACTCGTTGACCTGCTAGGGTTTCCCGTTGGAACACTCATTTTTTTGGGTTATCAAGTTTACGTGTGGCGCAAGCTGAGAAGGATGGTTAGATGAGCAAGGCTTTCCAAGTGGCCCTCGAGATCCTCAAAGCTGAAGAGCAGGCTAGGCAACCCAAGCCTCAACCTGAAAAGCCAGTGCCGGCGCCGAAGCCTAAAACTGAAATCTACATGTGGAAGGACAAGCTGGTTAAGGACCGCAAAGTCTTAGTCAACGAGAAAGGCTCTGGAAGGCTTGTCAAGTGCCGAATAGTCAGCCCCACGGACAGCTTCCACGTTTTAATGGTGATTGACGGCGAAACCTTGATAGACGATGACTACGAGGATCTCGAGGAGATGCTGGCTGCGTACCAGGAAGACAGCACTTACTACTTGCACTTGGAAGATAAAGCTTTCAAAGAGAGCCTGCTCGTAGCGGTTTCGGTTACGGAAGAAACAACGTTCACGCTGTTGTACGCGGAAGTGCTTTTAGACTCATGAACTGCGAGGAAGCCAGAAGGACATACGCTCTTCCCCTCGTTAAGGCTAGGCCTGACAAGCTGAAAGAAGCGATCGACCACATAAACTCGTGTTTCGAGTGCCAGAAACACTTCAGGTTGAAGCATAAGAAGATAAATTAGCCTTCCTGGAAAGCGTCTCAACGGCGGGGATGATGAGGATGGACGAGCCGTGTGAGTGTGAAGGTTGTGGTGGCGGTGACTCCCATTCCCGTAGCTTCGACTTTGTAGGTTCCTGGAGCAGCGTCAACAGGAACGTCCCATGTGGCGGCATATTCGCCTTCTTCGTTTGTTTGCACGTCTCCCAATTCTATTGGTGTTGGCGATTCTCCTGGCGGGATAATCTTTATGCTGATGGTCTTTCCAGACATGGGTTCGCCGTCTTCCTTTAGGGTTCCGCTGATTTTCACGTCTTCGGTGTGGTCGTAGCTGGGTTGGTCTGTCGCTACGGTCAATTCAGGTACCACAACATGCTTCCTCAGCCTCTCAAATATGATGAGAAGCAAAAGTATTATCACTAGAGCGAGTGCCAAGGCAACTTCGCCCAGGATAAACTCTACAAGCCCATTCAACCTCAACATCCTCCAAACCACACTTATGCTTGAAACTTGACTTAAAACCTTTATTAACCCAGCCACGTCACGCGAATTCCCCGCAAAACTCTTATCTTCAGACATTCCCTAGAATGTTAGAGGCGAAAGGTTCATGACTCATTTAATCGTAAAAGCATTTTATAAAGGTACAGAGATTAAAGGGCTTGACGTCTATGGTGTTGTCTATGGACCCCCTGGACCCCTTCAAAGAGTAGTGCAAAGTCTAGGAAAGACTCCTTTAGATTACGTGGGAAACGTGCGTATGAACCCTTATCTAGGAGTAAACCTAGTGGCTGAAGGATCAATGTCCGCTTCTATTGCATTTCCAGGTTCAAGTAGCGCTGAGGTTGTTTGGGTGGCTGGAGGCTTATATTGTAACTTGATGCCCAAGCCTGACCCCCAAGAATTTCACATTAACGTGAACATTACTCCCAGCCATCCTACAACGCCGACACCCTCGCCCACTCGGCCTCCTCAAGCTCTCTCGTTTCAGCCTGAGCTGCTGTATCCTTCATGGGTAGTCATAGACAACGGATACCCAACGGACAAGCAGACAAGCCAGAAAATCGTGGAGTACCTGTCCAAAAAGTTTCCGCCAGCCTACGCCGTCCGCAAGGAAGTGCCTAAAGGCCAAGAGCCTGACCCCCTAGACCTGTGGCTAAGCTGTATAATCGCCGTTGGCGGACCCTCTGCGAATCCTTGGATACGAAAATTTAATGTGTTGATGGACCCCCGCTGGGAAGAAAACGATGGGTCCGTCGATTTTGAGGAGCCAAGAAGTGACCCCCTTAAACTTGTGAAGAAAGAGCCGCTGGCCTACGTGAACGTTGCCGAAGGCGCCACGGAACGCTGTTGCATAATCAGCAGTTGGACATGGCAGTGGGTGCCCTGGCTTAAAATCTTCATGGTTGCAGGCTACAGTGCCAACGACACGGTTGAAGCTGGAGACCTGTTCTGCAAGGGTGAAACGCGGGGCATCTGGGTGAACGGAGTCAAAAAGGCCGACTGCTAAACTGCCTCTTGAAAATTAACATTTTTGTGTTAAATTTGTTTCATTAAACTCTTTTCGCAGACTCGAATTCCGATGAGACTCCTATTTTCGAAACGAAAAATTACCAACTTAAAACTAGCGTTTCCTAATAGAAGAAATCAAGAATCAACTTCTACTAAAGTCTATCAAGACTTGTTGTAGATTTTAGTGTAAGCTTAAGCCTTTAACTTAAACCTTAAATCTCTACCCAGAGGTTCTAGTCAAAAACTAAGGTTTGCCTACATGAAATCTGTCAGATATTCCGCTTTTCTCAGCTTTGACTCAAGGGTTGTTTCCATAACAGAGTGAGTTCTTAGATAAATTAGCGTTTCCATCAACATTTTACTCCCCTTGAATTTTGGCGGAGGATAAATTTTATCTTCGTTAACATAGAAAAGTTTGACTATTTTGAAAAGATCCTCGTATGTCATTTGCTCCCATCCTACGGTATGAATTAATAAAACTCTGTCTTGTTCGGATTTCTTTCCCTTTTCAAGTTCGATTTCCAATAACGTTCACCTCATTTCCCCATGCTTCCCATCCTTCAGCTTTTTCTCTTGCGAAAAGTTCGAGGTATTTTCTATTTGGATACATTTTCTGAATTATGCGTCTTACTTGGTTAGGTTTCTTGGAGTGTTCTTCAACATCAGCAAGAAAAACAGAAGATGGTCTGTTCTCCTCAAGAGGGCATGAAATTTTGCCTTTGATTGCTAAAAGTAAAAGTTCATGTTGCCCTCTGAAATATGAACCTGTCCCAAACTTGTTTTTAATCCAAACAAGGTGTGACTTATAGCTGAACCCCCATGCTTTCAAAAGTAGAAAGGCATTTTCAAGCTGTGCATTAGTAGTCCAAAGAAAGAGAACCGCATCCTCAGCAAAAGGAAACTTGAGATTACAGAGAGCATCCATAGACATCGTGGCATAATGAGAATCAGGAGAACCACGCAAATTAAGATAATACTCCCAAGGTGGATCAGCATAGACGACATCATAAACTCCTTGGGGCAAGGGTGGAGTAGAACTAGGTCTTTCCCTCTTCATAACTTGTTTGTAAGCATAATGAATGCTTGTCTTGCCTTGACGCAACTTCTCCTTCTGCTTCTCAGTTCCCTTCTCAATGACCTTCTTGGCTCTCTCAAAAGTCTTAGTGGACATCCCTATCTTCTTGGCAGTCTTTTCAACTGCTTTACCCTTAGCGTCAATTGACGCTAACCCCCCCTTCTCTTGTCTTTGTTTTGCCAATTCTCCTTCAATGTCCAACAGAGGCATAGCAAGTTCAGCCTTCTGAAAATCATTAAGATGCCTTCTCCTCAAATTCGCCTCGATGACAAACTTTTTTTCAAGCAATTTATCAGAAAACGATTTAACTTCTATTTTAGGCGTAACGCCAAGTTCAGAACAAGCTCTGTATCTGTGGTGTCCATCAAGGATATACTTGTCTTCATTAACTACGATGGGAAAGTGCTGTCCTTCGAGTTGCATCGAAGTTTTTAGGGCTTCATATTCTTCCTTAGAGAGCCTCGGCAATAACGCTTCATATTCAGAGTTGATTTTTAGTTCCATATTTCAACGCCTTCGACAATTTGGTTTAGAGGCAACATGTTCACTTTAACCTATCTCTCCACGGTCAAGCGTCTTCTGCTTAGCCAGATCCTTAGCGTAAACTGGACCGCCATCCCAGAAGCAAGCCCAATCCCTTCGAAACTTTCCTTCCAGCTCCACGAATTTCTCGAAAAGGTCGGGGTAGAGCGCTTTAAGAATCATTATTTGTTTCTTGCTCGAGAAGGCGCCACACATACAAGTCTCTTTAATTCCAAGTTTGTACCAGGGCGGCATTGGCAACTCGTGTTTCTTTATGTAGCTTAGAATGTCTTTTTCCGTCCAGTCCCAGATCGGAGCATAGAACCATGCGTTAAGCCCTCTTCTCTTGTCATAGTGTACCTGCGGTAGCTTCATCTGGCTTCTTCTAAACGATTCGTCCTTGCGCAGGCCTACGACCTCGCCCTTCTGTGGCTTAAGTTCCCTCACGAAGTCGAAGATGGGCTGTAGCTTGAGTCCGTAGCAGCACCATCGCCTGTGAATGTGGGGCATTCCCTTAGTTTCAGCCTGCGTAAAGAAATCTACCTTGGGCCGCAAAACCTTCAAGTTCCAACCGAATCGGCTACAGACATCCTTAACGAAAGGCTCGGCGATCGGAAGCATGACCGTCGTATCCACGAAAACCACATACTTGTCAATCTCAACATCCTCGAGTTCCGACAAAACATAATGAGTAGCCACAAGACTATCCTTTCCTCCGCTAAAACAGCAAACCAAACTTTTGATGCAGTAGTTTTCAACAAACTCTCTAGGATTCACAATCAACCTGCTATCATCTCCCTAACCACCATTTCGAAACCGCACTTTCTACACTTGGCCCTGTGAACCTTTCCGCAGACGGGACAAACGAGTAAGTCGATTTCTGTTGAACCACAAGACGGGCAATTCATGCCATTGCCCCACACTTAGGACATCTTTTGGCTTGACCGAATTTTCGTCTAACCTTGTGACCGCGCGGGCAAAGCGCAACCACATATTCTTCGTGGCTCATAGGTTTTCCTCCGTGGTTTCTTGTGGACGCAGAATCTTTTTGGCGCAGTCCTGACAGTATGTGCCTGCATGTTTTCCCGTAAACGTGTACTTGACACCTTTCAAGATTTTTCGGCAACTTGGATTACAGCATCTCTGCTCTTTTTCCGTAGTCTGCTGTAACGGCGAAGCACCGAAGAACTTGTCAAGAGTCCCACTCATTTCTACTCAACCTCTTCTAAATCAACTGAACACCAAAAGAAGGAACATTCAATATTGCGACCTTTTCCTCTAAAGTCAAAATCTATGTTTACGATGAAACCATTTCTTCCAAAGTAAATGTAAAGATGCTTACCTTGATATTTCATTTCTTCTTGTCCTCTATTTTGATGTCTACGCCCATAGCGTGAGCGATCGCTTCAGAAGCCTTCTGGATCAGCATGTTACTCGAGGCCACGTCTATTTTGTTGCGGATCTCGTGCAGGTTCACTTTTAGGCTGAAGATTTTGTCGCCCAAATCAATCCTCACAGTTGTGTTCCCCGATTCGAAGTCGACCTCAGTAGTAATAATCATGTTGGAGCCTTCACCTTGTTATGTGAATTTTGGCGAAGTGGCTTACCACATTTTCGACACCTGGGACGCCCATTCTTGTCACTGCTTTCTTCGCCAGGCTTAACTTTACGACCGCAGAACGCACACCAGGATCTCTCGCCATAATCAATGAAGCCTCTACGCATGTTTTTCTTCCTCTTTTTTCTACGTGCGTATTTGTTCTAACCTGCTAATAAAAAGGCAATGATACATTCTTCTAGAAGTAAATTCTACTTGCTTTCCTCTTCATCCTCGGGTCTTCTCTTGCGGAAGTGATCTCTCAACGAAACTTTAATCAAGTCACCCGATATGAGACCATACACGTCACATTGAGTTTTAGGAATGTAAAAGCACAAGCCAGTACCTCGTGAAGAAACACTTAATGTGATGGTTTCCTTTAGGTCCCCAATCTTTTCCCACTCGGAAAGGTGCCGTGGATGTCTCCCTTTTCTCATGTTATTTCCTCGACTCTACCATCAGCACATGTGGTATATAATATTAGTTCTACATTGCCAAAAACTACCTTTTAACATTATTAGCGTCGTTAGCCTACACTAAATGCCCCAAAATGGGGATATGTCTATTCTCTGTTTTTGAGCTTTAAACCATGAAAGAAGCTTAATCTGGAAACTTAGCCTTTTAGCCAGACGTCGTAAGCCTTGCTTGCCACGAATGTGCCAACCGTAGCCAACGTTACAAGGATGATTGCTGTTGCCAGAGGGTTTTCCTGCGCCCATTTCTCAGCGTTTGTAATCTGATCCTGGATAAAGTTCCCCCAATCGTCTGTAGCAGTCAAGCCTGTTCGCCCTAAAATAGTAGTTAGGCAGTTTAGGAATAAAACGTTTTTCTGTCAGAGCCTTTCAGCAAAAATATTAAGAGCAAACGACCTAGTGATAGTTGGTGACTGGTTTGAAGTGGCCTTCGTGGAAGTTTGGCGTTAGATACCACAACGGAAAAATCCTTTTTTTCAAGGCAGACGCCAATGGCAAATTCCAAATTAAAGCGAATCCTGGTGTAGTCGTTCCAAGCTGGGCTGTGGACATCCGCGAAATAATAGCCATGATCTTCGTCGGCATAGGCGCGGTAGCCTTGATTTTTCAGGAACACACCACTGAAGCCATGTACCTTTTAATCGGGCTTTTCATGTATGCGACTGGAAGAACTGTGCCTGGCGGAAAACAAGTTGTCGAAATAAAGAAGGAAGCTAATTCAGACTAGGTTTTTGCTCTATTTAGGCAAGTATTCTCTTGGTTAAACCTGCTTCTCTTTACGTTAGATATTCGCTTACTTCGATGAGTGCTGCGTTTCCACCGTAGCCAGCCCCAAAAGCCAGCCAGAACAGATTGAACAAAGTGCCAAAGTCTTCAGGAAGCGCAACCATCGGAAATGCGAGTGCTGTGACGACTAAAGCCAAAACTATTGTTAAGATGGTTGTTCCAGTGAAGCGTTGATTCCATCCTTCAGTTTTTATTTGGTCAGATTTGCGTGGCACAGGAAGCAGAAGCCGGACTAGGCTTCCAACGAAGCATCCAATGAACCAGACAGCTTGTACGGTTGTTACGATGGGGGCGGTTTCTTCTCCGTTCTGTGCTAGACAAGGTAGCGTAAGCATTGCTGTGAAGGTTGCAAGCAACAGTGCGACGAGAACGATTTTTTGAAGTTTCACAGAGTTTACCTCACTTAGACAATTACGTTCTGTAGAGAAAATAAGCGTTTCCACTAGACTACTTTTGTTATAGAAGTATTTTCCATAAGAATTTTTAAGCAAGTTTCATCTTACTAATCTTGAAAGAAGGGAGCGAATTGAACAAGAAACAAGCGGCTATAACAATTTTGGCAATCGCCACAACCGTAACCATAGAATTAGCGCACATGTTCTGGTGTGGCGGCTGGATGTGGGTCGCTTTTTAAAGAGTTGAGCGGCAATGACTAAAACCAAAACTCCCCTTTTTTCTCTTCGCAAGAAAGTCAAGACTTTTCTTTACGGAGACGAAAACAATCCTTATGAAAAACCTCGGAGAATCATTCAAAACCAAGGTTTAATTCAATTTTTATTCATAATGGCAACGTTAAGTCCAGGCTGGTTTGTCTTTCCAATCTTCTATGTTATTTTTGGAATTTGTCCCAACATTATCGTACCATTTCTGATTGTTTTATGGTTTATTTCTGCATGTGTTTACCTAGCTTTGGACATACTCATACACTTCAGAGTTAAAAGCGAAAAATAGAATAAGTTTCGGTTATTTCATTAATCTTTGGGGAAGCCTAAGTGCCACGTAAGTTGAAGATTGAAGAGCTGGATGAAACCAAGTTCTATTGTAGCCTTGCCAAGTTGGGATTGAGAAACCCAAAAGAAACAACTAAGCCCATTTTAAGACATCAGAACTTAGACCCCGTAGAAACTCGTTACATGCGAAGCGACACGCAAACAATTAACGGTCTTTTAGGTTACAAATTGGAGACTTCTCAATCATCTTCAGCGTTAAGTGTTTCTTCTAGTGCTGGCAGCACAAGTTTATATGGAACAACGATTCGACCAACTAGCGATGTTCTTGCAGGCTTTCCTAATCAAGCTGGTGCTGGTTATCACTATCAGCAAGTTGATGATGTAGTTGCGGATGACACTACCACAATGGTATATACAAGTGGAGAGGATGTAACTGTATATTATGACCGTTACGGGCATACTGCTTATGGTGGAGCTTCAACGATTGCTTATATTGTGGTTACTTTTCGTGCCATGAGTAGTGGTGTTGGCAGTAGAAAGGCAACTTTTAGTGGGGGAATCTATATCAACGGAGTTTATTACTTGAAGATTGGCACTGGTGCCACAAACGTTTGGACTACAGATTCTTGGATTTTATATCTGAATCCTAATACAAATCTTCCTTGGACTACTACAGACATTTCAAATTTGCAATTAGCGATTAAAGGTTCAAGCCTATATTATTTAGAAGCTTACTACCCTGCCTATTGCACTCAAATTTACATGGAAGTCTACACTTATACTAATGTGACCATTCAATATGTCATAGACGTCGTAAAACGCACAAGTGCTGGAGCAGAAACAACTATCGGCGAGAAAGTATCATCAACCATTCATAATACCTTGTCATATTACTTTAACAATCCGGGATTAGAGACTGGGGATAATTGGATTTGCCCACAAACAGCGTTAGAAGCCACTGACAGCATCGTGGTGCGTGTTTACCTAAAAATTGGGGCTGGAGATTGGACTCTCATCAGAGAATTCACGACAGGACAGCTTGGAGCATTAAGCCTAGACTCTGCAACATGGAATGCTTACTATTATCTTAGCGTTTCAGTTGATGAAAGTTACATGTATTCTAAGTTTTGGCATGGAACAAGCACGTATAACAGTCGAATAGAAAACTTCACATGGACATCAGCAGTCGTTGTTGTCCCAGTCGGAGGCGTCGTGCAACAAGCAAAACTTCAAGACATAATTTAAGGTGACTCCAGCAAGCAGGCTCAAAAAGTAGTGTATCTCCTAAATCGTAAACCATATTCTCAGTCCAAACGCAGCTCCATCCAATACCAAGTTATTTGCGACAGCCTCAGCAACGTCAAACCACATCTCATACGTAGTGTTAGTAGCAACCTCAGCGAGGATACCCGCGGCGGTCGCCGTCGCCCAATCGGCTACGAAAACTGTGCCTCCACGTATCATGTCGTCATTAAATCTAAAGGCTTTGTTAGCTTCAAGAACTATTGCGTCTCTATCAGTTCCAGCCGCCTTTTTGTGAACCTGAATCTTTGTGCTTTCAAGATAGTTTGCAGTGTCTACCGCACTATTCTGAACTGAGTCGCACATGAACATCCCCTGAACCGCAATAATCGTGACGTTAGAAGGCAAACCAGAAACTACAACGTCTACAAGACCTTTGTCGCCAGCCGCCGAAGTTATAGTTATTTGCTTGGCAAGACTCCAGAAGTCCATGTGACAAAGAATACGAGGCATCTTATCAGTTTGCGTCTTTATTGCGTCTACTACTGTATCAACCGTATCTACTTTTCCATCCGTCGTTGCGTGTGCCGCAGTTATTGCCGCCTCAACAGCAGATTCGTCAGCCGGGTCGCTTGGCAAGGCATCCGTCTTCGCTTTAATAGCTGTTGAAGTTCCTTCCGTCGCCGGCGATGCGGGAATGAGGTCAGTCTTCGCTTTGATAGCTGGTACGTTCGTGTCTAATTGCGTAGTTATATCAGCAGGAATTAAATCCGTTTTAGCCTTTACGGCGTCAACAAGAGTTTTTAAAGCCGAAAGACCGTATGTTGCGTGGTCTAGTCTGTCAAGAGCGATTACATCGTAAAGGCTTTTGTTCGTCGGAAGAATCGTTCCTGTTCCTCTTCGCAAAGCGTTTTTTATCCATTCAAGCCGTTCCATGACACTTCTAGATTCTTGCTCGGCGATTACTTCAAAAGGTGCTGACCCCGTTGTGCCAGTTACTAAATAGTCATAAAGATTTGTGGGCAGCTTAAATTGACCTCTTCCAAGCATGTCCTGAATAACTCTAGACTGCTCCAGAGAATAAACAACCGTTGCCAAGGCTATTTGATGCACTAGCCAATCAGCTATCCACTTGACGTGTTCCCAAGTGTGGCTTGTGTATTTGCCTGGTTCTTGTGCGCCAAAAAAATACCTAATTTCTGGACTAGCTAGGCTATCGCTGTTTATACCGTCTAAAGGTAGAACTGCTAAACCTATATGAGTGGATTCTCCTTCAATGTTTGCGAAAACTCCGACACCACCAGCCAAAGCAGTGGACAGAAGCCATCCAAAGTTTCCACTTTCAGTGTAAACATCATGAACGCCTAATGCCTCAGTCAGCACAGTTGGGTGGCTCGTGTTTGTGACATTGCACTGTGTTCCTGTTGAAGTGCCGTAGTTTCCAGCTCCGACAGTAGCCATTTTCCCTATTGTAGCCGCATGTTCACCTTCCGTGAAAATTAACGGAATTGCCAAATCAGTTAAATTAGAAAGTTTGGCTACATCGCTTGAGTTGCCGACAATAATGGTTGAATAAGCCGTGTAATCCATTTTAGCGTCTGCAACGTCGTCGTCATCAACCAAGTCGCAATGAAACTGTTTTCGCAACTCAGCCAGCAAAGCTTGTTCGTCAGTTGTAGGATTGGCTTTATCCGCCACAACGTAAGCAGCTACTTTCGTGGAAACTTCCCACGTCGACAAAGCTCTAGCCAAGAGGCTCGCGTCAACGTCGGCTTCGTCAGTCAGGTCACCCATGTTCTTGAGGATAACTTTTACGGGCTTACATCAGCTTTCCGTAGTCATCCACAAGAATAACCCGGAAGTCGCCCTGAGCCGTTTTAACGATGGCTCCCCAAACTGGTAGACCCTGAGTTGCAAGAAACTTCCCATAAATCTTGTTTAGCTTTTTCAGAATTTCCTCTTCTAACGTCACAGCACAACACCTTACAATGTAATGTTATGCAACGAAACTATATGAAACTTTGTTATAGAAGAATCTTCCATAAACGCTAATAATATGCCAATACCTATCTTCGTAGTATGAAACCGAAAACAGTTTTCATTCCAGAAGCGGATCTCAAAGAACTAGAAGACCTTGTAAGACAAAAGCATTACCCAAACACTTCAGACGCGATAAGACATGCGATAAAAGACTTGATCCGTTACCACAGAGAAGGAGAAAAACGGAAATGAGCGAAAAGGAACGAGAGAAAATAGAGCGCGCGCTTCGAAAAGTAGGTAACAAATTTCTAAAAGTTATCAAAGAAAAGGTTGACTCATACGTTTTACTCTGTGATAGCAAAGGACTTGACGAGCTGGTAACGGCGGTCGACATAGTTTCAGGCTGGCAAGTTGTTAGGGCAATAAGAGAAAAAGGCTTCAGTAAAGAACTCACGGACTTATGCGACAAAGTTGGAAGAGGAAAGAAATGACTGAGTATAGGAAAGACGAATATAAGAAAGTCCGTATTCTCTTTGGTTTTAACGAGAAACTAGAGA
>Ga0315280_10004163_pt1 | contig 21602 bp, 20 predicted proteins | sample YL17G06_40_MG_FD_203697 | JGI IMG/M metagenome (GOLD analysis project Ga0315280, IMG submission 203697) | Sediment microbial communities from Yellowstone Lake, YNP, Wyoming, USA - YL17G06_40 | ecosystem: Environmental > Aquatic > Freshwater > Lake > Sediment | place: USA: Wyoming | collected...
CATCTCAGAGAGATTTTTAGCAGAACATTCACCCTCAAAAAGAGGCCAAACAGGTGACAACCGAGGCCGCCGCGACAATCCGGTCAAAAATCTCCCCCATCACCCCATTCGCCTCTATCAACTCACACGCAAAATCAAGGACTCCGAGACGGATCGCACCACGATCTAACGATGTCCCCGCCCACAGGCAGCAGACCAGAACAGAAACCCCCTAAACCACAGACAGCCTATTCAGACACCACATCCATATCCAGCATAAAAGAATCTTATAAAACACGAAGCAACAAAAATACGAAACTAAATTATTAGCAATAAAAATACGATCTACAAAAAATAACAAACTAACATAATTACACATGATAATTCATATATGATATTTTTACGGATCAACCCGATTTTTCTTCGTTTTTCTTGATCTCTTCTTCGTAGCAACTTCTCCATTTTACAGTTATTGGCTCTATTCCGATCGATCGATCGCGCGTCGATCCGTCTTTAGAAATAAAGTTACACGTACGCACCAATTCTAGAATATTACTTAAAATGTGGTGGTGGACTTGTGATGGTATTTACAGTTTCTAAGATAGTTCTATTTGAGTGGTGAATGCGCGCTCCTAGTTTTGTGGTAGTTCCGCTCTTCACGGTTGCCTTCGGAATTCATGCTCTTGCTGCATGGACGGATTGGAGATCTTTCGCGCGCAGGAGAATTAAATAATTCCCTATATTATTGCAGGAGCCTTACTCCATCATCTTGAGGCAGGATGAGGGGAGTGTGTTCTCGCGCACGCTGGTTGTTTCGCTTGGAGCTGGCGTATGTAGAAAAGGTTTCAGGGAATGGGATCCATCGTTTTTATACCCAGCTTTGTTACGATGGCCGCCAGGTTCTTGTCGTGTGTGAGGAGCGTTTCAATTTTTAGTTTGTCGATGGTGGCTATGATGGTGGAGTCTCTTCCGCCCAGTCCTTCTGATTTTCCGAATCTTGCTAGATAATCTAGCGCTGTGTTCATCAGAGCTCTGTCGAAGTCTACGATGTCCATGCTGCTGAGGTTTACGAATGATTCGATCTTGTCTCTTGCCTCTTGTTCGTCGAGGTTTCTTGTCAGATAGTGGGCGACCTCCATGGCCACCACGGTGTTTATGGCTACTTCGCTGCCCTTCAGGATGTCTCTCAACGGTTCTATCACGTGTCTGTGCTCGTGTAGCCTTGCGTCCAGGTAGTAGCACCACATGTTGGAGTCGATGAAGATCATCTGCTTCACTGGTTTTGAGGGGTCTTTTCCCAGATCTCCTTCAGCTTCAGGGGGTCCATCGTCGGCGTCCCCTTCTTTATGCACCCTTCCATCTCTCGTATGAACTCTTCAGGCGATGTCGGGGGGGTTATGATGAGCCTGCCGTCCTCCATCTCCAGTCGCGCCTGCCTGCCCGGTTGGAGCCCCAGGCTCTCCCTCATGTGCTTGGGGATGAGGACCCTTCCCCTGTCATCGACCACGACCTCTTCCACGCCTTTTTCCCACTTCCCATACTCCCATCCTGCGAATAAAAACCTTCCGAGGGCAGCCAGAGGCTCCTTTCACGAGAAATAAGATTAATCATGCTGACGGAACGTGGGCTGGAGCTGCTCGTCTCTGAGGATTCAGGCTTCGATGTCTTCAAGGAGATCGAACATGCCCGGGTAGCAGCCTCGGTAAAATATGTCTCGATTTTCAACTGTCGACCTATTTTTGTTGTTGAGAAGTCGGGAGATTTTTCATTTTTCAAAATTTTCTCTCTCGACCCAGTGCGTTCAAAATCGGAAATGCTTATTTACTCGATTAATTTATTTTTATTCGGTGTATACGTCTATTGTCTGAAAGTCGAGTTGGTTCGAAGGGTGAGCTTTTTCCGCCTAAGGATATCAGGGAGAGGCTTGGGCTCCAGCCACACGTTAGGGTGATCTACAAGGATGTGGACGGCAGGCTCTTGGTGGAGCCTGTTCCAAGCCTTGAAGAGGTATTGAAGGAGCCTACATCTGTGGAAATCACCTTAGAAGAGTTCCATGCCTTCAGAAAGGAATTGTCGGTGAAGGCCGAGGCTTGAGGATTCTATTAGACACTACCTATTTGCTTCCTGCCATAGGAGTCTCCGTCAAGGGACTCGCAGGGGATGCAATGATAAAACTCATAGAGATGGGGCATCAGATCTCTATCAGCGACATCACCATCTTCGAACTCTCTGCCATAGGAGCCAAACATGCCGTCCTCGGAAGGATCTCGGCTGAGAGGGTATCCAGAGGCATAAGGGCTATCGTCTATGACGACAGGATCGAGAGGATCCCCGTTCACGACAGTTCGGTACTGCTCACCGCCTTTAGGCTTAGAAAGTTGATGAACGACTTCATTGACTGCCTCATTCTATCGTCGGCTGTCAACCGATGCGACTTGCTATCGACGGAAGATGGAGACATTCAAGATTTAGAAGATAAGGGGTTCCATGAGATCGCCCAGGCTATAAATCCTGGATTCAAGATGCGAAGGATGACTGATATAATCTGATCTCTTCTGTGTTCGAATTTTTAGTTGAAACAGACTTTTTTGAGGGTGCGAGTGCGCAATATAGAGGCGGGTTTAATTGTCAACAGGTTATCTCCTTCGCATGTGGATTGTATTTGCGTACGGTATCCCAACGATCGATCGTTGATGTCCGCTTCCTCGTCTCTGAGGATTCGGGCCGGGCTCGCTCCTAACATTGAGAATAGGAGGATCAGGTGCCCCGATCCAGCTGTCCGGGGAGCCGGTTGGTTTGATGGTTTCAAACGGGAGTATCTAGCCTTTCCCAATGGGGCGCACGACGATCAGCTCGATTCCCTCTGCTTTGCCTTTGAGGTTGCAGATGTGTCGAGTACATCGTCTTAATTCTTCTTCGGAACATGAGAATGTGAAAAGCCACCATGTTCCCGTCATGAAGATGGAGCTGAACGCCCTACGCACGCGTTTGTCGGAGGAGTAGAGGGTTGAGCTGGCAGGGCAGCCTGAGGTTGAGTTGAGGACTGGACTGGAGTTGATGGGCAAGGACGAGAAGACGATTCAGGAGCTTGTTGGTACGCTTGCCGGCTTCTAGGTGGTGCTGAGTTGCCCTTTTTTTCTTGTTCTCTTGGTGCGAGGGTTTGACAAAAGGCAAGTGGAGAAGGGTGTGTGAGTTGAACGGGTTTGTTGACCGTCCGGTTCATCCTTGCTTCGAGGATTATCCGGTTGTCTTGTTCTTGGATGGTTTGCTTCATGCTCGTTTTCGCGCGCCAGCGTGCTGCTAAATCGATCGCGAATCAGCTTAAAGAATGTGGCAATATCCTGGCTCGCGCTATGAGACAGGGACACCAGTCCTGCACGTATGAAGTGGTTTGGCGATCTCCTCATCTTGTTGCACCATCTTGTTTATATTTGCCCAATTGATTGGGTAATGGTGGCGTTGTGATTGGTTGAGACCACTTTTCATAAGGACAAGGTCTATCTACCAAAGGAAGTGAAGGAGAGTCTCGGCTTGAGTGAAGGTGACAGGCTGCAAGTGGATATCGTCGGTCGAGATGAAGCGAGGTTACGTGTTGTCCGAAGCTCTGAAGCGTCTAAGCGGATCATCGAGGTGCTTGACAACCCGCCTGATTTGGGTGAGATTAAGGGACGCCTCACTAGAAGGGAAATCTATGAGGATGTTCCTTGACACGAACATCCTTGTGCACGCGTACAATAAGTCTTCTCCGATGAGGGAGAAAGCCAGCGCCCTTCTGATGAGCGCTCTACGGAATGAGGTTAGGGTCGTCGTCTCCCCGCAGGTTCTCTTCGAGTTCTACTCAGTGATCACAAATCCAAGGCACGTGGAGAAGCCTCTCCGACCTGATGAAGCAGCGGGCATATGTCTAGACCTTCTGGCAAGTTCCCACATCGAAAAGGTATGCTCAACCACCAGCACTGCAAGAGAGGCCCTCAGTCTTGCAGAAGAACTCAACATTGCAGGATCAGAGATCTTCGACTGTGTTCTGGCCGCGACAGTTAAGGAAAACGGAATCGAGTTCATCTACACCGAGAACGTGAGAGACTTCAAGCGCTATGAATTCGTCACCGCACAAAACCCTCTATCAGGCCCCTAGCGCGTGATAAGGGAGAACTGAGACAACCTGTGCATCTGAGAAATCTAGGCTCCATGATAAGTGACGCTGTACGCGAATCATTCTCTTCATCCAGATGGATGTACAGGTGGTGCTGTTGATCAAGCACAGCTATGTAGTGGTGCAAACAGGCTGGACGGATCGACCTTGTTTTGGCTGAACTGCTTCATTGAGCTCCTTAGATTCGATCGAAGGCCGCATAATGGCGCATATTGGCATATAATGGCAGATAGTGGCGCATGACCGATGATCCAGGATATGCACGCGCGCCTGAACGGACTGAGGTTGAGTGGAGGGCTGGGCTCGAGTTGATGGGGAAGGACGAGAATACGATTCGGGAGCTTGTTGTTCCTCCTGTTGGTTTCTAGTTGAGTGCCGACTTACTTGCGATCGAACGAACAGCAAGAGCCGCTCTAGATCTCAGAAGACAGTTTAGAACTTTTTTACACCAGTTTGTAGACACCCTAACATGCTTCAGGATTCTTCCATAAGCTTTGTGAATTGTCTAACTGAGAGTATCTGAATGCTTTGATATTGCCAAATTCCAAGTAGGTGACCGTCTCCGCTAACGATGTAGTCGGCCTTACCATCTAAAGCGCACTCCAGAAACCTGTTGTCGGCAGGATCTTCCTGAATCAGCTCAATCTTCTTTGTGACCTCCACCATCTTCGCGACGCGTAACACTGCTTCGATCAGCTCGTCACGACCAATCCCTGCTCCTTCATAGATTTCTATCAGTCGAGGGTAAGCTAGCGTCTGATTGATTTCCCTAACGATCTGTTCTGATACTATGATAGAGATCCTACCATCCTCAGCTGCCTTGATAATATTGGCAGGCAAACCGCTCCAAATCATCGCTGAGACCCAGACATTCGTATCAAGAACGACCCTGAACCTTCGCTTCTTCGATGATGGCGTCTACGTCTTCCTCCCTCAGGCCGATCTCTCTTATTCGAATCCAGATTGGCTTCACAGCCTCTTCAAAGGTCCTGTCAACGATCTTCTTCAAGACTATCGTGTCGCCCAAGGCTATAGCAAGAAGCCTCTCCCCCTCCCTTATCCCCGCCCTCTTCCTGATGCTTAGAGGGATGACGACCTGTCCTTTAGAGGAGACCTTGGTTGTCGAAGCCTCCAACAATCTCACCGCAGAGAGTAAGACAGCTCTTACTTATATCCCTACCGCCTCCCTCACTATCCTTGTGAAAATTGTCGACTTAAAGCCCAAATCCTGCACCACAAAAACAGGAGGAACCACAACAGAAGTCGATTCGGGAGCTTGTTGTTCCTCCTGCTGGTTTCTAGGTGGGTGATGAGTTCCCAATCCAAAAAAAAAGGGAAAAGTGCTCAGAGACATGAGGCAAGGCTGAACGCTGATCACGAAGTTATTCTTCCATTTTGATGCTGGTCACCGTCTTTACGTATTTTTTAGCCGCTGAGCTGAGCCTTTTGTCATCGGTTACGAGTATGGAGCTGTCCTTGGCTGCAGCACCGATGTAGGATGCGTCGTAGTAGGTTATGCCCGCTTCAACCGAGATGCCGAGAACGGATAACGGGTCTTCGATGCTTTCGGTCCTCATGTTCTTTATCACCTCCGTGAGGGTCGCCAAGGCTTTCTCTCCTTCTTCTCGGGTCAAGGTCTTCTTCAGGTAAACCTGTCTCCAGATGGCGTTCCCCACCTCATAGGGTGCCAGGCTCAGGGTAACTCCCCCAAGTAGTTCGTCGATCTTCTTCTCGGAGCACAGGTTTATTATGGCTGAGGAGTCGAAGATGTTTCTCATCTGCTCTCTCTGCCTTCCCTGATGGCTTCCACCCATTCCTCACTGCTGACTTTGGAGAGCACCTCGCTGGCTTCTTCGACGTCCCTCCTGAGCTTCTCCCTCATCCTCTCTTCGACCTCCCTCTCCAAGGCCCTCCTTATGGCCTCGGAGGGCTTTATACCGAGCTCGTCAAGTTTCCTCTTGAGCTCCGCATCTATCTTGGCCGAGACCGTGACCGTCTCTGTCAATCATAACACCATTTTTTAATACGAAATCGAAGTATAAAAAAGTATTACTTTTTTAAAATAAAGAAATTAGGATACGTGCGAGCGCGCACGTAACATTAATCTGATAATTGCGTGCGAGCAAAAATTATTTCTATCCATTAAAAATATGACTCTATGAGCAATCGGATGAGGAAAAAAACGGTAAATGTTGTAGTAGTATCGTTGGTAATGGTGGCGCTCGTCCTGGCCGCGTTCGGGGCCATTCTTCCTCGTTTCTCTAAGCTGCCGGTGGAACACATTGTCATAATCTTCCAAGAGAACCGCACTTTCGATCATTACTTCGGCACCTTCCCTGGAGCTAACGGAATCCCTGAAGGGGCCGCCCTGCCGGTTGCTCCTGGATCGAGTCAGAGGATCACTCCATTTCACTTGACAACCACAAGCTGGACGGGAAACCCTGTGACAGACCTGAGTCACGCTCACAAGGTTGCTGAGGTGGCATATGACGGCGGCAAGATGGATGGCTTCGTGTACGCTGAGGATTCCAACCTGACGATGGGCTACTACGATAACCGTGACATTCCACAGTATTGGGAACTGGCGTCCAAGTTCGTGCTGATGGACAACTTCTTCAGCTCGGAGATGGGTCCGAGCCTGCCCAACCACCTCTATCTGATCGCGGGCCAGTCTGGAGGTCTGCTTGAGAACGCCAACGTTAGCAGGCTCAACCTCGACTTTCCGACCATAATGGATGAGATGGATGCCAAGGGCGTATCTTGGAGATACTATTTCGATGCGATAGACTACATGAAGCCAGATTTATGGGATCCACTGCCTGCCTTTGTGCAGTTCAGAAGGAACCCCGAAAGGCTCAGTACCCACATGGCGCCCAGCACACGTTTTATTGACGATGTGAAAGCGGGTAACCTCCCACAGGTTGTGTGGGTCATGCCGCCCGGCGGGGGAAGCGAACACCCTCCAGCGGACATCAAAAAGGGGGAGGCGTACGTCATGTCACTTGTGGACGCGATCCAGCAGAGCCCCTACGGGGATTCCACCGTGATTTTCATTACCTGGGACGACTACGGCGGCTTCTACGATCACGTTCCGCCTCCGCAGATAGACTCCTTTGGTCTGGGATTCAGAGTCCCGTGCATAGTGGTGTCCGCCCTCGCAAAGAGGGGGCTTGTCGATCACACCCAAGCGGACTTCTGTTCGATACTGAAATTCATCGAAACGATCCACTCACTTCCGCCCTTGACCAACAGGGACGCAGTGAACAGTGACATGGCGCAGACGCTCAGCCCTCCTCAAGCTTCACTGATCGTATTCGGCATGTCGATAAGCACCAATGTCCTTTTTGTATTGGCAATTCTATTAATTGGAGCAGCAGTGATTATCAAATGGCAGATTGCTACGAGCGCGTCGAAGTAAACATTCAGCTTAGCCACGAATGGACAGCTGAAGGGCTATACTAGAACAATCTCAACTAAATGGCGGATTCAAACATCAAATGTCACCAATTTGTATAAATGAAGCCATCTACTCGGCCATCCCTTTTTATCACTCCGCTTTCATCTTTATAGTATTCTGGAATCAGACGAAGTCCGAGAGTTCTGATCCTTAAGGTTATCTCCAAGAAGCCGCGGCCCTGAGTGAGGTTATACTTCAGGACCTCATCCTTCGTAATCAGTAGATTAAGCACAAATGATTTCTTCTCACCGAACCGAGAGGCATCGATGTGGAATTTCTAGTCATGTACTCGCCATTCTCGTTGAGGATGCCTAATTCGAAGTGTGCGAATGTTCATCTAATCTTTAATTGTTCTAAGAAGTAAAATTTTAAAGTCTTTACATGAATAGGTTAAAATAACAAGGCGTCATGGAATAAATCGAAAGGGCAAATTATAGGGATATCATGTACCAACATTGTATCTTATTTATGACCATTTTTAAGGTAATGAAGCTCACGCGCGCACGAGTGAAGAAGACTACATATGGAAACGCGTCATAAATCGCTCGTGGAATAGGGTTCTACGGCCAGGAGAACAAACTTGAATAGCTCGTAGTAGGAACTATTTTCCGAAAGCGTTGCCCAAAGGAAATATGATGATGCGCGCACTCGAGTTTATGCGTGGCCATTTCGTCCCAATACTTCTATTGACGATGTTCCTACTAGGAATATCTCAATTCAGTATTCCACAAGAGAAATCAGAGATCAGGACCTGGACTGTGGATGACGATGGGCCCGCGGACTTTCGTGTGATACAACAGGCGATCTACGTGGCCGATTATGGAGACACTATCTTTGTTCGAGCTGGAATTTATAAAGAAAACATCATCATAGATAAGCCTCTGACGCTCATCGGCGAAGATAAAAATGCCATCATAGATGGAACGGGTTCACGAGCGATATCCGTGAGCCATAACGCCTGTAAAATTCAGGGATTTGAAATACGCAATGCGCGCCAAGGAATTTACGTCGGATCCGCCGAAGGCGTCCTGCCTTACAATGTCAACGATACTGTTGTGATGGACAATTACATCAAAGATTGTGGGAGCGCAATTCAGGTCGGAAGTGCTTGGAACTCTTCAGTGCACCCCGCATATAATACTAAAATCATAGATAACATTATCATAAATTGTTCTTCATCAGATGGAATTTATATCGGTAGTGGTGTAAATACGGTTATCAGCAACAATACAATCATAAATTGTATACGTGGTATCAATATTGACGGATATTATTATGCAGATGATATGACTATTTTTAAAAATAATATCATGAACTGTCTATATGCAGGTATTCAAATAGGGGCAGGAAAACTTTTGATTTCTAGTAACAATATAATTGACAATAACATCGGGATTATGTGCAATAATTCTTCTGCAACTGGTGAAATCACTGATAATTATATCTATGGAAATAAAGGTGGAATATGGTCAAAAGGAAGTTTTCCTGAAAAACAATTATCAATACAGAATAATAAAATATACCTTTCTACTGACTTTGGAATAAGTCTCAATTATGACAGTACTAATGGAGGGTATTATTTTTATATTTCAAGTAATCACGTTTGGAGAAATAAACACGGAATTGATGTGCGGTATATGGGTGAACCAGAATGGGCGATATCAGGAATTGTCTACAACAATACCCTTGAAAACAACGACTTCGGAGCCTATCTTGCGCCCGAAGGGGGCTCGATCGATGGCCTGAAATTTTACCACAACAACTTCATCGACAACGGGCAGCAGGCCTACTGTCATTCTTGGCCGGGAACAGCTCTCACGATACTATGGGATGACAATTACCCAGTCTGCGGTAACTACTGGAGCGATTATCACGATCAAGATCTATACTCGGGATCAAATCAAGATGTGATGGGTAGCGATGGTATATGGGATCACGGCTATGTAATAGATGCGGATAATCGAGACCGTTACCCCATCACGAGCATCTGGCCCTCGCAAGCCATCCTCGAAGACGGCTTTGAATCGGGCAGCTTCAGCCAGTGGACGAACACAAGCCTATCTTCAGGAGAGACTGCGGCTGTTGTTAACGACATGTCCCATCACGGCTTGAACAGCGCGCTATTCACTTCCAACGGCAATGGCAGCGAGTGGAGCAGCTGTTTCAAAACCATGCCATCATCAGCAGAGCTCTATACCCGTGGATACTTTCAGGTAAAAACTAACGGAATACAGGACGATAACGACCGATTCTGCATAATAAGGTTCCAAGCGGGTACCAACAGCCTAGTACAAGCGGGCTGGAGGAAGACAAGCGGAGTATTGAAATGGTGCCTGATGGTCAGAAACGGGGCGAGCTGGGTGACATCCTATTCCGACTCAACCCCATCGCCGAATCAGTGGTACTGCGTCGAGCTACACTGGGTTGAAAGCACAACAAGCGGCAAAGGCGAGTTGTGGGTGGACGGGTCCCTGATTTGCTCGATCACTGGCCAGAACACGGCCCTTTATGGAGACACTAACCGGGTCGAACTTGGACTTCCTCTCCTCGTAAGCTGTGGACCAACCCAGGTATCCGTCGACTGTTGTGTGATCTCCAGGGAATACATAGGTTTGGAAACACCCAAACTCCGTAGGTTTACCATCGAGATCAGTGGTTCTGGCACCACCGATCCCATTCCAGGAACATACTGGTACATTGAAGGTACACCCGTTTCCGTCGAGTCCATTCCATATTCAGGTTGGAGACTGAAATACTGGTTGCTTGACGGTGCCGACATCGGATCAGAATATCCCCTCAACGTTACCGTAGATAATAATCACACATTAACCGCTGTATTCGTCGTATCCCCGCCGATCTTCGAGGATGGTTTTGAGTCAGGAAGTTTAAGTAACTGGAGCGGGTACCAGATCTCATCGGGCGAAACCGCGTCCGTGGTGAATTCCCTGCCCCATCATGGAATGTACAGTTGCATGTTCGCCTCGAACGGCGATGGCGGATACGAGAGGACGTACTGCTACAAAACCATAAACTCCTCATCCGAACTGTACGTGCGTGGCTACTTCTACGTCTCGCAGTCCGGAATATCCGACGATTACGATAGCGCCTATTTCATCATGCTGAAGGCCCGGGGCATCAGCATAGCCTATGCTGGATGGAGACGGACCGGCGGCGTGGTCAAGTGGAATCTTGCGATCGGTAATAGGACAGGATATTCAACCATCTATTCCGAGGCCAGCCCCTCGTTGAATCAATGGTACTGCGTCGAGCTGCACTGGAAGAAAGGTTCAACGGACGGCTTGGGGGAACTCTGGGTGGACGGCACATTAATCTGTACCATTAAAGGAAAGAACACCTCCACTTACGGGGACGTCAAACAGGTATTCCTAGGACTGGCGGAGATCTACAACTGCGGAGTCACGATGGCCTACTGCGACTGCGTCAAGATAGGGTACACATACGTAGGCCCAGAACAATAGCGTTAATCATCATAATCCCCCCTGTAGTCGTAGTGGTCTTTAGGATCTCTCTTGGGCACTTCATCGAAGTACATTAACTCATACCCGTATTTGTAACAAATAGTAGTATTAGTAAAAATGATATAGGCTTGACTCGGCAATCTTCGGTTCAAGCTTTGAGGGCACACATCGCCATGTGGATCTGCTCTTTTGCCACCAAATTTCAATATCTTAAAGCGAGAAAAATTGGAAGCCTTGTCGCACGATTTGCAAGATGAAATTCAAAACAGATACGCGCACGAGTGGGCGCACACATGCAACGTGGTGGGCTTGGGCTCTCTTCCACTAGCCTTGGCGAGCACGGAATGCTTCGAGTTCCCTGATAAGCCTTTCACATAGGACGTAGACCCTCTCAGCTCTCGCCACGGCATCCGTGGCGTCCTCCCTGCTCATCACCTCATCGGGAGAGACCAAGGCCTCCTCGTCTCCATACAGGCTGGGCTCCCTTTTTCTGAACAGGAGCCTAGAGGATTCTTGGAGGAAACCCACATTCTCCCTAAACCATTCAGGAAACCTGTCCAAGATCCTCGTGAAGACGTCGGAGACGTCGTGAACCTTTGGGTACTCTATCCCAACCCCCTTGAGGACGGCCTTCGCCGATAACTCCACGGACTCCTGGCTCAGCCTGACGGCGTACGGAAAGTTCTCCTCCTGCAGGGGTCCATGGCGTCTTCAAGCCTCGCCCTGGACTGGCGGACGTAGGATTGAGCCACCCTAAGCGAGCTCAACGGCCTCACCGAACCTGTAGTCTGGCTTGAGGTCCCAGTACCAGCGGCTGGAATCGATGAAGACCCTGACCGCGCCCCTTCTAAACAGAATGGACTTGAACTCCGTGAGCAGCATCTCCAAGAAGCGTTCCTCGTCGAAAAGTATCACCGCATCCTCCGTAAGGTCCAGAAAAAGGCTGGGGAACCTTTCAGCCTCATCGGGCCTCAATGGATGGAAGCTGAGTCCTGTGTGGATACCATGCTCCCTCAGCCACTTCAGCTCTCCTTCTAGGGAATCTTCCACACTCATGAGCAACTCAATTCTTCTACCCATGCTCCCATGGAGATCGGGGGACACGACGAGAATGTCCACATCGCTGTTATCCTTCGCTGTTCCGCGCGACACGGAGCCGTACACCGCGAATGAGCAAACCCTGAGCCTCTTCGATGCCTCCCTAAGGCCTCCTACTACGAGAGGAAGATACCTCTCCTGCCTGATCCTCTCCGCGTTCTGAACCCTATCCGTGGCGAACAAGACAAAGGTCATCGGGTCGAGCACCCTGTAGATCCTCGGGCGACTCCTCTCGAAGATGGTCAACAACCTCTTGGAGTGGAGCTTGCTCAGGGCAACGGTCAATCTGTCCTTATCGATGCCAAGAGCTTCCACAGCCTGGGACAAGGTGAACAGCTCCGACTCGAACTCCATGAACAGCCTGGAGTATATCTCACCGAGCCACCTAGGTATCCACAATTCGCAGCCGCGATGGAGAATAACCTAAACAGTTAGTTAAGGTTTTTTTCGAATATCACGAGCGAACGGAGTTTAAAACACTTGAGTAACCATTTAAGGAACACAGATATCGAATTAGGTGATCAGGATGGAGAAGAGGGCCCTCGGAAGGACTGGGCATAAGAGCACGCTGATAACGTTGGGCGGCGCCGTTTTCATATGCCCAGTGAGCCAAGAGGAGGGGGACGCGTTCATCAAGCTGGCCTTGGACCACGGGGTAAACCACATCGACGTCGCGCCCACATACGGAGACGCCGAGCTCAAGCTTGGAAAATGGGTGAAGGAGTACCGCCGGAACCTGTTCCTGGCTTGCAAGACCGGGAAGAGAACCAGGAAGGAGGCGTGGGAGGAGCTCGGCAGGAGCCTGAAGCGCCTTCAGACCGACCACTTCGACCTCTACCAGCTGCACGGGCTCGACGACCCAAAGGAACTCAAAATTGCCCTGGGCGATGAAGGCGCGATGAGGGCGATCCTGGATGCCAAGGAGCAGGGTCTCGTCAGGCACATAGGCATAACGAGCCACAACCCCGAGAACATAATGAGGGCCCTCGAGGGCTTCGACTTCGACACCGTCCTCCTCCCCGTCAACTACGTCCTGAAGGCCCACGCCGAGCCAACCAACGACTACGAGCCCGTGCTGTCCCTGGCCAAGAAGAGACGTCTCGGCGTCATCGCGATGAAGTCGGTCGCGAAGGGGCCTTGGCCAACCAAGGAGAGGGCCCACGACACCTGGTATCAGCCCTTCGACACCCAGAGGGAGGTAGATTCTGCCGTGTGGTTTACGCTGTCGCAGGGCGTGACCACAGATGCGAACTGCTCAGACATCCGGATAGCCGAGATGATGCTGGACGCCGCGGAACGCTTCGAACCGATGAGTGGGGAAGAACAAGGGGAGCTGATCGCCAAAGCATCGAAGTACAAACCTCTCTTTCCACGCGCGTAGGAGAGTCAATTTTCACGCGCGCGCGTATTTGAACAACTAAAGAGGTTGTTTTAAATTAAAAATTATATATGAAAAATATTGTTTATAAATTATATCATTTATTTGCTCTTCTCTAACGACTTAATGACGTCGAAGACTACATCTAATCCTTTGTCTGCAAGTTTGTGTGTGAGAACAAGAGGTGGAAGGAATCTTATTACGTTGTTGTAATGTCCTCCAAGTTCTACCAAAACTCCGCTTCTGTAGCACTCAAGTCGCACCTCACTAGCCATATCGGGCCACGGCTCCTTCGTCTTCTTGTCTTTCACGAATTCGACTCCGATCATCAAACCCAACCCTCTCACCTCTCCAACGTAACGTCTTTCATCTTCAAGCTCCTTCAGCCGCTCAAGCATCGATCCCCCGAGTTTTACTGCATTCCCAGCGAGATCATTTTCTTTCATGAACTTCATAGCTGCGCATCCAGCAGCCATTGCTAGGACATGTCCTCTGAAAGTGCCTATATGCGCACCTGATTTCCATAAATCGAGCTTTTGGTCATACATAATAGCGGAGAGTGGTAGCCCTCCGCCTATGCCTTTCGAAATTGTCATTATATCTGGTGTTATACCTGAGTGTTCACAGGACCACATCTTTCCTGTTCGCCCAAGACCAGCTTGAATCTCGTCCGTAATGAGAATAATGCCAAAATCTTTAGAAATCTGCCTCACCCTTCGAACGAACTCAACCGGCGGAGGTATCGAACCACCCTCTCCTTGGACCGGTTCAATAATAATCGCAGCAGGATCAACTACCCCCGAATGGGGATCCGTGAAGATATGTTCCAGATAATCGGCGCACTTGATCCCACAATCTGGACATTCAAGACCAAACACGCAACGATAGCAGTAAGCGTACGGAACAAAGTGAACTTCAGGGGCAAGTGGAAGATAGTTTTCTTTGAACTTTTTGCCGCTGCAGGTTGCTAACGCTCCGGTGGTCATACCGTGGTAGCTCCCCTCAAAGGCTATCACGTTCTGTCTTCGCGTATTCATTTTTGCGAGTTTGATCGAGGATTCCACGGCGTCGGAACCAGTTGGCCCTCCAAACTGCACCTTCGATGATTTTCTCAGCTCATTCGGAGCGACCGACATCAATTGTTCCACCAGGTCTATCCGGGGTTGCGTCGGGAAATCCAGGGAGTGGGTCAGCAGCCCTACTTGTCTTTTTACCGCTTCAACGACATCGGGGTTGCAGTGGCCGACGTTCAGGACCCCCGCGCCACCAAAGAAATCGATGAAGATGTTTCCGTCAACGTCTTTAATCGTTGCACCATAACCTTGCGCAAAAGCCACTGGCGCCCCTTTCGGATATGAAACAGCACCACCTTCAAGTTCTGTCTGTTTGTCAAGTAACTTCCTCGAGTTAGGCCCTGGTGGTTTAATAATAATTTTCGGGGCTTCTTCGTAGCTCAATTCGGATAAACTTCTACGAGCCATTTTAGTTTCATTAAACATACAAGTGGATTACTTTAAAAAATATCTGTCTTTAAATTCACATGGGTATAAATAAATACAATATAGAGGATTTTGATTAAAATCTTTTTCCAACGCAATTTAATAAATATTTTCGTGAGTTTGTCTGGCTTTTCCGAGTGCCTTCGAAATCTTCATTTGTTATGGCGAGGGTATCCGTTTGAGTTTCTCTGGGTTCGGGGCGAGGCATCGTGTCAGTACGTCCTCAGCCAGACCCCTTTTCTCCGACGGATTGAACATGGCTTCAACGAGCTTTTCGTAGTCCAGCTTGTTCACGATGTCGCATGCGGCCTGAATGGAGTTCAAGTTGAGGGCCAAGGCCGTCTCGACTGGCATCCTCTCCGGGTTTATGTCGATTCCGAAGTATCCCTCGTATCCGTACATCTTCAGGACGAGCATGGCGGAGAGCATCTGATCGATGCCCAGGACCCCCACGTTCAGGTCCTGGTCGTAGTTGCCGAGCGGCTGGCTGTTCCAGTGTGTGTGCAGGAGACGCCCTTCACGCAGCACCGATGCGAAGGCGTAGGCCAGCTCCTCATGTCCCATCATGACGTGCCCCACCTCCGGGTTCAGGCCGACGAGAACGTGCCCCTTATCAAGTAACGCCCTGTTCGTGCCCGATTTGAGGATGGACTCGACGTTTCTGGCCATCAGCAGCCCGTTTGCCGTATTCCTGTAGATGTTGTTCCCCCTCGGCTCGTACGGTTTAGGTTCTAGGGCTATCCTCACGCCTGGGACGGAGTCCATCGCCTCGGCCAACCCTGATTCAAACCTGCTCCACATCCCGTAAAAATCGAATCCGAAGGCGTTCTCATACCCGTCTATTCCAGGCCAGACCACGGCGAAATCGTTTCCCAGCTCCCTGTTGAGTTCGAGAGACCTTTTCACCCTCTCTATGGCCAGCTTTCTCACTTCTTTATCGGGGTTGGATAGGGATCCGAACTCGAAGATCCTGTCGTAGAATAGGTTGGGTATTACGGTAATGAGCTTTATACCCGTCTCTTTTGTGAGACTCTTGTATTTATGTAAGTTCTCCTCCGTTACCTCGTTGGGGTAATGGGCCTCGACGCCGAAACGGGAATCGATTAAATCGTTGTCATGCAGATCGGCTATCTTGGATAAGATATCCTCGACGCTACCCTTCTCGACGTATGCTTCGTGGAAGCGCCCTCCAGGCGGATAGAAGTACCAGACGCCAGCCGAGAACTTGGGCTTCAGATCCCTGCCCTTTATGTGCCCCAGCATCTCCTCGGGGCTTCTCTCGATCCTCTGGTTCCTTGTATCCAACAATCATACATCGTTCCTTCATCCCCTCCTGAGTTTAAAGCATTGATCTCAATCTCAGATGATCTTCGAAGCCCCCCCTCAGGTCCGAGCTCAGCCTATCCTGGATTTCCTGGAGTCGCCGGTATGTCTCGACGTTTCGGCCGTCCGGCTTCAACCTGCTCGACTCGTCCACCCTCACGAAGGCCTCCGTTATATCTGAAATCTTCACACGCTCTCCGAGCTGCATGTGATGCGTCCACATGGCCTGCAGGGCTGCCCCGAAGGCCGCCCCCTCATCGGCGACGAGGGTGACGGCCTCACCGTTGAAGACGTCGGCAGCTATCCTCCTCCAGGCGAGGTTTCTAGCTCCTCCTCCCGTGAGCCTGATCTCGGCGGGTTCTATGCCGAGTTCTCTCATGATGTTGAGCCCGTAATTTAAGCCCAGGGTCACACCCTCCATGGCCGCTCGGGCAAGACATTGTTCGTTCAATGTGCCCTCGTTCAACCCGTAGAATACGCCGGTTCCATCGGGGATGTTCGGCGTCCTTTCGCCGTTCAGGTAAGGCAAGAAAATCAACCCCCCCGAGCCCACGGGGGCCTTCGTCACAGCTTTCTCCAACTCATCGTAGCTGTACCCAAAGAGCTTCCTGATCAGATCCGTTGCAACGGTAACGTTCATGGTGCAGACGAGCGGGAGCCATCCATCCGTGGAGTCGCAGAAAGCCGCTATCCTACCCATGGGATCGATGACTGGTTCATCCGAATGGGCGTAGATGGTCCCCGACGTCCCTAGGCTCGCCGTGACTATGCCGGGCTTCGTGTTCCCAGTTCCGACGGCACCCATCATGTTGTCCCCGCCGCCTGCGCTGACCAACGTGTCCTCAGCTAATCCGAATCGTGAAGCCAGCTCTTTCCTCAGGTTTCCGGCCGGCTCGTTCGACGGTTGAAGGGGTGGCAGCTTATCCTCTAGGCTCGGATCGATCGACTCCAGCACTTCCTTGGACCACTTCCTGCTCTTCACGTCCATCAGGGCGGTTCCCGAAGCGTCTCCGTACTCCATTGAGAATATGCCTGTCAGATGATAGTTTAAGTAGTCATGTGGCAACAGGAAGGTGCTTAGTTTTGAGTAGTTTTTAGGCTCATGCCTCTTAAGCCACAGTATTTTTGATGCGGTGAAGCCTGGGGGGATGTCGTTTCCAATTAGCCGTATAACGGCATCGCGGCCACCAAGCGACTCCATGATTATCTTGCATTCCTCAGCTGTACTGGTGTCGTTCCAAAGTTTGGCGGGTCTAATTACCCTTCCCTCATCATCCAACGGAACAAACCCGTGTTGCTGGCCGGACACACCCATCGCCTTGACGTGCGACGGGTCGATCCCCGAAGAGTTGAGTGCCATTCGCAGAGTCTCTTCGAGGGCCTCAACCCATGTTGAGGGATGCTGTTCCATGCGACCCGGTGGCAGACCCTCGATCAATCCGTAACCCTTCGTGGCTCTGCCGACTATTACGCCCGATTCGCCTTCAACGACCACCGTCTTCGTGCTCTGGGTTCCGCTGTCAATACCTACGTAATACTCTTTCGCCGTCGAAGATCCCCCTCACTACCCTTATCAGCCTTGAGACTATCTAAAACGTGTGGAGCCCGCAATACTTTTGTCGATACTCGATTACGAGGAAGAGCTTTCGAAATCGATTTCTCTGGAAAAATCTGAGCATTACTATCTAATCAGATCCCTTCTCAGTTTGGTTCAAGGAATTCACATAGACTTGATTAGGCCTCCATACTCTGAGGAGCTGCGCTTCCCCGATAACCTAGTTGAAAAACTCTGTATGGGTTTCTCAGACAGCACCGTAGAGCTGCACATAATGGCTGAAGACCCTATTCAGACATTCAAGTCGGTCGAGTCGTCGTTGAGAAGAACGTCGAATCCCACGGTATCACTGCATTTAGAGAGCTCCAAGTCGGATGATGAAACCATAGCTGATCTGAAGAAAGTAAGGCTTTCAGGATGCAGGGCGGGCATCGTGCTAGATCTGAGAACTCCAACCAGTTTGTTGAGAACTCCAATAGTTGAAAACGCTGATTTTATTCAGGTGATGTCGGTTCAGGCCGGCGAAGGAGGCAGAAAGTTCGATCCAGCCTCACTTTCTAAAATAAAAAGGGTCAGGGCGAAGTATCCGCGGATGAAGCTGGAAGTCGACGGAGGAATAGATGAGGATAGTGGCCGCATGTGCCTCGAAGCTGGGGCGGACGTTCTGATCATAGGGTCTAGGATCACGAGGAGCCCAGATCCATTTTCGACCGTCAAAAGCATTAAGAGAAAATTATAATTATGAGCATCGAGACTCATTTTTGGAAGTTTTTCTTGATCGTGCGCGTACTCATAACTCCCTCCTCAGCACGCATCGAAATATTCTAGGATAGATTAAGACATGATAGAGCTAGTTAACTACACAAATCCAAGCCCCGAGTACAATTATTGTAGCGAGCATCGCATAAAAAACATGATATATCTCGATCGTGTAGAATCTCTCTCTATAGGTGGTAATTTGAAAGTTTTAGGCGTCGTGGGAAGCCCACACAAGGACGGCAACACGGCAACGCTGGTCGAGGCCGTCCTCGAAGGCGCGAAAGAGAAGGGACATGAAACCAAACTTTTTCACCTCGCCGATCTGAGGATCGGCCCCTTGGGTTCTGCCGAAGGCAAGAAGGTATCGTACCCTGATGATGATATGGCAAAGCTCTATCCGTATATCGAGACGATGGGAGCCCTCGTCATCGGAACGCCCATCTACTACGACCACGTCAGCGACAGAACAAAGCTATTCATCGATCGCCTCCACTATTACAGCAAGACCCGTGGTCAGGAGTACAGGTCACGGTTCCCTGAAAACGTGAAGGCTGTGACGATCATCACCTACGAGTGGGAGAACACCGAAGGCTATGCGGGGGTTCTCGACTGGATCAACGAGACACTGAAGAATTATTGGCACATGAACATCGTAGGGAGCATAAAGGCAGAGGACACGACGAAGAGCCCCGTGAAGAAAAGAAGAGACGTGTTGGAGAAGGCAAGGCATATGGGGATGACGCTCTGATCTCTATCCAAATGTTCTAGGTTGGTTGTGTCCATGGCAACTTCGGTTGTGTTTGAGCGTCTGGAGCGATTCATCGCGGCCGAGTTGGCCGGCAGAAAGCATCCAGGCTCTTCGGTCTCTGTTGTGAAGGGTGAAAAGGTCGTCTGGACGAAGGGGTTTGGTTACTCGGATCTAAAAAACGGCGTATCCGCAACTTCTGACACGGTCTACAGATGCGCGTCCATAACCAAGCCAGTGGTTACCACGGGCTTCCTACAGCTGATGGAGAAGGGCAAGTTCAGCCTGGATGATCCGGTCAACGATCACCTCGACATCAAAATTAAGTCAATACAAGGGAATGAGCCCACGCTCAGGGATCTCCTCACACACTACTCCGGAATGCCCACCCGTGTTCCACCCCTCTACCTCCTCGGCGAGAACGCCATGACGATGAAGGAGTACATCGGCGACGCCGCCCGAATGGTGCAGCCTCGCGGCAAGTCCTGGGCTTACTGCAACCCGGCTTTCACCATAGTCGGCCACCTGATGGAGCTCTTCACGGGAAAAACCTACGACGAATACCTCAGGACACACGTCCTGAAGCCCCTGCAGATGGATTCGAGCGACTTCGACCTGACCCCAACGATCGGGGAGAGGATGGCTCAAGGTTACAAGCGCGACGGTGGCCCAGAGAAGCCATTGATCTTGGTTCCTCCCTACATCCTCGGGACGCGCCCCCAGGATCCGGCGGGCAGCCTGTTCTCGACCGTCCTTGACCTCGCAAACTTCATCACGATGAACATGAACGGCGGCGCGTTCAGGGGGAAGAGACTGCTTAAAGAAGAGACGATCAGGGAGATGCACGGGTTTCAGGCTCATCCGGGATCTTCGCGAAGCGGCATGGGCTTGACATGGTTCAGGACCATGCACGACGGCCATGTGATGCTCTACCACACGGGCGGCTTACCCGATTTCACGAACCAAGTCGCCTTCTACCCCGATCTCGGGATCGGAGTATGCTGGCTCAGCAACCTCGATGACGGAACGGGATGGCGGCCCCCGGCTCCAGCGGCGCTACGAATAGTGGCTGGTGAGAATCCCAGATTCAAGCCGAGCAGAATACAGTCGGTCCCCGTGAACTGGGAACGAATAGTCGGAATCTATGGCGACGAGACCCATAAATCCAACATCAGGTACGTGAACGGGTTTCTGGTCCTCGACGACAGGCTTTACCTGGAGAGAGCCGATGACGACAGATTCATCGTGCACGGGCCCAGCAACGACGGCGAGGAAGTCACACTGGAGTATGGCGAGGATGGGAAAGTCAAACAGTTCGACCTAGGCAACAACTTCTACAGCAGATATGCGCCCGAGGACGTCCACATCGACGTCGGCGCAGACCTCATGGGAAGCTGGTCCGGAGACTACTTAGATGACTTTGGATTCCACACGTTTAATATTCGGATCGAAAGCGAATACAAGGCCATGGCAATGGATCAACGGCTCGAATGGGTCGACCTCCAAGAATTCAGGGCCCAGTTCGGGCGAGTCGAAGGCAAATGTAAATTCAGGATGCCTGCCGAATACGCCAGGTGGGACGTCAGCGACTGGATCGAAGTATACATACAGCTCGGCGCCGTCGATGGAAAACTGAAAGGCCTCATCCGAACAAAGGCTTCGAACATTCCAGTCATGCTCGAAAAAAATGAAGGATCATAGGTTCAACGCGCGCTCTCAACTAATGGACGAATCCAAATCCCACTAGCCAACCTTAGAAATGAACCCGTATCTACTCCCCGAAAAAAAAATCTCTATACAGTCATGCGCGATGGAAAAACGGAAAATCATCATTTTTCGCGTGGATTTTTTATCGAGATCAAAAACTGCCTCAGCCGCCTCGTGAGGTCAAGTGACTTCTCGAACTCCTCGTCGGTCATGTTGATGATGCTCGAGTACTGGAGTATTCGGTTGAGGAGGAGGGGGTTCATGGGGCCGAACTTCATGAAGTAGCCCGAGAAGCTGCAGATGGAGCAGACATCGTAGCCAGACGAGGGCGTGCCCATCAGCTCTCGCCGTTTATTGTCGAGCTCGGAGAGCTGGTCGGCGTTCTGCTCTGAGACCTCGACCTGGACCCCCATCTCGTTCAATCCGTTCAGCACATCGATGAAGCTCTGGAGGCTCCTCTCTGCCATCTC
>Ga0315280_10004164_pt1 | contig 21598 bp, 22 predicted proteins | sample YL17G06_40_MG_FD_203697 | JGI IMG/M metagenome (GOLD analysis project Ga0315280, IMG submission 203697) | Sediment microbial communities from Yellowstone Lake, YNP, Wyoming, USA - YL17G06_40 | ecosystem: Environmental > Aquatic > Freshwater > Lake > Sediment | place: USA: Wyoming | collected...
CGACGCCTACGTAGACCTAGGCATGACCTACACGAAAATGGGAAAGACACAAGAAGCAAGAAAAGCCTTCAACAAAGCCACCAGCCTGAACCCGAACATGAAAACAGTCATCAGCCAACTTACCAAAACAGAACTAGCCACTGGAATAAAAGAAAATAAAAGAAAAACAAAAGAAATGTGAAGTGTAGTTCTAAGTCACAAGCTCGTGCAGCTGCTTCGCCTTCAACGCCCGCTTGATTTCCATGGCTATGCGGTCTCCTGTGCTCAGTCGCTTCTTGTACTTCGCATTAGCGTATTGTGAGCCTAATCCCATGTGAACGTTTGTTCCTCCACCATGTCTTAAGGCAACATCTTGCGTTACTGGAATGTGCATGTATGGGTCTTTTTCACCATGAATATCATACAAGCCATAGTCTGTTGCCTTCTTCGCTTCTGCACCAACAGTAACGTCCAACTTAACAGCAGGCTTCAACTCATACTTGCTAACACGGTCCCAAGTAATCAGCGTCTGCAAACACCAAGCACCAACAATGCCTGGACTAGCGTATTCTCTGCACGCCAGCAAAAACCGATCCGCATACCGATGCAAATCCTTCAACAACGACTCCCTAAGACTCAAAATAGCATGCGCTGTAACCTCAAACGAGGGCACCTTCTTAATCTTGTTCTGTACGTCAGTCGGCAACCGTTTCAAACCGTCAAGAATAGTCTCCCTACGCTCGTCAATTGACAAAAACTGGTTAGCCAAGCATATCCGTGCCTCTTCTAGGCTCACGTTGTAAAGCTTCACAAAACATTTCTCCGCATCTCCCCAATCGCTCTTCGCATCCAAAGGCGAAAAGAAAAAGTTAAAATTCGCATGTGGACCAAGCACAATCTGCTCCACACGTCCAGTCTCTAACGCTTCTTTGCCCAAGTTTCCAGCCTTAACCTCTCGGGCAACTTTCTCCTCCAAATCACTTGAATCAGCAGCAAAAATAAACTCCCTCTCAAAAGCCCTGTGCGCATGCTCAGCCTTCAAAATCATGGGCTCGTCAATAGGCTCCTTGAACCTAATCCCGCCCGAGTGAACTTCATATCGGTAAGACTTCGGAGTTGGGATGCCAGCTTTTTCCGCAAACCAGTAATAGTCCTTCTCAATCTCGCCCCTGTTCTCAATCTTCAGCAACGTCCTCGAACCCAAAATCGGCACCGCATAATCATTCTCAATAACGCTGCAATATTCGTCACCGCCAACATAAACCGCAAAAGCCCTATTCGTAATCTGCAAACACTCCAAATCAACAAGCTCATCAACATACTTCACAATATCCGAATACTTGTCCAAAATCACAATAACACTTCGCCAATCACCGCTCTTTTTTATATCCTTAGGATCATTCACAACACGTAAATCTCTCCTCACCAAGCTGGGCAAATCCTCAACCGTTTCATCTGGCTTACCAACCATAGGATTCTGAAGATAAATCCGCGCTCGACCAGGCGTTGTGTAAATTATACTTCTTACGCCATAGTTGCGTTGCCCCTGCCAAGCATCCAAAGCCGAATGCGAACCCAAATTCAATCCGATGGGTTCCTTGTACCTCTTGACTATTTCCTGCATCTCTTCTCTTCTTATCGCCATATAACTCACCAATCTAGGTATGGAATGTAAAGATTCAGCTGTTTTAAACCTTTTTTACATTTAGCCGTTAAAGTATTGTTAAGGCGGGCTTAACGGAAACAATAACGAACCTCTAGAAGAATCATCTATAATTTTCTTCTATCCAACTCTTACATACATGGCTATAAAACAAGGACTGCACTTGATTTTTAGGGGAGAAAGGAGATGGCTGAGACCTACGGCTGGCTATTTGTCGACAACATTCCACTACTTTATGATAAGAAAAAAGTTGCAAGACAATTTCAAATAGAGATGTGGCTTGACCTAACCCAAGTCGTCAAAGAACTGGGAATCGAAAAACCAACCGAAAACAAACAAAACCCAAACCCAACAACAAGCTACATCATTTAGAGACCACAAATCTGCAAAACATTTTCAAAATTCTCACGCACCCTATGACTCTTGTAACGCCTTAACGACTCAACAATAGCATTCCTGTCTTTTACACCAAGTTTTTCAGCCACCTTTGTCGCAACCAAACCACTGATAAAGAGGAAATGACAAATCGAAGTTATATTTGACGACCTTCTGGTTAGGCTCGCGGTTTCAAAATCAACTATGAAAGGCACATCACCCTTATCGATGATTACGTGTTTCGGAGCATGACTCAGTTCGCCATGATCCAAACCAGCCACGTCCAGCCGCCAGCACTGCTCCAAAACTTCACGCAACACCTTCTGCATTAACGCTTTTCCCTTGCGCTTATCTAGCCATTCTGGAAACAAACCACCATCGATAAACTGCATCAAAAGAAAATTTTTGCTCACACCCAAAAGCCTCGGACCTACATCCACCGAATTTGCTTTTTTAAGCATTTTCGCTTCCCGCTGCATTCTCGAACGGTCAGCATCGACCCTTCGAATTTTTAAAGCCACTTTTTCTCCGTTTCTGTAGGCTATTGTGACTATGCCCACGCAGCCTTTACCTAAAACTGATACGTTGAAAGCTTCTTTTGCTCCACTAAACTCCAGAGCCTCTATGCCCAGTTTCTGGAGCTCTCTTAACCGTTTCTTAAGCTCCACCCTGCTAGGTCTGGGATAACACATTATGGATGCATAGGGTTCTTTGCTCAGTTTTTCAGTGTTCACCGTTAGTGCGGTCTTCAATACTTAATCCTCTAAACACTATACCCTAGTGTTCAGTGAAATAAACATAACAATATCGCAAAGTTAATAGGAAACACGAGTTCTGTCTCAAAAAGGAGCATAGAAATGCCAAAATTTAAGCAAATACCCGAAATCCTCAAACTAATGGGCAAGAAAGAAAACATACGCAACATAGGCATAATCGCCCACATAGACCATGGAAAAACCACAATGACAGATTCACTTCTAGCAGAAGCCGGATTACTATCGCCAAAAATAGCAGGACAAGCCCGAGCCTTGGATTATCTGGAAGAAGAACAAAAACGCGGAATCACAATAAAAACTGCGAACATATCGCTATTGCATGAAGTGAGTGGCCACCCCTACGTGATAAACCTAGTCGATACGCCAGGCCACGTGGACTTCACAGGTAAAGTGACGAGGACTTTACGTGCCATAGACGGCGCCGTGGTCGTTGTGGACGCCGTAGAAGAGGTCATGGTTCAGACGGAAACTGTTACCCGCCAAGCCCTAGAAGAAAGAGTAAAGCCCATCCTTTTCATAAACAAAGTTGACCGTTTAATTACGGAGTTGAGGCTTACTTCAGACGAGATTCAGAGCAAGTTTATTCACATAATCCGTGACTTCAACAACCTGATTGAAATTTACGGGGAGCCTGAGTTTAAGGATAAATGGAAGGTGAACCCCGCAAAGGAAACGGTTGCTTTTGGTTCGGCTCTTCATAGGTGGGGCTTCACCCTAAACATGGCTCAAAAAAAGGGAATAAAATTCACCGATGTTGTAGATGCCTATGCAAAAGGTAAACATCAAACGCTTCCTCAACTGCTTCCTCTCCATAGCGGAATACTTGACATGGTAGTCAAAAACACGCCAAACCCAATTGAAGCCCAAAAGTACCGACTGCCGAAAATTTGGAAAGGCAAAATAGAATCGGAAATAAGTCAAGCAATGCTGAACTGCGATGATAATGGACCAACGGTGATGTGCATAACCAATGTTCAAACCGACGCGGCGGCAGGTATCATCGCGACTGGGAGGCTTTTTTCAGGCTCAGTGATAGATGAAGACAAAGTCTACCTAGTTGGTGTGGGGAAAGAGTACGCTGTTAAGCAAGTTTCCATGTATATGGGCGCTTTCAGAGAGATTGTCAACAGAATCACCGCGGGCAACATAGCCGCTTTGGCAGGTCTCGACCTAGCAAGCGCAGGCGAAACCCTCGTTGACACTAAGCATAAAGATGTCATAGTTCCATTTGAACGCATAAAATACCTTTCAGAGCCTGTCATAAGGATAGCGATTGACCCAAAGAACCCTAACGATTTGCCGCGTCTAGTGGAAGCTATGAATAGACTATCAGTAGAAGACCCAAACCTAGTCGCTACCATAGATAAGGAGACGGGACAGTACTTGCTAAGCGGGATGGGTGAACTTCATTTGGAGATTGCAGTGAAGTTTTTGACGCAGTATAGTGGCGGAATAGAGCTTGCAGCTTCCAGCCCCATAGTGGCCTACAGAGAAAGCGTTTTGGGACAGGGCAAAATTGTTATGACAAAAAGCCCAAACAAGCACAACAGGTTCTGGGTGCAAGTGAAGCCACTAGAAAATGAAGTTGTAGAGTTGATGGAGAACAGTGAGCTTGCCGAGGAAATAGGACAAAAACAAATCGAGAACATGTTGCAGAAAGAGGCAAAATATCCAACGGCGGAAGCAAAAAATGTTTGGGCCTTAGATGATCACAGAAACATGCTCATCGACTTAACGAAGAACGTTCGAAATCTTCATGAAGTGAAAGACAGCATAGTTTCAGGATTTCATTGGGCATGCAGGACTGGACCTCTGTGCGAAGAACCTCTGAGAGGAGTGAAAGTCGAGCTATTGGATGTTCAACTCCACGAAGAGCCGAAACAAAGGGAACCAACACAGATCATGCGAGCCATAAGCCGTGCAATTCTAGGCTCAGCCTTAACAGCTAAACCTGTGCTGCTCGAACCGATCTACAAGATTAATGTGTCTGTCCCAAACCAATGGTTCGGCACATTTTCAAACATCTTAACTCGCAGACGCGGGAAAATATTGACCACTGAACATAGAGGTGCATTAACAGTGATTGCTGGTTACATTCCAGTAGCAGAAACCTTTGGCTTATCCGCAGAAATGCGCTCTGCAACTTCCGGCCACGCCTTCTGGCAAAGCACCTTCGCCCATTGGGAGAAAACTCCGGAAAATGTTTCAGCAGAAGTTATCAGAAAAATCCGCGAGAAAAGAGGCTTACCGCCAGAAATTCCAAAACCAGAAAAATTCGTAGACGAAGCTTAAAATACTTAGAGACTTTTGTTTGAAATCGATTATCATGGACAATAGACTCCAGAAAATAAAGAAGATTGTGAAAAAGGAGCTTTCCAGTTCGCATCATGATATAGAGCATATTGAAAGGGTTTACAACCTTTGTTTACACTTGGCAAAATACGAATCTAATGTAGACTTGGAAATTCTGAAGACCGCTGCTTTGTTACATGACATTGCACGCTTTAAAGAGTTTCAAGATAAGACAGGCAAGATTGAACATGCTACTCTTGGAGCCGAAATGGCTGAAGAAGTGCTTAAGACGCTTGGTTATTCAAGAGAGAAAATAGAACAGATAAAGCATTGCATAATTGTTCATCGATACAGACGAAACCGCAAGCCTCGAACTGTGGAGGCAATGATTCTTTTTGACGCGGACAAGCTTGACGCCTTGGGAGCCGTAGGCGTCGCCAGAGCATTTATGATGGCTGGGCATTATAACCAGAAAATATATTCAAATGTTTCAATCGAGGAATATTTGAGAGATAACGTTTTTGAGGGGAAACCTGAAGGCGGTTTAAAAGACGTTTCGAAACACACTCCAAATATAGAATACGAGCTGAAACTCAAGCATATTCCTGAAAGACTTTATACCCTCAAAGCAAAGGCGATATCGAAACAGAGATTACGGTTTATGGAAAGCTTCTTTGAAAGATTAAAGACGGAAATAATTGGAGAATTATAGCATTCAAGCATCAACAGGGCTAACTCTATGACGCATGTATATAATGTTGATAAGCAGTGATTTGTATGAAGATTCGATTGAATGCTTCAGTTCCATTTGATTTGGGTTTTACTCTCTGTTGTGGGCAAGCTTTTAGATGGGACAAGCGAAGCGAGTGGTGGTATGGAGTTGTTGAGGAACATGCCTTGAAAATACGGCAAATCGGAAATATGTTGGAATTTGAGAACATAGACGCGAGATTTGTTAGAAATTATCTTGGCTTAGACGACGATTTGTTGAAGATTCTTTCGCAAATTAGGAAAGACACGCATATTACGCAGGCTATTGAAGCCTTTAAAGGCTTGAGAATTCTCCGTCAAGACCCTTGGGAATGCCTAATCTCATATATTTGCGCCACATACAAAAACATTCAGGCAATAGAACAAATGTTATCTAATCTTTCCAAAAAATTCGGAGACAAAATAAACTTTAACGGATACGATTTTTACACGTTTCCGACACCAGAAAGGCTGGCAAAGGCAACTGCCCAAGAATTAGCCAAATGCGGCCTTGGTTATAGGGCAAAATACGTGTCTGCAACGGCAAAAATGGTTTATGAAAACTGTTATGAGTTTGAAGGTTTAAGGAAAATAGCCTACGAAGAGGCGAAGGAAGAATTGTTGAATTTTCCTGGGGTGGGTTTGAAGGTTGCGGATTGTATTTTGCTTTTTTCTCTAGGGAAACTTGAGGCTTTTCCAGTAGATGTATGGATTAACCGTGTTATTCTAAAATACTATGCAAGTCATTTTCCAAACGAATTTATCAGGAAAATTTCGAGTAAAAAATCGCTTACAAGCTCAGAATATGAGAGGCTGAGTTTGTTTGGTAGAAGATATTTTGGGAAATATGCTGGTTACGCCCAAGAATATTTGTATCATTGCGAACGAACGCAAAAATAGAATAGGGCTTAAATGCAGAAAACGTTTAAATCAATTTAGAAACAGCATAATAAATGGATTTTGAAAGGGGCCCGTAGCTCAGCCCGGTTAGAGCGCCAGGCTCATAACCTGTTGGTCGGGCGTTCAAATCGCCCCGGGCCCACTATTATCCATTATGCCTCCAATTTTTTAACCAAGTTGGCAACTCTTTTTCCAAGCGTTCTACAAGATTCAAGCTCTTTTTCGCGCGGAGAACCCACAGCTACTGCACCATAATGCTTATCGTCAGCTCGACCTTGAACAATCATGCCATGAACTAACATGGCCTGCAATATAGACAGTAGAGTTGTCTCCGCGCCTGTTGCCGTTCCACCAGAACTTGTGAAGACAGCGCCAACTTTTCCTTCAAGTTTTCCGTGGATTTTAACTGATTCATCTATTAAAGCCTTAAGCGTAGCAGACATTTGCCCGTAATATGTTGGTGAGCCCATGATGATCCCATCAACGACTAGAAAATCTTCAACGCTGGCTTGTTCAACCTTCTTTACGATAACCTTAACTCCTTTGATTTGCTTGGCACCTTCAGCAACAGCGAACGCCATCTTTTCAGTATTCCCAGTTTTAGAATCATAAACAACCAAAATCTTTGCCATTCCAATTTACGCTCAAGTGTAAGAATACTGCAAATCTTTTGTATTTAATATACATTAATTATTCCATCCTATATCACATGCTAACTAAGCAATAGAACATTCTTCCACAAGCTATAAGTGACTAAAACTGCATAAAGGCTTCCATGAGGAGAATGGCAGACTCTTTTTCCAGGGGAGAAAGGAGAAACTGAAAAAATTTTAATCCACCATTCCCCTCATATCCCCCTTAATTTTACATATGCTACTTTTAAATGTTTCGTCACATTTTGAAGTACAACCCTAAAAATCTCCTAAAAACGCAACATATTAACGGTTTTAGTTTATCAGTTGCTTTATTTTTTCCTTGAATTTTTTCCAGTTTCCATTAAAAATGTCTGTATTGGCTTGCTACTTTGTCCTTATGGTTTAGCGAATTCTTTTATGATCTCATTCACAGTCATTATTTTTGCATTGTAAACGTATTCCAGATATTTTAGTCCTTGTCCGTGGTCTTCTTGTGTGAAGGCTTCTACGCCGTCTTTGGCTATTATTATTTTGTAGCCTCTGAAGAAGGCGTCTGCGGCTGTGTGTCTAACGCATATATTTGTGTGTAACCCGCCTAAGATTACTGTTTTCACGCCTTCGCCACGGTATAGACTCCTCAATAGCGAGTCTAAGCCCGTTTCGTAAAAGCCGCTGTAGGTTCTCTTTTCAACAATATAATCTTTTGCAGTTGGCTTCAGCACGGGGATTACTTCTGCTCCTTTTGTGCCTTTAATGGCGTGTTTTCCCCATTTCTCAACAACTTCGACGTCTCCGGGATAGTGGGCATCATTACTGTAAATGACTGGGACGCCATGTTTGCGAGCAGTTTCAATCAGCTTTTTTAGATTTGGAATTATGGGCTTTGCTCTTTCGCATTTCAAGTCTCCAGTAACAAAATCGTTGAGCAGGTCAATTATTATTACAGCCTTATTGTTCATTGGCGCTCTCCTTAATTATAGAAATCGAATTATACTTTTTACGATTATTTAAATTAATCCATCGTGGACTTTGCAGTAGAACCATAAAAGACTTGAGCAAAACTTTGTTCCTCTGTAACTTTGCAATCTTTGATGTTCAACATTCACCGACAATATTTTATTTACCATTGCATAAATGAAATGTCTTCATTAGAGTGTGGTCTAAGATGAGGAACGATATTGACAGAATTTTAGCGGAGAAAAGCGTAAGCTCCATGTTGCTCTATTCTGAAAGCTTCAAGGACGTAAACATGTATTATCTAACTGGATTTCTGGCTCCTGACCCCTTTATTTTTCTTAAACATGTTGGTCAAGAGCCGCTAATAGTGGTTAATCAGATGGAACTGGCTAGGGCTAAAAAGGAATCCCGTATCAAGGATGTACGTTCATATTTTGATTATGATTACATGCGGATTGTCAAATCTGCATCTGACCCGAAAGTTGGCGTAATGAAGTTTGTAGCTTCCATAGCCAAGAAAGAACTGGGAACTGATAAGCCCATTTACGTTCCACCGAACCTTCCAGTGATTCTCGCTGACGTACTGAGGCATGGTGGCTTACAAATAAAGCCCATGCTTCATGTGGTGGAAAAAGCCAGAGAAACGAAAGAACGCGAGGAAATAGAAGTCATCAAATCTGTTCAAAGAACTGTAGAAGAAGCAACATCAAAAGCCATAGAACTTATTGCCAATGCTGAAGTCAACAGTAAAGGAGCACTCTATTATAAAGAAAATGGAAAAAAGAAACCCCTCAAGGTAGGCAAAGTACGCTCCATATTTGACCATACCTTCGCGGATAGAGGTTGTGTTGCAGAAGAAGAAACAATAGTTGCATGTGGACCAAAAAGCGCTGACCCTCACTATTCAGGTGACGCAACCAACATAATGAAGGCAAATCAGCCCATTGTACTAGATGTTTTCCCACGAAGTGTCAAAAAACGGTATGTCTCAGACATGACACGAACCGTAGTGAAGGGTAGAGCCTCAAAAGCCGTTAAGAAAATGTTTGAAACTGTTCTTCAGACAAAGGATGCAGCAATAGACGCTATAAAAGCTGGCGTTTTAAGAAGCGACATGCAAAACCTATGTTACAACATGCTTGAAAAGGCTGGCTACCAAACTATAAGAGGCGGCAAGCAAATCAGCAAAGGATATTTGCATGGTCTGGGACATGGAATCGGATTGGAGGTTCATGAAGAACTTAGAATGAGCGAATTCTATAAATATCCATTGGAAGAACATAACGTCGTTACAGTAGAGCCGGGGCTTTATGATCCTAAGATAGGGGGAGTACGGATAGAGGACGCCGTAGAAGTTACAAAAAAAAGTTGCATCAACCTAACCAAGATGGATGTTTTCCTTGAAGTTTAATTGCCATTGGTTGTCGACTACGCAAAAAAGAAGAGTACTAGCCACCGCTTACAATGGGCAACAAGGTTACATGATCATTGTTTTTGAGTTTAGTCTCAAGCCCTTTTAACTGATTAAGCAGATAACCGTTAACCGTGATAATGTAGTTTGATTTTACGTCAGTGCCGCTTTTTTCGTAAACAGCCTTTTGGAAGGGTTCACCGTATTTTTCAGAAAGCATCATTAATAAATCTGCAATCGAGGCGCCTTCGCTAATCTCAACTTCTTCCTCTCGATCACTACCGATTATATTTCTGATGTGACCTAAGAACCCTACTTTTACCTTCAATGTTGAACCTCTAAGCTTCCACACTATTTCAGATTTCGAGTTGCTATATATTCGTTTCACTATATTTTGGCGGTTAAAATTTAAATGGCATTTAACCTATCTAATTATTATGAAGTCAAAATTGAAACTTTTGGCAATAATCGGGTCTCATAGAAAAAATGGAAACTCTTATCTACTGGCGAAAAAAGTTCTGGAGTCGATTGGTGTCGACCATGAAATAATTCAATTGGCTGATAGTTACATTGAATTTTGTAATCTTTGCGAAAAATGCCTAAGTGATGATTGTGTTTTAGAAGACGGTTTTAATAAAATTCTTGAAAAGATGAAAAGCGCAGATGGAATAATTTTTGCTTTTCCTAAATACGTTCTGTTCGCCTCGAAATTTATATGTTTTTTAGAAAGAATAGCCACGATTCAACACATGCGAGAACACATGGGATACAAAATAGCCTTCAAGAACCCAGATTATAGGCTGTTTTCGGCAAAAAAGCCGTTCTGTATTTTTGTCACGTCAGGAACTGGAAAGATGGAAAAAGAAAATTTGCAGATAGTCGCGGATTATATAGAAGGTTTGGGTTTAGAGTTGGTTCCTCACGATTTGCCGCCTTTTGTCGGAGTCAACGTTAAAGCTGGTGATGATGCAGGTGAGGTTTTGAAGAATACGGAAGGTATAGAGGAGTGCAGAAAATTAACGGAAAAACTTATCGTTTCAATTGAGAACGGCGACTCCGGCCACACTTCATTCTTAAAATCCTAAAGTGATGACGTGAAAAAACCTAGTGCTCCGAAGGCTGATTATTCGCAAATAGCGAAATACTATGATAAGGTAAGGTCAGCTCCAGCGGATATTTTGTTGTCAAAGATTATTGAGTATGGAAAGATTGATGCAAACTGTGCTGTTTTGGACATTGGGTGTGGTACAGGACGGTATCCCCTAAACATATCGGCTATGAAGAACTTGACATTTTGTGCCTTAGAGCCGTCGATTGAGATGTTGAAGCAGGCTGTTGTGAAAGATAAGTCTAAATGCATCCTGTGGGTTCGGGGAGACGGACAACGATTGCCCTTTCAAGATGGCCTCTTCGATTGCGTCTATATGACTGCAGTTATTCATCACATTGAAAATAAAGAGATGGCTCTTCGAGAAATCTACCGTGTCACAAAGAAAGATGGAAAATGCGTGATTATGACGTTCTCACTCTCTCGAATTAAGAAGCACATTACCCATTATTTCCCAGGAGTAGTTGCAATAGATTTGAAGCGAGTTCCATCTGTGCCATCCCTAAAGAAAATGATGACCATGATAGGCTTCAGAGATGTCCACTACCATGCTGTTCAACTTGATGAAGGATACGTGTCCACGGATGGATATTTGAGAAGGGTCAGAAACAAGTACATGTCAACCCTAACTCTACTCAGGGAGAAAGACTTTCAAAGAGGATTCAAAATTTTCAAGGAAAGGGTTGAAAAGAAGTATGGAAATCAAATAAGGAAGATTTCCTGGTTTGTTTTTATTGATGGACGGAAGTAATTTCTCTTCAGTGTAATTCTATCTGCTCAAGAAAACGCCTATATACATGGAACAATTGAAAAAGCCTAAACAGAATTATCGTTGGTGTTTTGAAAGTTGTTTGACAAGCAAAAGCTGAAGGAAATTAAGCAAGGGAAGGAAAACTGGGAAAAAGAAATCGTTTCAAAAAGTCTCGAAAAGCTCCCTGAAAAAGGTGAATTCACAACAGGCTCCAACATTCCAGTCAGTCGAGTTTATACCCCGCTTGACATTGCAGATTTTGACTATTTACATGATTTAGGTTTTCCAGGAGAATATCCACTCACCCGCGGCGTTTATCCAACAATGTATCGGGCTAGATTATGGACTATGAGACAGTATGCCGGTTTTGGCACAGCCGAACAAACAAACCAACGCTTCAAATATCTGCTAGAACAAGGCCAAAAGGGGCTAAGCGTCGCCTTCGACTTCCCAACCCAAGTAGGCTATGACTGCAATCATCCCATGGCAAGGGGCGAAGTTGGCAAGGCGGGAGTGAGCGTAAACACTCTGCGAGATATGGAAATAGTTTTTGACGGAATCCCATTAGACGAGATTACCACTTCCATGACCATTAACGCCCCAGCAACCATTTTGCTTGCAATGTATATTGCGGTTGGACAAAAACAAGGTATCGAACAGTCGCAGCTTGGCGGAACAGTTCAGAACGACATTTTGAAGGAGTACGTAGCCAGAGGCATGTACATTTTTCCACCAAGGCCTTCAATGAGATTGGTTACGGACATTTTCGAATATTGCTCTCAGCACATGCCCCAATGGAACACCATCAGCATAAGCGGCTACCACATCCGCGAGGCAGGAGCCACTGCTGTTCAGGAAATCGCCTTCACATTCGCAAACGCAATCGCCTACGTGCAGGCAGCCATCGAAAGAGGCTTAGACCTAGACAAGTTCGCAGGCAGATTATCCTTCTTCTTCGCAGCTCACAACAACTTCTTCGAAGAAATTGCCAAATTCAGAGCCGCAAGAAGGCTATGGGCAAAAATAATGCGTGAACGCTTCGGAGCCAAAAACCCTGCTTCATGGATGTTGCGCTTTCACACTCAAACCTCAGGCGTCATGCTCACCGCTCAGCAACCTTACAACAATATTATCCGAACGACGCTTCAGGCGTTGGCAGCCGTTTTGGGCGGAACTCAGTCTTTGCATACGAACTCGTTTGATGAAGCTTATGCCTTACCTAGTGAACGAGCAGTGACAATAGCTCTCAGAACCCAGCAGATAATAGCATACGAAAGCGGAGTAGTCGACACCATCGACCCTCTTGCAGGCTCATATTACATAGAGTACCTAACAAACCAGATTGAAGAGAAAGCCACAAAATATATCGAACAAATCGATGACATGGGTGGAGCAGTTGCCGCCGTCGAAAAAGGTTTCATGCAACGAGAGATCGTGGAGAGCGCATATCGCTTCCAGAAGGAAGTTGAAGCCAAAAAGCGAATAATTGTGGGCGTGAACGAATTCGTAACCGAAGAAAAAAACCCAATAAAGATTTTGCAGATTGACCCTGAAATCGAGAAGAAGCTTATTGAACGCTTAAAACAGGTGAAAAGGCAAAGAAGACAAGCCAAAGTGGAGGAAACCCTAAACAAGCTGCGTAGAGCTGCTGAACAAGATTATACAAACCTTATGCCCTTCATACTTCAAGCAGTGAAGGAGTATGCAACACTCGGCGAAATATGTGATACCTTACGCGATATTTTTAGCGAGTATAAGCCGCCTTCCATCTTTTAGTCAACTATGAAAAGAGGTTCGCCCTCACTCACCGACGAACCCTCAGAAACATAAACCTCTCGAACGGTTCCGGCTTTGGGCGCCGTAATTTCGTTTTCCATTTTCATGGCTTCAAGGATACAGACAACTTGGCCAAATTCCACCCGATCTCCGTTCTTGACCTTAACTGAGAGGATTTTACCCGTCATCGGCGCAGTTACCGTGCCTTCCACAACTTGTTTTGTCGTAATAGCTTTTCTTGTGAGTGTTAAGGGGGTTGGTTCGAAAGTTGTTAATGTTGGTTTCTTTGTGGGAGTTTTCATTTCAGCTTTGAATGTGGTTTCTTCAACCTTGATTGTGAAGAGCTTTTCCCAATTTATTCTAGGCAATTCTATTTTGTACATTTTTCCATCTATTTTTATGGAGAAAACCTTTTCCAAGTCAAGCTTGTCAGCTGGTAACTCTATGCAGAGTGACTTATCATCTATTTTAACTGTGAAAGAATTTTCCCCAGTCTTTGTCAGTTCGATTTTTCGGGGTTTGCTGTCTATGAAAATTTCGTAAACAGGCAATGTTATGCACCATGCTCAGCTAGACTTTGTCGACCAGCTAAAACCCAAGATGATGTAGCTCCTTTAGTTCTAACTGGTATTAGCGCCTTCACGCCGCTTGAACTTGTCAAATAGGTAGCAACTGCAACTGAGACTGCGGCAACCTCTTCAAGTTCAGCAAATTTCTCAGGTGGGATTTCAGTTTTAGCTTCTTCTCGTTTGGCTCTTCTCTTCTTAAAGAATTCTAAGGCTATTTGCGGAAAAAGCGCATAGGTTAGCTTGTCCTCTTCACTTTCAATGTAAGATTTCACTTCATCTGATATTTTGTCGAGAGTTGGCTCCAAAAGATCAGCTGGACGACATGTTATGGGTTCTTCATCGCCAATAATTTTCTTTTTAACTTTCGGATCAATTGAGGCTGGCGGCTTTCCGTAAAAGCCTTTCACGTAGTCTTTTATCTCCTTCGGCACAATGCTGTAACGCTTTCCAGAAAGAACATTAAACACGGCTTGTATGCCAACAAGCTGGCTTGTAGGCGTCACGAGCGGGGGATATCCAAGCTCCTTTCTAACTTTCGGAACTTCCTCAAGGACTTCATTCAGCCTGTCCAGCGCTTTCTGTTCTCTCAGTTGATCAAGAAGATTAGAGAACATTCCGCCGGGAATTTGATGAACTACAATGGAAGCGTCAACCCTTTCAGCCTTTGAGTCAATAAGCTTTAGTGGGTCGTAGTATTTCTCTCGTAACTCTCGGAAGTAAGCTGCAATCTCGTTTAAAAGCTCTATATCAAGTCCCGGGTCGTATGGTGTTCCTTTCAAGGCAGCTACAACGGATTCGACTGGAGGCTGTGAGGTGCCCCAAGCCAAAGGTGAAAAGGCTGTGTCGATTATGTCTACGCCTGCTTCGCATGCGCGAAGGTATGTCATCATTACCATGCCGCTTGTGCTGTGAGAGTGCAAATGCACAGGAAGCCCGACTTTCTTTTTTAGGGCAGTTATAAGTTCGTATGCGGGTTGTGGTGCAAGCATTCCAGCCATGTCTTTGATGCAGATGGAATCGCAATCGAGTTCGGCTAGTTTTTGGGCGGTTTCCACGTAGTATTTTATTGTGTGGACTGGGCTTATTGTGTAGCAGATGGTTCCTTGGGCATGTTTACCCACTTTTTTGACGGTTTTTATGGCTACTTCCATGTTTCTTATGTCGTTTAAGGCGTCAAAAACACGGAATATGTCTATGCCGTTTTCGGCGGCTTTTTCTACGAATTTTATGACGACGTCGTCTGGATAGTTGCGGTAGCCAACCACATTTTGTCCACGCAACAACATTTGGAAAGGCGTCCGTTTTATGTGACGCTTTAAGGTGCGAATTCGCTCCCAAGGGTCCTCAGCCAAGAAGCGAATTGCAACATCGAAGGTTGCTCCGCCCCACATTTCAAGCGAAAAAAAGCCTACTTGATCTATTTTCTCAGCTATAGGTATCATGGTGTCAGTGCGCATTCTCGTCGCCATCAGAGATTGGTGTGCGTCTCGGAATGTGGTGTCAGTGATTTTAACTGGCTTTTGTGTCAGAGTGACTAGACCCCCCTTATATATAGGTTGAACTTGAGAATAGGAAAGGTAAGTGAAGCCTATTATTAATTAATTTAGGTGCTGAAAACGCTTTTGCATCAATGCTTATTTCATAAAATGAGGGGACAATGATAGCTTAAAAGGTGAAAAGATGTTGGAAGTTGAAGTTAAATTCGCTCTCCATATAGAACTAAGTGTTTTGATAATCCTTTTGCTGAAGGCTCCTTACTCAATCTTAATAGCATCTCAGTCATTTGTCTGAAGAATTTTTCATCCCAACTGCGAGATTCTTGAGTTTCCTTTGAAATAGAAAGTAAATCGAACATACCGCAAACAGCGTAGACCTCGATGACCTTAATTCCCTCTTTCTCAAAAAACTCTCTAGCCTCCTCCACGTTGACAGCCATGTGTTTCTCTCCATGATGACAAATATAATTGGATTTTGATCTGAGCAGATCGAGAGCAGAATCAGGGTCTTCGCGAAACTCGCTAATAGCAACACCGCATTTATTTATTAAAAAAAATGAAATCTTCCCTCCCTTCTTTGTCACTCGAACGAGTTCTTTTGCGGTTTCGATCATCCCATCCCAGCAGAGGACAAGATCGAAACTCTCGTCTGCAAAACGAAGTTTGTGAACATCACACTCCAAGATCTCTACTTTGTCTAAGACGCCTTCTCTAAGCAGTTTTTGCTTTGCCACGTTTAGCATTCCGGGAGAGATGTCGCATAAAGTAACTGAGTATCCCATCTTTGCTAAGGGAAGCGTTATCCTTCCAGTACCGCCAGCAGCATCCAAGATTTTTGCATCTCGGTTTCTTGGAAGATATTCTTTTAGTAGTTCCCAATCAACATAGTTTTCGACAGCGCCTTTGAAAGTCTTGTACCATTCATCATAGCTTTCCGCATGTTCGTCCCATTTCTTTCTTATGCTTTCAACATCTCTAGTCTTATCTTCAAACATCTCTTTCCCTTCTTGCAATAGGTCACTATCAAAAGTGAAGTATTTAAATTACAAAGTTTATAGTTGCATACTGAATATCTAGGCGGAAAGTAATATGAACAATGAAAGTGATAATCTATGTTTCTGCCCGCTTGAAGGTGTCATGGGCGTTATAAGCAAAAAGTGGGCCCTTCTCATTATCAATGCAATTGGTACTTACGGAAGATTAAGGTTCAACAGACTTATTGAGGAGTTGCATGGCATTAGTCCAAAGACTCTTTCAGATAGGCTCAAAGAACTGCAAGCAGAAGGTTTGATCGAAAGAGAATTTTTCGCTGAAATCCCTCCACGAGTGGAGTACTCGCTTACAAAGGACGGCGCAGAACTCAGAGAATCGATTATACCTCTTCTAAAATGGACTATAAAAAGAAACATCACAAGCGGCCATACTGTCAACTGTGAATGTGAGGAATGCAAGAGCAGATTCGGATCGCAAGCTAAGAGCTTATAGTGGTGTGTTTCCGTGTTTTCTGGTTGGGCGTGATTCGCGTTTTGTTGTGAGGCTTTCGAGTGCGCTGATTAGTTTTGGTCTGGTTTCTGCTGGTTCGATGACTTCGTCTATGTAGCCTTTTTGTGCAGTTATGTAGGGGCTTGCGAATTTTTGACGGTATTCACTGACGAGTTCTATACGTTTTTGTTCTGGATCTCTGGCTTCAGCTATTTCTTTTCTGAAAATTATGTTTATGGCTCCATGCGGTCCCATTACAGCAATTTCGGCTGTTGGCCATGCGTAGTTTAAATCTGCCCCGCTGTGCTTGCTGCCCATTACGTCGTAAGCACCACCGTAATCTTTGCGGAGTATTACAGTGATTTTTGGCACTGTTGCTTCGCAATAGGCGTATAGCAATTTGGAACCGTGTTTTATTATTCCACCGTGTTCCTGTTCAATGCCTGGAAGGAAGCCTGGCACGTCTACGAATGTGATTATTGGGATGTTGAAGCAGTCGCAGAAGCGTATGAAACGGCCTGCTTTCATGCTGCTGTTTATGTCTAATGCGCCTGCGTAGTGTGCAGGTTGGTTGGCAACGATGCCTACTGTCTTGCCGTTTAAACGTGCGAAGCCTATTACGATGTTTTGTGCCCATAAGGGTTGGATTTCAAAGAATTCGCCGTTGTCAACTACGCGCGTTATGATTTCTTTTACGTCGTAGGGTTTGTCTGGGTCGTCTGGAAGTATGTGGACCAAGCCCTCATCTGTTCTGTTTGGGTCGTCTGTCGGCTCTATGGCTGGCGGGTCTTCCAAATAGTTGCTTGGCAAATATGTTAGGAGTTTTTTGATGATTTGGATGCAGTGTTGTTCGTCTTTTGCGATGAAGTGGGCGACGCCGCTGGTTTGACTGTGAACCATTGCTCCGCCAAGTTCTTCGAAGGTTACTTCTTGTCCCAGTGCGGCTTTGACTACATCTGGGCCTGTGATGAACATGTGGCTTGTCTTGTTCACCATTATTATGAAGTCTGTTAGGGCTGGAGAATAGACGGCTCCGCCTGCGCACGGTCCCATTATTGCAGATATTTGTGGAATCACGCCTGAGGTTATAACGTTTCGGAAGAATATGTCGCCATATCCAGCAAGGCTTGCTACACCTTCTTGTATGCGCGCGCCGCCAGAATCGTTTAAGCCTATGACTGGAGCGCCCGTTTTTAGTGCTAGGTCCATTAGTTTGCAGACTTTTTTTGCGAACATTTCGCCTAGTGAACCGCCGAAGACCGTGAAGTCTTGGCTGAATACGTAGACGAGTCTGCCGTCTACTGTGCCATAGCCAGTAACAACACCGTCGCCCAAGAATTTCTTATCAGCAATACCAAATTCAGTGCACTGATGCACAACAAACTGGTCGAGCTCGTTGAAGCTGCCTGGGTCGAGTAGGAGTTCGATGCGTTCTCTAGATGTGAGTTTGCCTTTAGCGTGTTGTTCTTCTATTCGTTTTTGTCCGCCGCCGAGTTTGGCTTGTTCGCTTAAATCTCTTAATCGTTTAATCTTCTCATCAACTGAAGGCTCTTTTATCGTCGTCATTATTATTACCTCAAATCGGTCAGTATATTACTTCAACAAATATTTAGAACCTATGGAAATGAATGCTGGTTTACTTCATTAGTTATTGTTGAATTCAGCTTTCAAAACGGATAGAAATAGCTCTTGGCTTCAAGCGTTTGGAATTGAAGGCGATACTGAACTTCCTAGCTATATTACCCCTGCAAGTTGTTTTTCAGCGAAAGGTAAAAGACATAACATTTTTCCACTTCGCCTTTCGGTCCTGTTTCCTCAATACCGTGGGCTTCGTTGTATCCACGTTGACGACAAATAGCTATTGCAGCAGGATGATACGCATAATAAATTATCCTGTCATAACTATTGTTCCGCATGAAATCGTCAAAGAACTCGAAAAACTGTTTCCCGTAGCCTTTTCCTCTGTGCTCTTCCATTAACCAAACTTCATGAAGCTCAACGAAATCTTTCTTCTCACCAAGAAGCTTCTCCAATATCTCCTTATCCTCTTTATCTCTAGGATCTCCCTTCCTATGCTCCTCAGTATTAGTTTCATGCCAAATCGCATGACCAATAATCTCACCATTCTCTCTCCAAACAATAAGGTTAAGCAGTTTGTTCATGAGCAAAGTTTCTAACTTCTCAAGCTCTCCCTCTTCTGTATACAGCCCAATTCTTCTCAAGTATCTCTTGAACTCGTCAAAGTCACAGCCTACAACAAATTTCACAAGCTTACCCCCGCCAAAGACATACTCTATCACTTTCTCAAAAGAAAGTTATATACCAGCAGAATCTTGGATTTAAGCGTAAAGAAGACGATGCCATGAAACTCAATCCCATTATTCAAACCATGCTCACTCACAAATCAATCCGAAAATATACAGACGAAACACCTTCAGACAAAATGATAAAAACAATTGTCAGAGGAGGTCAACAGGCGCCCTTCGCTTCCCAAAACTATAGCGTGCTACTATCACGAAACAAAAAACGCAACCCATTCAAAGCTCCACTCCTATTCACAATCTGCATAGATTCACATAAGTTCGAACTGATCATGGCAAAGAGAAACTGGAAACTAGTCACAAACGACTTAACGCTATTGTTCTTCGGAATTCAAGACGCAGCCTTAATGGCGGAAAACATGGTTGTAGCAGGCAGAAGCCTTGGACTTGGAAGCTGCTTCCTCGGAAGCGCCATGTACCGCGCAGACAAAATCGCACAAGAATACAACCTGCCCAAAAGAGTATTTCCCCTAGTGCAGTTAGCAATGGGTTATCCTGCTGAAGACCCACCGCCAAGACCACGATATCCCATGGAATTCACCGTATTCGAAGACAAATATCCACAGCTAAGCGAAAAAACAGTTTCAAAAGCCATGAAACAAATGGATGAGGGCTATCTTGCCCGAGACTACTATCGCAAAGCAAACGCAAAAATCCCCTTAGAAGCCAAAGACCGCAAAGAAACATTCACATACGACAATTACAGCTGGACAGAACACATCTGCAGAAAATGGGGTCAATGGCACCCAGAACCAAAAGAATTGCTCGAGCAACTCGAAAAACGCGGCTTCTACATTATTGAAAAACGACTAGAATGAAATAACTACTCATCTTGACCACAGAGTAACATCTCCAATGAAAACACGCTTTACTGTCCCATCTTTTAGCCTCAAAATCAACGAACCATCATCCCTAACATCAAACGCAAGACCAACCCACTTTTCGGTTCCGCTTGCTACTTCCACTTGGCAGTTTAGAAAACCAGCATACGTTTTCCATTTCCCCAGAACTGGACCAAAACCTTCCTCTAAAAACAACCCATAAATGTTTTCCAACTTCTCAAGCAAAGCCCTAAACAGTTCTTCTAACCTAACTTTTCTGCCAAGCTCATTTTCAAGCGAAGTACCAACCTTCCTCAAATCTTCTGGAAAAACCTTCGCTACGTCAAAGTTCGCGTTAACCCCAACCCCTACTATGACATAGTTGACTTTTTCGCCTATCGTGTTCATTTCTGTGAGTATGCCGCAAATTTTTCGTCCCTTCACCAGCACATCATTAGGCCACTTAGTCTCAGCTTTCAAACCATACAACTCACGTAAAACTTCAGCCACAGCCAAACCAGCCACAAACACAAGCCTAACCGCCTCCGCCGGCTTAAGCTCAGGTCTAAGAACAACAGAAAACCACAAACCACCAACAGGCGAAACCCACCCTCTACCTAGCCTTCCACGCCCAGCAGTTTGAGTTTCCGCAACAACAACCGTTCCTTCAGCCGCACCATAAGCCGCTAACTCTTTAGCCAAATCATTCGTAGAACCAACCTCACGCAAAAAAATAATATTCTTACCAAACCTCTTAGTACGTAAGCCTTCTTGAAGCCTATCCACATTCAATTTCATTAACAAACCTACGGCCTTTCAACAAGCTCCAAAAGCACGCCCTTCGTACTCTTCGGATGAACAAAAGCAATCTTTGCACCTTCAGCGCCAGCTCTAGGCTTATCATCAATCAATGTTACGCCTTTACGTTTAAGCTCAGCCAAAACCGCCTCAATATCATTAACCTTGACCGCAAAATGTTGAATGCCTTCTCCACGGCTTTCAAGAAACTTCGCAACTGGGCTATCAGTGCCTATAGGCTCCAAAAGCTCAATGTTAGTCTCGCCGCCAGTGGAAAGAAACGCCACCCTAACCTTACGCTCCGTCAAAACATGAACCGCCTCAAGCTTGAAACCCAAAACATCGCGGTATAAGGTAATTGCCTCATCCAGATTCTTCACAGCGACACCCACGTGATCTATGCCGACAAACATTCGCTTTCAACTCCTCATAGGGAACGCTAAAAGCCATGTCAAACATATTATAAAAAAGTTTCCAGATTAACCATTTTAACTGCCAAAAAGTTTGGAAAAAATATAAAGGCTAGGTCATAAACTAGAATAATCTCTTCAAATAGGTGAAAACCTGAATGGAAAAACATACTCACGACATAATTATTGTTGGAGCTGGCTTAGCTGGTCTAAGGGCGGCAGTTGCTGCCGCTGAAATCAGCAACAAACTCGACATAGCTGTAATTTCAAAACTCCACCCTATACGCTCACACTCTGTCTGCGCACAAGGCGGAACAGCTGCAGTAAT
>Ga0315280_10004165_pt1 | contig 21598 bp, 13 predicted proteins | sample YL17G06_40_MG_FD_203697 | JGI IMG/M metagenome (GOLD analysis project Ga0315280, IMG submission 203697) | Sediment microbial communities from Yellowstone Lake, YNP, Wyoming, USA - YL17G06_40 | ecosystem: Environmental > Aquatic > Freshwater > Lake > Sediment | place: USA: Wyoming | collected...
CTGGTGAAGGCGAAGAACAGCAGGATCGGGGCCGAGGTCCAGAAGAGCAAAAGCAGATGGCTTTTTTGCCGGCAGAATCCCTCAATCGCGCTCTTAACCATGGCCCAAACCAAAGCCAGGAACATCAGCGGAGATACTACTCCTGCCTGTCCTCCCCAGAATTCCGCAAAATATTTCAACCCGGCAGCTTTTTTAATTTCCAGCCCATGGGATAACTGCATGCGGAAGGAGATCCATTGATGCTCGGCGTTCCAGAAGATCACGGGAGAAAAGATCACCAGGCCCAGAAGCAAGGCCAGATAGGGCTCCTTGCGCAAAAGCCACTTTCTTCCCCTCGGCGATGAAAGCAAGAAGAAAAAAATGCACGGAACCAGGAGGATCATGGTGTACTTGCTAAGCAGTCCCAGGCCCAGCGATCCTCCCGTCAGCCACCACCAATGATGGCCTTCGCTCTCAACGGCCTTGTAAATGAAAAACACCCCCAGGGCCCAAAATAAAGCCTGCGGCCCATCCGGAGTCACGATCACGGCGCCCGTAGAAGCCAGCAGAATGAGATTCATCAGCAGGGCGGCGTAGAAACCCGCGCCTTCCCTGCTAAACATCCCTGCTCCCATCCGGTACAAAAGGACAGTCAAAAGAGCCCCGATGAACACCCACCCCCAGCGGACGCCAAATTCTCCCTGCCCACCGATGGCTGTGAAACCCCGGATCAAAAAAGCGACCATGGGGGGATGGTCATAATAGCCCCATTGCAAGTTCCGCGACCATGTCCAGTAATAGGCCTCATCCGGCGCCAGCTCCACCCACTGGATGTAGAACAGGCGGAAAATCGTCGTGAAAATCAGCAAGGCAAAGAAGGCTTTTTTATATTTCTTCTGTGAGTTATCCCTTGAAATGGTTTCCGTCACTTATTTACCCTAACATTCCCTCCCTCAAATGCCTAAGTAGGGATGTTTATAGCTACGATAATCCAGATAGCTACAAAATTCAAAGAATCTAATCAACCCTGCCTAAGGTGATTGTCTCATTCCCCATGGCACCCTTATTAGATTAAGGTAGGAGATTGACGCTCTGATGGTTTGATCATTTCGGAAAGGGTCTTCGGATTCTGGGTGTCAAACCTGGTTTGGTTGATACGGAAAAACTTCCAGACATTTCCTGTGCCTTCGGTAATTCTATCACACCAGTCTTGTATCGCTGCATCCTTGACCTCAGTGTGAGTAAAGGGACCTATTCAGGAAATTAGAATTTTCTCGACAATGCCGAAAAAATCTCCTTTCCATACTCAGTCAGCTTTTCTTTTTGGATATCTCGGAGCAGTTTGTCATATGCGTCGGATTGCTTCTTAAGGTTTTGGTGTTTAGCTGACATTATCCCACCTCCATTTCAAAAGCCTGAGGTGTGTCATTGTCAGAGATGTTAATTACCTCAACGGATGTTAATTACCTCAACGAGTGACCAATGATTTCCTTGCCTCTCGTAAGTGTGTGAGCAATGAGCATTAAGCCAACCAGCGGGGGTCCTCAAGGGCCGCGTCCAGCTCTTTGCCGAGGAGCCGGGCTTTACGCTGGTTCTCCGTAAGAACTCCGGCAAAGTCCTCGAGCTCCCGGCAGAGGTCAGGAGGCCAGTCAGGGTAGCCACCCAACTTTTCCAGGCACCTTCTCAATCGCTGAGCGGTGGCAATGTCGCGGGACATCTGTTGGTGGAGCAGTCCGTTCAGGTCCTCTGTGCCGGCTCCGAGACAGGCCAGAAAGCGGCCCAGCTCGCGCTGCAGTCGGAGTCGCGCCGCGCTCAATTGCCGCTCAAGTCCCTCTCGCTCCCTTTGAGCGGCACGGTGCTCCAGGGACTTTACTTGTTTCTCAGCCGCCCTTTGCGCCGCCCGTTCTGCGCGCAGCCATTGATCAGGATCCGGGTACTCTCCATCCCATGCCTCGACGCGACGCTCAATTTCCTCAAAAGATTCGATCGGAATCAGTTCTCCGTCGCCGACCCAATATGCGGCCGAACTGCGGAAGGCCGCCTTTTGATATGAACCGATTACCAGAGGCAAACGCTCACCGGCATGGGCAAGGCTTTCGGCCAGTTTCACCAACCTTGGCTCCAAGGGCGAGAGCGGAAGAACTGTCCGGTCCCGTTCCAAGACCTCCACCTTAGATGAAAACGTGGTCTTTGACAGACCTGGGCCAGAAAGTTTAAACTTCTCAACTGCCTTATCCTGCACAACCCGCGGGCCAAACTCCCCTCTAAGCTTGGACAGCGCCGCCTCTATTTGCCATCGAGTTACTGGGGCAGGGTTGATTTGTTCTCCCTCAGCCGCGCTTTCAACGTATATTTCCTCCGCCAGGGAATCCTGTTCAACCTCGGTCGCAGCCGTCTCCAGGGCGTGCAAATCAACTTCTTCCTGACCCAATAGCATCTTTCGGGCTTTCGCGAGCACGGGCTGCATTGGGCCAACGAAATGCTCGAAGAGCCCGCAACGGGAGCGCAGCGCCCGGTAGACCCTGTCATCCACGCTGTCCTTTAGAAAGAGGTTGACGACCCGGACCTCGGGTAATTTTTGCCCGATGCGGTCGATGCGGCCAATCCTCTGCTCGACCTTGCTCGGATTCCAGGGAAGGTCATAGTTGATCACCGCCCCAGCGGCCTGAAGGTTGAGTCCCTCGCTCGCCGCATCTGTGCAAATGAGGGCACGAAGCTCGCCGCTGTGGAGCGCCCCTGTGATGGTATCCTTGGTGACGGACTTCCAGGCTTCTCCGTCCCAGCGCTGGCCCCCGCCGCCGCTGTAGCATCCTAAGCTCTTTCCGTAATGGGCGACGAGGTTATCGCGCAAGTATTCGAGGGTATCCACATACTCGGTGAAGACCAGAACCGGCCGTCCATCCTCGGTTATTTGCCGAAGGACTTCGAAGAAGCGATAACGTTTGGTATCCCGCCCGCGCAGCCCCTGAAGGTCTTCCAAAACGCGCTCCACCTCTACGAGTTCGCTGCGGGCCACCTGAGGGTCCTGGGGAAGTGCTGCTGAAATTTTGGATCCGCTTTCTTCCTCTGGCAGGTCATCCACGTTCAAAGCTTCGGGCACGTCAGAGGCCACGAGGTCGAAATCGTATGCCTTACGCTCCGCGACTCTGCGGAGCCCTTCCCGCCGGCGTTCAAGACTGCAATCGAGGGCAAAGGGTGAACTGCTTGCCCGCCGCCGGTAGATTGTCATTACGAACCCCTTGCCAGGCTTCTCCCGTTCCAGCTCCTTATAGCGCCTTTCAATGTACTGGCCGACACTGTTGTACACCTTGCGCTCCGCGTGATCTTCGAAGTCGAAGACAACATCTTTGACCAGACGTTGCGGTGGCGGATCAGAAAGGAGGCCCATTTCATAATAGCGCCGGACCGTTTGCCGCGTGTTGCGGTGCATTCGCCGCGCCAGGGGAGAACCGCAGCGGAGCCACCGGGCCATCTTCTCGCGCTGCGAGGAAGGAACAAAGACGAGCTTTCGGGCAATACTGGATTCATCCGTGGGTCCCGCCCCCTCTCTGGGCGGTGGAGGAAACTGCCTATCAGCGCTAATCAAGGCGACGGCTTTGCGCGCAGTCTCGATGTCGCACCGGCCATTCCGGACAGCGACCGCAGCCGCGTAAAAATCGCGGACGCCTGCGAAGTCTGCAAGCCAGTTCCCTCCTTCGCCGAGCACGGCAAGGAGATCCCACGGCTCCCACGGATGGGTTTGCATCGGGGTTGCGCTCAGGAGCAGGAAGCCGCGCGCCCTTCGGCGAAGCTGGAGCTGGCGCAAAAGATTGAGCAGTAGCGTGCCACTGTTGAATTCCCCTTCTTCCTGCTTGCGGCGCCTGGCGGCATGGGACTCATCGAGGATCACGAGGTCCCATGGCTTTGCCGCCAGGAGGAGCGGAACATTGTGCTCTGTCCGCGCCGTCTCCCGGCTCATCAGGAGAAAGTCGCGCTCAAGAGCCTCTGCCAAGCCGCTCACCCTCTCCGTCTGTTCGTCCGGCCAGATCAGCGTGGTCGTTCCCTCGAGACGGGGAAAGATCATCCCTCCTTTTTCGCGCAGCTCACCCTGCCACTGTTTGAGGAGTCCGGCGGGCAACAAAATCAGGGCCCGGCGGACGCCTCGGCCGGCCATCAGGCGTTTTAAGACCAGGATCGCCTCAATGGTCTTGCCCATGCCAACCTCGTCGCAAAGCAGGCGCCCTCCTGGCCATGCTTCGGCAGTTTCTTCGACCACCCTGCGCTGGTGCGGCCAGAGAGCGACCATCGATGTCTCATCGCAGGCAGCGGCACCGTTCGCAAGGTATGGAGCTTCGACGATGAAGTGCCAGATCATTGCAGCCTTCTGCCGGGCCCGCGCAGTCGAAGGCTCAACGACCGGAGCCTCTTTGGGGGCAAGCTTGATAAGTCGCAGGCGCAAAGCCTCTGGCAGGGTCACCGTGTGGACATCCGGGTGCATATCTTTCCAGAGCGCGGCGAACTCCTGGCCGTATTCTCGATGTCGTTCCGGGTCTTCCCAGGAGGTGGAAACTTCGAGACGTTCATAATTGCCGAGCAGCCCCTGGGCCGATTCATTTCCACTGCCGCTGAAAACCACCGCATCCCCGGCCTCATCCGTCATAATGCCGAACTTGGCGTGAACGATTCCCTCTCCCCGCCGCATCACTCCAACTCGAACCTCAAGAAGGCCACGTTTCACAAGCCAGCCCAGCATGGCCAGCCGCTTCTTTTCGAGGATGTCTGTTGGGTTCTTGAACCGCCGCCTGAGGAGCGGTTCGAGCCGCGAAAAGTCTCCTGTCTCGGTCATTGCCCGCACATCTTCTTCAGCCAGCTCTTCGTTGACGACCAGACGTACTGCCGGGCGTGGTGCTGATTCACCCATCCCTTCCAGCCGTTCGATCAGGCGCCCGAAGCCGCGCGCGGCCGCCGCAAGAACAGTGCTGGAAAAGTAGGCACAGCACCGGTCGTAGCGGACTGCCTCGCTGAGTGCAGGGATGTAGAGTTCTTCGAGAAGGGCAGGGTCAGGCCCTCGCAGGAACCGCTTCCAGGTTCGCCCACGCAGGGCGCCGGGTTTGGTCGGAGTTGGCACTATATTTACTCCTCCCCTTCTCTATCGCCTTCTTCGCCCTCTAACAAATCTTCATCAACTTCCTGTTCGCTCCGGTAAATTAAAGGCAGTTCTCTAATCTCGTGAATCTTTTCGGTCCAATCGGGAGGAGAAATCCCAAAGAGCGGTTCGAGCAAGGTGTGCCAGGCTCGGAATTCGGGAAACCTGGCCGCGGCCGACTTCTTTCCCTTTTCATGGCGCAGTGCTTCTGGGGCGGCGTGGACCAGGGCCTCCATCAAGCGCGCTACTGGCGATTCTTTTGTCCAGCGCTGCTGGTGGACAAGGGCTCTCGCAGAGCCAATGCCAGCGGAGTCACCACCCGCCTCAAGGTAACGGAGTGCCAGGGCATGGCAGGCGTCGAGAGCGGTGCGGAAGCGCGGGTCATTGGGGTGCACTTTCAAGCTCTGCTTCTTTGTGCGTTTCCTAGCGGCAGCCAAAGGGCCGAAAAGGGTCTCGGTCACCTCGTCTGGGTCGAGCGCCCGCTCACGCCGGCGCTCTTTAGCCGGCAGCATCTGGATTTTGTCACCCGACTTTGTGACGAGCCCTGCCGCAACCAGTTGCCCAACGTCCATTCCCACAGCATGGCCTAAGAGTTTAGCTTCATTGAAACGGAACTCGGCCGCGCCGAGTACATCCCAGCAAAGAAGAACGAAGCGCCCTTCCGGCTCAACGCCATCAAGACCCCGGGCCGCCAGCTGCTCAACCCGCCAGTTGCTCACCCCGTCCGAGGCTTCATCAATCGCTTTATCCACGCTCACGGGAACGCCGATGTCGGTACGCACCTCATCATAACGACTGTACACTTCCATTGCCGGACCGAAAGACCCGACGAGTTGGTCAACGGGGTTGAGGCCCTCCCGCTGCAACCGCTCCGCAGTTGTGCGGGCCCTATCGCGGATCTCTCGCTGCATGGCACTGTCAAAGTAGCCCACGCCAGCACCGGCCGACCGTTTACGGGCTACGAGAATCACCGTACTCTGGGCGGCGTTCTTCTGCGCCTGGTGCAGCGAATGCTCGCTTTCGGTTTTTACGGGCCAGGTGGCGGTGATGGTGAAGCCGGCGCGGATGAGCGAGGTGAAGAGGGCTTCCCAGGCTTCTTGCTTTTTATGGGTAAACATGACTGTGAGGATGCCGTCATCGCGAAGAATCCGCTGGGCTTCTTTGAATGTGTCGGTCATCAGCTTTTGATAGAAGGCGTGGGCCTTTGCTCTTGCCTCGGCAGTTTTGCCCTCGCGCTTGCCTTTCGAATTCGCATTGACACTGTCACTGACACTATTATTTCGATGACGGGTGATATTGACCACTGCTTCCTGGTCGCGTTCGCAAAGATAAGTGGAAAACCACTCCGGCCGCCTGTGCCCCTGGGTTCGCTTGAGCCAGACGTAGAAGAAATCAGCCAGCTCCGAATATTGAACATTATCAGCGTAAGGTGGATCGACCACGACTGCCGTGATGTTGCCGTCGGCAATCTCCGGAAGACTGGTTGCGGAGCCGAGGGAAATTTCTACAGGATTGCCGGAGTTGTGACGAGGGAGTTCAACAAGGCTTTCATATGCTTCAACTACGTTGTCAACTACCCATTCAAGGCCAGTTCCAGAATTACATGGTGCCATCTCAGCAAACGTGGCTTTGAATGAAAAATCGTGCCTTTGGAACAGATGCTTAGCAATTCCACGCGTTGATTCCCAAGTATTGAGAGAGTTATTGTAATCGAGAAATTTATCTAAAGAACAAGCAAGCAAATGCACCACTGCCTCGCCCATCTCCGGGCCTTCGGCCTTCACTATCTCAGGACGCAGGTTCCGGAGTTCTTCGACCAGGACGCCGAAGCAAAGGAGCTGGCGGGGCGAGAAAATATCAGCCCAACGAGGCATCCCGTAGAGCCGCGGCCGCTCGTCGCTCGACACCTCTGGATACATTTCTGTCGGGATGATATTTGCCTTCTCCCAACCTGGCCGCAGCTTTGCGAGTTCTTTTTCGGCTTCTTCCAGGGCCTTCAGGTCTGCTGGGTCTGGAGGCTGGAATCGAAGCCCCTGCGGGGTCTTGACGGCCACTGCATAGAGAGCGTTCTTCATCTCTCCCATCTGGGCCTTGGCTTTGATGTAGTCGGCAGGGATTTGCCGGTCAGTGAAGAGGGAAATTCCCTTTCCGTCGCTGTAGGTTGGCCGCGGTGGTTCTCGCAGTTGCCCGGCTTGCCGCCCGATCTCCCGAATTTGAATAGTCCATGTGCCTTTCTTTTTATCAACGACAGGTTCGGCAACGACGTGGCCATACTCCCCTTTAGGCTTGAGAAGATGCCAGTCCGGCACGAGCGGTGTATGAAATTGCGTATCCGGGCAGGGAACCGTGCGGGCAAAGATGTAGGCATGAACCTTGGCGAATCGCAGTGCAGGATAGAATGAGGCAAGCCGCTGTTCTATTTGCTCGCCCCAGATTTTAGCCCACCTGCGGGCCTTAGTTGCGAGTACTTCACCGAAGCGCAAAGGGTAATCAACTGTTGCTTCGAGAACGGAGCATGCGACAGGGTTGTACTCGTTGGCGAGCGTTTTGAACCCGAGCCGGGCTGATTCAAGGGGAATTGAGCCCCCGCCTGCCATCGGATCAATGACCGTAATACCGTCTCCCCATAGTTCAGCCGCTGACGCGTGCGCCTTAGACAGGTCCTCCTCGCGCAGCCCGCGCTTGAAAGCCCGGTCGCAGTTGAACCCTCCCGGGACTCTATAACCTGTATCCATCAAGCGCCGGACTTCCACGAGTTCTTTGCTCGACTGGCCAAACCCCAGCAGCCGCTCAAAGACCTCCCTCGGAAAATCGGCCGGCAGGAGCGATCCGAGGACCGCAGCCCTGGAGACCGTCAGGGGCCGACGGGCCCACCAGACGTGGAGATACGTGTGTGGGGCAAGGGCACTGGCGCTTCCCCTTTCTCGCATACACTCCACCCCGATTGCCGCCGCCGGCAGCCATTCCTCAATAAGAACTCTTGGCGGAGTTTTTTTGGTCATTTCTTTCGCGAATGTCTTTTACAGATATAAAATTTCCATGGGTCTTTTTTACGGTACATAGCCCAACAACTTTCGGCCTCGACTAATCAACAGGTGAAAATTATGTGCGCCGCACATATTTTTGTTGCACCGCACATTAATAGCCCTGTTCTCCCTAATCTGTAATCGAACAGGTACCCTTCCATAAATGCTGATTCATTATTTTATTGAGGATTCAGCATTACTTGCCACAAACATAAGGCGCTAAAATTTATGTGCGCCGCTCATAATTATGTTTTTTCGCACAAATGCCATCGGGCACCCCGCCTGAAACCATAAATCTCCACCAAACCTTCTTCCCTCAATGACGCCATAAGCCGTACGGTTTGATAACGAGATAGCTGAGTAATTTCGCGAATATCGGCATTGGTTAGGGTTCTATCTGCAAGCGCTGCCAGCACGCGAGCTTTGGCGTTCTCAGCAGTCAGCCTCCGATCCACATGGTAATCTAATGTTCCGATTAGCACTTCATATGCTGCCCTGGAAAGCCGATAATAGCGACCCCGACCAGAACCTCCTCCAGGCTCAAGCAGCCCTCTTTGGGTCACGAGCTGACCCAGAATTTCCCGGGCCATTTCTACCGACCGCTGACAAATTTCGGCAGCGATGCGAGCTGTAATCTCCCGGTGGCGCGTAAGGTAATGCAAAACAAGCATATGGTCGACATCCAACCCGGGGTATCGGTATACAAGCTCAAGGAACTCCCGGCGAGCCTCCTGCCCTTTTATGGTAACCCGAATGGCGTGGCTGGAACTCCAATATATGGGGGGTTCTTTCCCTTCGCTCAAAAGTTCGCGATAAACCCTGGGCACGCCGAGATTGGCGGCATTGGCAAGTCTTATCCGAGCCAGGGCTTGAAAAAGAGTTGGGTAACGAGGAGATGAAGGATGGTGCAGAATGTTCTGGGGAGTTACGCCTCCCACGAATCCCCCTGGATTGCTGAGTTCCAGCCGGTCTGGATAAAGTTTTAAGCTTACAGCCCCAGGAACTGTGTAGTCGCGGTGCACGAGGGCATTCACAGCTAATTCTCGTAAAGCAAGGGTAGGATAGCGTGGGAATTCGGGGTGTACCAACCAGCCTGGAATCGTTACGATGGGGTTATTAGCGGCAACAAGATCGCGTAAACGTTTCAGAGCAATTACAACGGAATCAAACCCCTCCTCTGCCTGATCGTACTCCGTATCTGACTTCATCCTCCGAAACTGCCATTGCGCATTAGGTGCATGCGCGCGAATGGCTTCCTGTTTACCGACTAATAAAAGCCCGGCAATGAGAAGATTGCCATCCCCCGACAATAAACCAAGGGAACGAAGCAGATCCATGTCAGGCAATTGGATGAGATCTGAAGACGTCCCAGCCTCCTCCATTAGATGCCGCATCTCCTCCATCGCGGCCAAGCTAAGCAACCCGGATAACCGCCCGGGAACGAGCTGGGAGGTCAGCTCCATACCTGCTTCTTGCCGGATCGCATCTATCTCGGGAACAGTCATACCTCGCAATCCTTCACCTAACCGGATCAGGTATTTTCCATCACGGGTATGAAATAGCATTCCGCGAGGCCTGCTGGGAACGCGAACCACCAATACCGACCCATCTTGAGTTGGTACGATATCAATTTTAATATGAATCTGCGCCGCATCGGCCACACTCTCCTGAATCCTGGTCAATTCAGTAAAAGACGGGATTTCCAGCGGCAGGACACGGCGCGGGATTCGATCACTTACGCCCATGATAAGCCACCCGCCTCCGGCATTTCCGATTCCAACGGCATATTCCGCAATTTCATGCCGGCGAAGAAGTTTTGGCTTACACTCAATTGCCTCGTCTTCAGTCCTGGCAAGTAAATTGCGCAGTTCCGCTTCGGTCACTTTACCGCCTCAATAAGGATTCGGAAAGCCCTTATGGCCCGCTTGCCGTTGGGGCGGGCCATGATCCCAAGCCACCAGGCGGCTTCTGTGCTGTCCGCGTGCTGGAGGTTGGCTGCGGCCCGGTGAAGTCGCTCAGCATTCCGCAGACCCGCTGCTACCAGTGCGTAGCACGCCACTCGGGCTCCCCAGTCGGCATCAAGGGGGTGGAACGGACCGGTGGTCAGCTTTGCGGAAGGCCCTTCGATTGCCCGGATTGAGGAGCGCAGCAGCGGCGCCCCAGCAGAAAACGCCAGGGGGGAAATCGGCGCGACGCGGTCGAGCCGCTCATTACCTTTTGGGGTAAGCCGCCGCCGATAAAGGATCGCCGCTTCTCCGGCGCGGCGGCGAACCACGCGCAGGGCAAAGGAAGCCTCACGCACTTTCATTTGCCACCCCCGACTGGCTTTTCGAAAGTGGCACGGGGCGCAATACCCTCGGGCACGCCTTCAGCGAGCGCCCGCATCTGGGCTTCCAATCCGGTGCGGCCCGCCGCACCGAAATTGAGCCCAAGGTCGGCTTCGTAGGCCGCCCCCTCTCCCAGCGCGTTAAAAAGTGTCTGGGCGATGGTGAGAGGTTTCGTCGGGTGGTTTGGCTTCAGGTCGGTTGCCGCAAAGTTAAGGGTCCCTCCTTCCTTGAGCACTCCGCCAACCGTGACAGACAGCGCGAGGGCATCCGCTCCGAGAGGCTGCACCAAGCTCGCAAGGGAGGCGGCGCTGGCAGGCGTGGTGGCAAGAAGGTGCAACTCCACAAGGGGACGCTCGGCAGCAAACTCAAGAATCTTTTCCCATGTCGTTGCCGTCACGCGAGCTGCAGGTAGCGGGAGGGGTGGTATGACCTCATCTCCTTCCTTTGTTGCCAAATACTCTGAAATTTGCTCCTTGGCCCAGAGGACACCATAAGTCGATTCGACCCGGGTGACGTAAACAGAGTCGTCGAGCGAAAAGCTGGTGAGCACCCCGGGCACACGGCGCCTCCTGCCCTCCGGTCCTTCGACGCAACCCTTGGAATCATAGGCCTTCCCATTGGACAGGCGCACCACCGTCTTCCCTTCGGCGATAGACTTCAAGATAGTTTGGCGGACGATCCCCCCGTCCGGGAGGAGGCGAAGCCCCGGCGCGCTGAGGAAGCGTTCGTGAATCGCCCGGGCAGTATAGACTTCGGGCCTGTCTGGGAGGGGGGTCGCGCCCGGGAGGACGTCTTTGAGGAAACGTCCCACATCGAGGGCTTCACCAGCCTGGTAGAGCAGCCCCTTACTGTCGAGGAACCGGCGCAGGCACGATTGACCATGAGGGCGCTGGAGAATCTGTTCCTCGGGTACCTGGAACTGCTCTTCGAGCGGGAAGGAAATGCCGCCGGAAAGTACGACGCGGTCGAAGGCGCGGCATGTCTGGATGCGAAATTGTTTTTGCAGCTCGGGCATAATCCTCTTGAGTTGTTCACGAACGAGCTTATTGGACTCGCCAGTCTTGTGGTCCCGCTCGATCGCTTCGGCAGCAAGGAGGCGCTGGGCCCGATCGATGGCAGCGTTGAAGGCCGATGCGGTTGCGCTAACAGCCACAATCGAATTCTGGAAGCGACGTGGAATGGGTGCCCTGGGATCGGTATCGTCGGCGTAGGCGCAGACCGACTTGGCGATCTTTTCCTCTTCGCACAGGACGAGTTGAAGGTCTGCAGACTCCGGAACCTGACGGGCACTTGCAGGCCAGGATGTCACCTTGAATGAGGGGCCAGAGAAATACTCTTGGGCTTCGGCAAGAACCCGACTTTTGGCATCTTCGAGCGGGATATGCCCCATTCGCTCTTCGATCTGCTTGATGATATTGGGCTCATAGCGGAATTGCCAGCCACGCCCACCCGGCATGGGGTAGGTATGCCAGCAGACGCCGACCAGCCGGTCCAGCGCTTCACCTGGCTCGGGACCCGCCTCTTCTGGACGTAGAACGACGAGCGTGAGCTCTGCCGGGTCAAGGCCGCTGTTCGACTGCATCGGAATGCTCTCAAGGAGAAGGGCCGAAGCGACGCGCACATGAATCCCCCGCGCCGCCCCCCCGTCAAGTTCTGCACCGTGTCTTTCAATGTCTGCCGTAACGGCTGACTTGAAACTATCGCGGTTGAGCCGCTGCAGGAGGTCTGCCTGGATGCGATCGCTCGACCAATTCACGTCCCCTGCGGAAATCAACTCTAGATCGCTCTTTGACTCCCAGACTGTCCGCAGGATGCGTGCGAAAAGGCGGAGCGTGCCGCGACTCTTGTTGAACTCCTGCAACGCCCCGAGCCTGCCCTGGGCTGTGTCGAGAAGCCGGGGGTGGAAAGGGTAACACTCCACGATGCGTTTGGCGTAGTCTGCGCTCGCTGCACTGGGCGGAATTGAGCCGGGTACTTCACGCACCACTCGTTCGAATAAGGAATGATAGGAAGCCGACGCTGCCTGGGTTGCAGCCGGATCAACGCTCTCGAAGAGCCGGCGCACAATCACGCGGGCTGATTCGCCGCCGATTGGATCAAAGTCGGTCATTTTGCGGCCGAACATATCGTCAAGCTTTACTGCAGCTGCGGTAAGGCTGTCGCCGATCCTGGAGGCTTCCCTGGCATAAACTCTCTGTTCAGCAGGATCTGTAACAACAAGGACTGTCTGCCGTCGCTTCCCGACGACAGCCGCAAGAGTGTTGAAGAACCCAAGCAGATTGCCCTGGCCACGCTCAGAGAGTTTTGCCATGTAGACGACCAGCTCATCAATCAGGATGAGAACCGGGCCAGAAGGAAAAATAGCCTGGATCTGCGACTCATTGGGAGAGAGTTCTGGATCGTCGGCTTTGCCCAAGGTCTTGACTGCTTTCTCGCCCCCGAGCTGGAAGAACAGCTCGCCCCACAAACTATGCAGCTTCAAATTGGCGTGGGAGGTGAATTGAGGCACCCCCGCCTTGCCAGCATCGATGGCGGCGACCGAGACCTTCTTCGGGCGCCCAGCTGCGGGTAAAAGGTCCATTCCCATTGCGGGGTCTGCAAGGTTCTGGGCCAAGTGCCAGAGAGCCATCAGCGTGTGGGTCTTGCCCCCGCCGAACCCTGTGCTGAGCCGGATCGTGGCCCCGGCTTCTTTGGCGCTGGCGAGCCGCCCAAACACAGCCTCCACAACCTTGCAGAGCTGCTTCGCCGGGTGAGTATTCTGGAAGAATGTGCTCGCATCGCCGTAAACTTTGGGGGCTTTCTTGGCGACGAGGTCGCCAAAGTCCGCTGCGAAGATCGCATCGTCGAGGTCCCCTTTCAGGACTTCTTTCCGCGGTTTGCATCCGGTTAAGACGCTCATGTGAGCCTCCTTTTTCCCGATGTGAAAGCCTTAAGTTTCGGTCCAAATGTACTGCACCGGGAAAAAGAATTCAATAGACAACTTTAATGTAGGGGTAAACAAAGGCTGCGTGGGAAGGATGGCTTTTTTTGTTAGCGTAGGTTTTTTGCAGGATAGTGCCTATATTTCCATCGGATCTTGAGCATCATCTTCAGGGCATTCCACACGATCCTACGGTTGAAAGTGGATTCTCCGGCCTTCCGTTCTTCGAGAATATACGGCACTTCCTTGATCCGAAACCCCCGCTTATAAGCTTTGAAGAGAACTTCCTCCACCACCGGGGGCCCCTGCGACATCATGTCGTTAAGCTCGATCGCCTGAAGAACTTCCCTGCGAAAGACGCGGTAGCCGGAGGTGCAGTCCCTGATCGGGAGGCCCAGGACCAAGCGAATGTAGGCATTGGCCGCACGGGTGATCAATTTGCGCAGGAAATGCCTTCCTCGTTCCCCGCCGCCTTCCACCAGCCGGGAACCGATGAGCAGGTCGCAATCCTCCATCTGGCTGAGAAAAGAAGGAATGTAAAAGGGCTGGTGAGAGAAATCAGCATCCATCTCGATAATGAAGGGAATGCCCTGGTTGACGGCGTACTGGAAGCCCACGATCCCCGCTGCCCCCCGGCCGCGATCCTCCTTGCGCAGGATCAGATGCACCCGGGGATCTTCTTTTCGCAGGCGTTCCACAATGGCCGCGGTTCCATCCGGGGAGTTATCGTCCACCGCCACCGCCCCGATGTCCGACCCCTGCCGGAGAATCTCACGCAGCAGGTGCTCGATGTTCGGCGCCTCGTTATACGTCGGCACCATGGCCATGGCCCTCATGGAGACTCCTCAACCCTATGGACAATCCTTCCCAGTGAGAGGTTCCAGGCCAAAAGCACAGCGATCCCCGAAGAAACCTCTACCAAAAAACCGATGCCATGGAATATAATGGCATACCCCAAGGCCAACTCTTTGCTGACCCCAAAAGCCATCAGGACCACGATGATCAGGTAATGCAAGGTACCAATGCCCCCGGGGGAGGACGGGATTATCTTCCCGAAGGCTGCGAAGATGATCACCATGATCGGGGCAGGCACCGGCAGGAAAAGGCCGAAGGCTGCCATGATTAAGTAAGCCAGGAGGAAAACCATGGACCACATGCCCACAAGGGCTGCAAAAGCATAGAGGATGTAGCGGCCGGTAACCACCCTCAACCCCTGAAAAATATTGTTTAAGATGGCCTGAACTTTTCCCCGGAGCCGATCTGGAAGGTGGATCAATAGCCGGCTGATCCATTTTAAAAATTTCTCCTCCCGGCGCATCACAAAAAAAAGAACCCCGATCATGCCCAGGGCCAAGAACCCTACGAGGGTCCCACTGGTCTGGAGCCAAGGAGGAAGCGAAACCAGGGGCAAAAGTATGAGGAGAAAGATCAGCAGAACCAAAATATCAAGAAGGTGTTCCACGATAATCGTGGAGAGACAAAGACTCTTGGGAAGTTTCTCTCTTTCCCCCATCAAATAGGCCCGGGCCAGCTCTCCCATCTTGGCCGGAAATAGGTCATTGACCATCAAACCGATGATCAATACGGAAGTGGTTGAAATTACCCGGATGCCTTCTTTGGCGGGGAAGAGTAGATACCGCCACCCCATCCCTTTGAGGAAGAAACAAAGAAACTGAACCCCCACGGCCGGAACCAGGAAGAAGTAATTGGCCGAATGAAGGAAGGCCCAAAGGGCGGTAAAATCGACCTTCCTCACGGAAAGGTAAATGGCGGCCGCGCTGACGATGAGACCAACCAGAAGGTGAAGATACATCCGACGGGGGGAGGCCATCCTGGTTTCAAGCCTGTTTTGTTTGCCGGCGACCGGGGAGCAATTTCCGCACCGCATTAATTACCTCTTCCGCGGTGATGGCCTCCATGCAGCTCGGGGAGAAATCACAACTCCTCCGGTAACACGGCGCACAGGAGAGGGGCGAGATGATCTTCTCTCCCCTTCCGTAGAGCTCGACCTCTTGAGCGCAGGTCGGCCCGAAAAGGGCCACGACTTTTTTCTTCAGGCCAATGGCCAGATGGAGGGCAGTCGTATCCCCGGTGACCACCACATCACAGAGATTGATCAAGGCGGCAAACTGTCCCAGGGTATTTTCACACCCGGCGTCGATGACTGCACCCTTTGTCTGGCGCAGGATTTTGAGGTTCCGCTCTCTTTCATTAGGGCCGCCCAGTAGAAGAAGGCGGGCTTTGGGCCTCTTCTTCAGCCCGGCGATAAGTTGTAAGTATCCCTCAACTGTCCAGGCTTTGTTGGCAAAGACATCCCCGGCTCCGGTGTTGAGTCCGACGACTGACCCCCCTTTCTTCAGGCCCACCTGTTTGCCAAAGGCTTCTGCAAAGGCCAGGTCTTCCGGGGACAAAAAGAGGGGGTATTCATCCTTCTGGTAATCCACCTCTGCTGCTTCAAAGATCAACTCCGGGTAAGTTTTTTGGTTCCGGTGAAATTTGAGGTCATCGGAGAGTCCCAGGAAGAAGGCGTATTCGCTGGCTCGATTCAAAGGGTATACATTCCCCTCCGGACCAAGCCCAAAGCCTTTCTTCACATGGGCCTTGACTTTCGATGCGATGGCCGCGCCCCGGGGCTCCTTCTCCAGCCCGATGACCAGGTCAAAGGTCTCCAGTTCCAGCGGCAGCAGGGAGGGAAAATCGAAGGTCAGGAGGCGGTCGATGTGCGGGTTATTTTTTAAAAGAGAAAACGCTTCCTTGTCCACGACCCAGGTGATATGGCTTTGCGGATACGCCTTTTTTAAACCGGAGAGTAACGGGGTGGTGCGCAGGACATCCCCCATGGCCGCCAGTTTGACGATCAGGATGCGCTTGCCCATCGGGTGATACTCCCCGCAGCCTTCACAGGTCCGTTTGAACTTGCAGGGCCGATCCCCGAGGAAGTGCCGACAGTCCAACTTCCAGGAGTTCATAACGAACTTCGTGCCTTTATCCCTTCTTCTCCGGCACCCGGTCAAACTGGTGGAACTGCATGGTAAAGGTCCCCCGCCCCTGACTTAACGACCGAAGATCTGTGGAATAGCCGAACATCTCCTTCAGGGGAACAAAGGCCTGCACGACGCTGACTTTTCCTTTCACCTGAATCTGCTCGATCTGGCCTTTGCGGGCGCTCAGGTCCCCGATGACCTCTCCCAGGAATTCCTCCGGCACCACGACTTCCGTTTTCATGATCGGCTCGAGCAACACCGGCTGAGCCTTTTGACATCCCTCACGAAAAGCCATGGCGGCGGCGACCTGAAAAGCCAGAGGGCTGGCATTTGCCTGACGATATGTTCCCCCGAGAAGGCTGACCTTCAAGTCCACCACCGGGTACCCAGCAACCACTCCGTTCCAAGTTGATTCCTTGACACCGGTCTCGATGCTGGAGATATAAGCTTCGGGGATTGTTCCATCCGCGGATGCTTTGCTGAACTCTACTCCCAACCCTCTTGGGCTGGGTTCCAGTCGCAGACGCACATGTCCAAAATGCACCATCCCCTCAATCTCCCTCTCAAATTTCCCCTCCGCTTCCACGGCCTGAGTGATGGTCTCCCGGTACACTACCTGGGGCCGGCCGACGTTTACTGAGACGTTGAAATCTTCTAACAGCCGTCTGACAATCACCTCGAGATGAAGCTCTCCCATACCGGAGATGATCGTCTGCCCCGTGTCCTCGTCAAATTTCGCCTTAAAGGTGGGATCTTCTTCGGCCAACTTGTTCAAGAAGAATTCTAATTTCTCCTGGTCAGCCCGGGACTTTGGTTCAATGGCTACGGAGGTCACCGGCTCGTAGAAATCGATGCGTTCTAAAATAATCGGGTAAGCTGAATCGCAAAGAGTATCCCCGGTGGCGGTCTCTTTTAAGCCGGCGGCGGCAACAATGTCCCCCGCTCGAACCTCCCGGATTCTTTCTTTCTTGTTGGCGTGCATGCGGAAGAGGCGGGCCACCCGTTCCCGCTTCCCTTTGGTAGAATTATAAACCTCCTGTTCGGTGCGCAGGACGCCGGAATAAACCCGGATGTAGGCCAACTTTCTCCCTTCATCGGTCATAATCTTGAAGGCCAGAGCGGCAAAAGGCTCCTGGTCGGAACTGTGGCGGGATTCCTGCTTACCGGTCTTGGGGTTAAATCCCTGGACCGGTGGGATGTCCACGGGAGCCGGAAGGTAGTCCACCACCGCATCCAGAAGGGGCTGGATGCCCTTATTCCGCAGGGCCGCTCCACAGAGCACGGGAACGAGCTCAAATTTCAGCGTGGCCTCGCGCAAAATCGCTTTGATCTCCTCGACGGAGACCTCCTGCCCTCCCAGATATTTCTCCATGAGAGGATCACTCCTCTCAACCAATGCCTCCAACAACTGATCCCGATATCTCCGGGCCTGGGGAAGAAAATCCGCTGGGATTTCCACCTCCAGAAAGGTGGCCCCCAGCGTCTCCTCGTCCCAGGTGATCGCTTTCATCTTGATCAGGTCTATGACCCCCTGGAAGCGTTCCTCTTCCCCCAACGGAAGCTGAATGAGAACAGGCCGGGCCCCCAGCTTTTCCTTCATCATCTCCACAGTCCCCGAAAAATTGGCTCCCACCCGGTCCATCTTATTGATGAAGGTGATTCGGGGGACGCGGTATTTATCCGCTTGATGCCAGACTGTTTCCGATTGGGGCTCCACTCCGCCCACCGCGTCAAAAAGGGCGACTGCCCCATCCAACACCCGCAGGCTCCTTTCCACTTCGATGGTGAAATCCACGTGTCCGGGGGTATCGATGAGATGGATTTCATGACCCTTCCAGAAGCAGGTGGTCACGGCGGAAGTGATGGTAATGCCCCGTTCCTGCTCCTGGCGCATCCAGTCCATCACCGCCTCGCCATCATGGACCTCACCCATCTTATAAGACCGTCCGGTGTAGTAGAGAATGCGCTCTGTGGCCGTGGTCTTCCCGGCATCGATGTGGGCCATGATCCCGATGTTCCGGATCTTATTTAATCTGCCTTTGGGCGCAGCCATGTTCTCTTTCGTATCCCATCGTCAATGTGTAGCCGGAGTATGGCTACTGCATTGATGGGATTTTAATATCAAAATTCGAAATCCTAAACTCTAAACAAATTTCAATGATCGAAATTCTAAATTAAAAACGCAAAAGTTTTTTTTTGAACATTGGATACTTGAATTTTGAAATTGTTTAGAATTTCGTGCTTCGGATTTAGAGTTTAAAGTATTTCTCCCGCATCCGCTTGGAGATCTCGGCCAGGAGGCCCATGGCCCTCTCCGAATTTTCCACCGACATCAACCCCATGCCACAACTGGGAGTCAGCAGGCATCTTTCTGGCAAAATTTCTCTGCCGATCCCCTTTTTCGTCAGGTCGGCAAATCCTTTTTCCAGCCTCTCCATCAGACTTTCAGCTGTTTCTTTCCCGGTGAATTCCGCCGTGGGCACAATCCCCCAGGCCAAAACCCCGCCGCAATGAAGAAAAGCCTCCAGGGCTTCCGGATAGAGGGAGAAGCGCTCAAAAAACCCGTAGGCATCGAAATGGATGATGTCCGCCTCTGTCTTCAAGAGGATGGACCAGTCCGTGTTTCCGCAGCAGTGCACCCCCACCCGGGCGCCCTGGGCCTGAAATGCCTCGATCGCTTCATTTAAGCGGTTGGAGATGGTTCGGGCATCGACGCTGAAGAATGCTGAACCATACCCAGAAAGCGCTGGCTCATCGATAAAAAGAATGACTTCCTGGCAGACCGCTTTCATTCGCTCAATGATCCACCGGCCGCGCAGCAGAAGACCTCTGACCAGGGCGTCGAAGCCCACCTCGTTATGAATGACATTTTTCCCCTGGCCATCCTGCACGGCCAAGCCAAAGGTGATCGGGCCGACGATCTGCCCTTTGAAGAACCGCAGGGGAGAAGGTTGTGTCTTCTGAAGATATTTGATCATTCCCTCGAAGCCTCCGGCATAGCTCGAAGGGAGGCGGTAATAGTCTATCTCCCCGGCCAGATGGAAACGGTAGACCTTTTCCAATTCCTCGGCTTCGTCGAGCGTGGAATCGAAGTGAACCTCCCCTTTCGTTTCGTCAACCCTGAGGAAAGGAAGGCCGGGGCTAACCTGGACATTCATGCTCTCCAAGGCGCTGTGATTGGACAGTTGGGGCCAGAAAGGAATCTCGGGCAGGTTGCGGGCGATGACCTCGCAGGCCCGCTGCACATCTGAATGCGGCAAGCTCCCCACCCCTGTAGCCAGAAATCGGGGAGAGAAATTTTTTTTGCCCATCTTCATATCTTGACCCGCTTTACTTTTTCCAATCTTTTGCCCAGGAATCTCTCCCCCACAAGCAGGAAACGCTCGGGGTCATCGGTAACATAAAAAAGATGTTCCCCATCCTTCCACCTTTCGCCCAATAACTCGCTCTCCCCCAAGACACGCAAAACCTCCCGGGCAGTTTCCCTCGCCGAGTCAATGAGCCCGATGTCAGGCCCAACCACCTTCTGGATTGTTTGCTTGAGCGAAGGATAATGCGTACAACCCAGGACCAAAACATCGATCCTTCTTTTTTTCAGCCCATTCAAATAACGCTCTCCGGCCATCAAAGCCACTTCATTCCTGTTCCAGCCTTCCTCAGCCAGGGGAACGAAAAGCGGGCAGGCCTGGGCGAAGACTTGGATTTTGGGGTTAATTTCCCGGATGGCCCGTACGTAAGCCTGGCTTTTCACCGTCCGCTCGGTGCCAATGATTCCCACCCTCCCGGTCCTTGTGACTTCGGCAGCTCGTCTTGCCCCGGGTTCAATCACCCCCAGGATTGGAAGACGGTACCGAGCTTTCAAGGTGGGAAGGCTAACTGCAGAGGCGGTATTGCAAGCCACCACTAAAACCTTGATCCGCCTGTCTAAGAGAAATTCCGTGGTTTCCAAAGCGTACCGGATCACGGTCTCGGAAGATTTGTTCCCGTAAGGAACCCGCGCCGTATCCCCCAGATAGATGGTATCCTCTCCGGGGAGAAGCTTCATGATCTCCTTCAAAACCGTCAGCCCGCCGATCCCCGAATCAAAGACTCCGATGGGTCTATTTTTCTTTGTGTTCATTAAGGAATGACCCGAATATGCGGATTTATTTCAAGTTTTTATATTAGAAAAATTCCCATGCCCTGTCAAGATAAATGCGGGGCTTGCCAATCCCACCCCCGCCAAAGGCGGGACTCCTCGCCCTTCCACCCGGGCCAAAATAAAGGGGAAATTTAAAAGGAAGACATTCTGGGCGTATTCGTTCGGCGAGGGGTTAGATGTTCGGCCGGAGCCACGATGAAAGCTGGCAGCCGAAGCGCGAACGGTGTTTAAACTTTAAGATAAATTAAACCAAGAATAAAGAAAAAAACAAGGGCCAAAAGCACGCCGATGCCGCTGGGGCGTCGGTAGAAGTTTTCATCATAAGCCTCTCCTCTTTTTTGGAGAACTTCTTTGAGCTCCCATCTCAGGGCATCGATCTCATGCTTGGAACCAAGGGCGAACCCCTGGTGAAATCTTACGGCGACATATTTTGCCCCCATTTCCGCCAGCCAGAGGGGATGCCGACTGAAATGCACTGCGGCTTTAACCACCCGTCCGCAGCGCTCCTGCCAACCGAGACGGCCAGCATTCAGGATAGCATCGCAAAACCAGAGCAGAAGACGGCCACCCAATCGGTAAAAAAATCGAAATCCAAGGTAATTCCCGGCTGGGGAGCGAATTGCCTTTTGAATGGAATGAAGGCCGTATTCAAACCAAAGCCTGTGAGGACGAGCATGGGGGCCAGTCCATTATCTCAAAGTAAATGAATAATCTGTCAATCAATAGGGGCAGCGCTGGCAGCCATTTTTCTTTTTTAAGAGGGTAATGATCCTCCTATAACCAAATGAAAAAGGTTCATTATGAGTTTAGGATAGAGGCCTAAGATTATTGATACACAAGCCACAAGTAGAAGCGGAACAGTCATCGCTAAGGGCGGATCCTTGATTTTATCGCTTGCCAGATTAGCCGACAAAGTGCCAAAAAATATTCTCTTCATACTCCAGAATGTGTAAGAAACCGTTAATACAATTGCACAAACACCAAGAATTGCAGCTACCATTGCGGTAGTATTTTGTGCTCCTTTTTGAAAGATACCTGTAAACATAATCCATTCGGCAGGAAAGCTGCTAAAAGGCGGAAACCCTGAGAGCATCAT
>Ga0315280_10004166_pt1 | contig 21597 bp, 11 predicted proteins | sample YL17G06_40_MG_FD_203697 | JGI IMG/M metagenome (GOLD analysis project Ga0315280, IMG submission 203697) | Sediment microbial communities from Yellowstone Lake, YNP, Wyoming, USA - YL17G06_40 | ecosystem: Environmental > Aquatic > Freshwater > Lake > Sediment | place: USA: Wyoming | collected...
CTGAGGGATGTCAATCGCTAGGGTTGGGATTCGGGCCTTGGCGAACATGTCCGCGAGCACCGGGGCAACGCGGTAGTGAATCTGATACTCAATAACGAAGTCGACCTTCCGCTCGATCAGCCATTCAGCATTCTTTAGCGCCTGATCGGCATCGCCTCGATTGTCGGTAACCAGGAGGTCCATGTGTAGCTTATCAGCCGCGTCTACCAGTCCCTGTGTCACGGCTTGCGAGAAGGGCTCTACCGAGGACAGTTGCGCATAACCGACCCGGTAGCGGCGGTATCCTAGGGCCAGCTTAAACTTCTTGGTTCGGTTATCCCGAAAGACGTAGCCCCTTTTCTCCAATGTGTACAGAATTCGAAAGACAGTTGCTTTGTCAATCTGGGAGGCTTCCGCAATCTCGGTCAGACACAATTCACCCTCTTGGCGCCCAAGCACGTCGATGACGTCGAGGGCCTTTCCAAGAAGCTCGATGTAATAACGCGGGGAGCTCTTTCCCTCTGATCCCTGGCGCAGTGAAATGACCTCTGCCCTCGCACCACTCTTTCCGATGCTATCGGAGCTTAACGCGCAAGCCTTGCGTGACCGGAACGAAGCCGGGGTTCACATGTATCTATACTTGGGATAAATTAGGCTGTCAAGTAGTTTCAACCATTAAAACTTGTTTTTCCTTGACAAGGTTCGAGACTTGCCGTAAAGTAGCCGCCATCGGAGGGGATTTGAGTTGCCAAACCCTCCCCTGCAGAGCGTGGCAGGGAAGTGGGGAGTTGTCCCGCAACGGAAGAGCGGGACTTGCCACGACGCTTCTGTACGGAACACTGGCAGGCTATTGCGTTGGGTCTGGGTCTTTATCTCAAATTCATCCAAGAATAAGGAGGGAGAAATGTGTTTCCAAATTTCGCGTAGAGATAAAAAGGTGCTGTTTTTAGTCGCTGTGTTGTTATGCTGCGGGCTGAGTGCGTTCGCTCAAACCACCGCGGGTACGATCACGGGGCAGGTGACCGATACCAGTGGAGCGATGGTCCCGAATGCGCCAGTCCGGATCACCAATGTTGACACCAACGTGTCCCGAGACCTGGTGACGGATTCCGCCGGCCTTTACGTGGCACCCAGCCTTTTGCCCGGACGCTACCGCGTGGACGTGAGTCTCACGGGCTTTCGACCTGAGTCCAAAGTCGGTCTGGTTCTCTCGTTGAGCCAGACGCTCACGGTGAGCTTCACTCTGGAGCCCGGAGCGCAAAAGCAGACGGTAACGGTTGTAGCCACAGCCGAGCAACTGGTGGACACCACGACCTCTACTTTGGGCCAGGTGATCACCGAAAAACCTGTCCAGGACTTGCCTTTGAACGGCAGGAACTACGTGAACCTTATCCCTATGGCCGCCGGGGTAATGACGGCGCCGGGCAGCAACAATTTTTTTATTAACGGGCAACGCGGTTCAGGTACTGCCTATCTGATCGACGGGGCGGACGTGGCCGTTGCTTCGGATGGTCCCCCCATCGTGCTTCCCAACCTCGAATCGATCGGCGAGTTTAAAGTTACGACCAACAACTTCACCGCCGAGTACGGCCGGGCCCTGGGCGGAATCGTCAATACGCACATCCGGAGCGGGACGAGCATGTGGCATGGAAGCATGTTCGAATATGTCCGGAATACCGTTCTGGACGCACGAAACTTCTTTGATGGGAAGCGACTTCCCTACAACTTCAATCAATTCGGTGGCTCTCTGGGGGGTCCGCTCATTAAGGACAAGCTCTTTATTTTTGGCGACTATCAAGGCCAGCGCTCCCGGGCGAGTTCAACGGCTTTCTCCAACGTTCCCACGGCGGCGGAGGCTCAAGGAAACTTTTCAGATCTTCTGCCCGGGACGAAGATCTATAAACCGCTCACGATACCCAGAGTTCAGTTCCCGAACAATATTATTCCTCCAGAGGACGTGGACCCAGCAGCGGCGAAGATGTTTGCGCTCCTGCCCGCACCCACTGCGAGCGGGCTATATAACTACATCAAGCCGGCGGTCACGGCTGGCACGATCGATTCGTCCGATCTCCGTGTGGATTACAACCTCACCACTAAAGATCGCCTCTCCTACGTGATGATCTTTAGCCAATTGGAGTACAGTTTTGGCACCCTAGGAGGCGGGGCCCCACTGGGGCCGCGCCTGAGCGGTAGTCTTATCATACCCGTCGGGGGTCAAAACGCGCGAAGCTATTCGCTGAATTACACACACATCGTGAGCCCGGCCATGGTCAATGAGTTCAGCGTGGGCTGGACGCGGTACATTTTTTATGGATCAGGCTCGCCCGGGATGCAATACGAGCCGGACCTGGGAATCCCAGGTCTGAACCCTTCGTCAACAGATACCCATCTTTCGGGCTTCCCGCTCTTGTATCCCGTTGGATACAATTGGTTCGGCGCGCCGGCGGGCGGACCCTTCAATCAGACTCAAAACATTCCACAGTTTTCCGACAATCTCTCCTGGGTCAGAGGGCGCCATTCTTTCAAGACCGGGTTTTCGGCGAACTTCCGCCAGTTCAATCTCGACCAATCCTTATTTCCGCGCGGCTACTACATATTTCTCGCCTACCCTACGGCCAGCTTCCCATCCCCCGTTTTGACGGGAGGGAATTCAGCCGCCACGGCCCTGCTGGGCTACCCGTTTGAAATAATCCGTCAGTACCTACCGCCGTTCGGCCAGCGGATCAAGGAATACGGGACGTATTTCCAAGATGATTTTAAGGCGACCAAACGGCTCACTCTAAACCTCGGAGTGCGCTGGGACCTCTACAAGCCGGCGACGGAGCAATTCAATCGTCTGGGTAATTTCGACCCGAGCACGGTGACCGTGATACTGGCGGGTCAGAACGGGGTTTCCAACAGCACCCTCGACACCAATTATCGTGATTTCAGCCCCCATGTCGGGTTTTCTTATCAGGCTACCGCGGACGGCAAGACCGTTGTTCGAGGTGGCTATGCCATCGCTTACGTGTCCCTGGTTGCTCAGGCGGTGGGAACGACAACCGACCGACTGCCTGAGAATCCGCCCTTCAACCATTATGCCGTGGGTATTGCCAACCCGATCTTTCCCACCGTCCCGCCCATCTTGCCGCGGGTTTCAGAGGGCTTTCCTGTGCCCACCCAAGATCCACAGCACCTTTGTTGTGGCGTAAGCCTATACTATATCCCGCGGAGCGAGCCCACGCCTTACGCGCAACAGTGGAACCTGGACATCCAGCGGGCGCTGCCGGGCAATTTCCTTCTGGACGTCGCTTACGTGGGAACGCGCGCCGTGCATCTCACTGGATCTTCCAACCCGAACCAAGCCCCGCCGGGTCCGACCCCAGCCGCCGGGCGCGAGCCCATCTCGAGCAACATCAGTACGGTTTTGGCATTGCTGAGCCGGGAGAGTTCGTTCTACCACGCGCTGCAGATCAAGTTAGAGCGGCGTTTTTCCGCAGGTTTCTTCCTTTTGGGATCGTATACATTCTCGAAGTCGATCGACGACGCCTCCGCTACTAGCGTCAATGGAGGTGCTGGCTCCACAGCTCAACCCCAGGATGCTTTTAATTGGCGGGCCGATCGCGCGCTCTCCAATTTCGACGCCCGGCACCGAATGGTGGTTAGCTATATTTATGAATTGCCGTTCGGCAAAGGCAAGAAGTTCTTGAGTGCCTCCAATAAGTATGTGAACGTATTCCTCGGGGGATGGCAGTTGAATGGAATCAACAGCGCCCAGAGCGGACAGCCCTTCACGCCGGCATTGTCCAACGGCATGGCCGCTATCAACGCTGGACCTGGCGGCCAAGTCCGCCCTTACCTGGTCGGAAACCCCAACCTCTCCAGTGGCCAAACCGTCGATCACTGGTTCAACGTCTCAGCATTTGTCACCCCCGGGCAGGCTGGGACAGCGCCATACACGTTCGGCAATGCCGGCCGAAATATCCTGAAAGGCCCGAACTTCGTGAACTTTGATTTTTCCTTGTTCAAGAACTTTAGCCTTACCGAGCGTCTCAAACTGCAGTTCCGTTCGGAGTTCTTCAATATCTTCAACCATACCAATTTCGGGTTGCCGAATCCCAGCGTGGATCTGCCTCAGGCTGCCACCATCAGGAGCGCTGCGGCTCCCAGGCAGATCCAGTTTGCGCTGAAGCTGTTGTTCTAGGCCGTAAGGAGATTCGTGCTGCTGGCAGACGGTTCTGCCAGCAGCGCGAAACTAACATAAGCCCGAAGTGACTCCGAAGCTGCGGTCTCGTACGACCTGACAACGCCTTGCCTGACTCTGCGCGACCATCCGTTGGGCCGGGCTTTAGCTCGGCGCGTCCTGGCCTGAAGTGCGTATAATAACCGACTCGTTTGGCGCGGCTGCGCCTGCGATTGCCATCTTGGCGACATTCAGAGGACAAGGGGCATGTCGATTAGAAACAAGGGAACGCGACTCGTGAAATCAGCATTGCTGTTGGCCGTCGTGGCCAGCGTGGCTCTCCTGCCAGATTGTGAACACCCCGAAAGCGCGCCGTCGCCGCCGCCTTCGCGGCCGGGTCCGGGCGCCGCGGGTAACTTCCGCCTTTCCCTCTCCGTGAGTCCTTTTACCGAGTTGGTGTTGGGCACCGGCATGGTGTTCACGGACGGAATCGATACGGCGCGCACCCCCGAGGAACTGCAGTGGCTATTCATGCAGTATGGCGCCAATGAAGTGTTTGCGCTCGTCGCCACCACTCGCACCTATACAGTCGGCTTTGGCGATCACAGTCTCACGCGCGGCCTGGAGCGGGCGCGCCTGGCTCAGTCGCTCGGTCTGCGCTTCAATCCCCAACTGGGCCTGTTCAACATCTACGGGGCCGTTACCTGCCAGCCTCCGCCGGATTTCCGCGAGTATCCGCAGCTTCAATTGCCCGGTCCTTGGCCCTCCCTCACGGTCGACCAGATGCTGCCCATCTTGCACTCCTACGGCGCCATCGTCGCCCGCGAGATTCTGGACACGGGGGTGCAGGTGCGTATTTGGGATTTGGGCAACGAAGTGGAACTCGGGGCGGCGGGTGTGGCGCCTCAGCCGCTGCCCGGCGCCTGCGACGACACGGCCGGTGGACCCGGCTGGTATCGGCCGCCCGACGGCGTGGACCCGGCCATCGGGCAGATGTCCGTCCTGAACTTGCTCAATATGACGGAAGCGCAGCGCGTCGCGTGGCTTCAGGCGCACATCTGGCCGCACCTCTCGCGCATGCTTGCGGCCGTCGCGGACGGCATCCGCTCCGTCGATGCGGGAGCCCGCTTCAGTACGCATGTCGCTACCAATTCCCAGGCTACAGCCGTGGCTTTCTACAAGGCGATGAAGGACGGCGGATACTCCCCCGACGAGCTGGGGTTCTCGTTTTATCCCAGCTCTTCATCGCAGCCACCGGATAGATTACAAGCATTTAAGGACACGGTGACGGCTGTCCACACGCAACTCGCCCGGCCGGTCTTCATCGCCGAGTTCGCCTATCCCGCCGAAACAGTGCGTGAGGGAGCATACTCAAGCTGGAACTTTGCCCTCGCCCAATACCCGCTCACGCCGCAAGGGCAGGCGGACCTCGTGCGTGATCTTGTGGCCTGGGGTTCTGGAGCAGGTGTTTCCGGAATCCGGCCCTGGGCGCCGGAGTTGACCGTCCCCGTATGGATGCCCTTCGCGCTATTTGGGCTCGAAGGGAAAACCGCGGTGGCCCGCCCCGGGCTTGGCGCCATTGCGGAGGGCCTGCGTTCCCGAAAGCCGTGAGACAGGTTGGTGGATTACCGGCAGGGAAAGGGCGAATGCGTGCTCGCGCCCGTGATAGATGGTGTTTGCCGCTTGCCGCAAGCGTGTTGAGGCGCTTGGCGGGTGGTGCCACGGCCATTATCGCAATGGGGAGGTATGGGTAGAAAATGCGTATTCACCGGCGGGTAATTCTTTGCTTTGTATTGGCGCCGATGTTGGGATGGGCCGGGGGCGAAGGTGTGCCCGTCGTCATAGGCAACCGGAGTGCTGCGACCATCGTTGTTGGAGACAATGCCGGCCCATTGGCACGCTGGGCCGCAGGCGAACTCCCGCGTTACATTGAAAAGCTCTCGGGTGCACGCCTCGAAATAGTCACGCCGTCCCAACTCCTGTCGCGGCCAGCGGATGGGAATTTGATACTGATTGGTGGACCGAATCAGAACGAAACTGTTCGCGAATTGCAGAAAGCAGGGCGGGTGGACTTTGAGAATCTGAAAGCGGAAGGTTTCGTCTTGAAGACCCTGCGGAGACGGAACCGACCGGCAGTGGTGGTCGGAGGAAATGATGACGCGGGGACGATGTACGCCGTCTATGAGTTGATCAAGCGCCTGGGGGTGACCTTCCGGCTCACGGGAGACGTCGTGCCGGCAAGCCAGCCGAATCTGTCGATTCCCGAGCTAGACCTGCGCCTGGAGCCGGCTTTCCCGCGGCGGGGTTTTCTGTTGGCGCTTTGCTTCGATAACATCTCGGCTTTCTCTTACCAGGATTATGAGCTGTTCCTGGACCAGATGGCGAAGATGAAGACTAATTACCTCCAGTTCTGGTGGTTTCCCTATGCCCCCTGGTTGAAATATTCCTATCAGGGCGAAGACAAGTGGATGGGAGATGTCTCACAGAAGGAAAGTGGGTATCACACCTGGACGTACGGTGGCTTCGGTTCGCGCACGGTGGATGATGTCTCGATCGGCAAGCAACACTTCCAGAAGAGAAAGTGGATGGCCCCGCTCGAGATGCAGCAAGTGCAGACTCCGGGGGACGCGTTTGCGGCGGCGCAGAATCTGCTGCAGCGGGTCATCGCTCATGCCCAGCAGAGAGGCATCAAAGTGTGGCTGGTCGTGGAGTTGGCCGCCTTCCCACCCAACCTCGCACGATATGGGGAAATCGTAGGGATGAAGCCTTTTAACCCGATCTTTGGAACCTTCCCGCATCCCCAGGATGATGTTAATCGGGAGATTCAATTAAACCGCCTGAGTGCCCTGGCCAAGACGTATCCAGAGGCCGAGGGATACTTTCTCAATTTTTCGGAGCTCTACCCGAATCTCGCGACTGAAAAGCACCGCGATTTCTTTGCTCAGCAACGCCCGCGCTTTCACGACTTGCGGAGGTTGAGCTTCCCTTGGAGTGAAGTCCTTGCTAACCTGTATATCGTCACTCCCGACCAGATGGTGGACTCGAACATTGGGTACTTTGACCTGTTCCAGTATCTGCTGGGCAAACTGGACGGGGTGATGCCGCAGGGCAAAATAGGCTTGATGACGGTGGGGCGGGGTTACGCCTTGCCCCTCTTCGACAAGCTGCTCCCGAAGCATATCCCCTTCACCACCCTGGAATCCAGTGGTGTCTGGACCCCCACGGGGGTGCCCATGGAATATTTCGCCGGGATGGGGGAGCGGGAGAGAATCATCCAGCCGCGGGTGGACGACGACTTTGACATGATGGGGATGCAATTCAGCGTCCGGCAGTATGCCCTCAAGGACCGCATCTTTGTGGAGGGCATCAAACACGGCCTCTCCGGTTTTGCCGGTCAGGTGGAGCGCGCCCGGGGAACGGAGTTCAACAGCAGCTATCTCGCTGAGGCTGCCTGGGCCCCGGAGCTGAAGCCGAAGGAGTTTTACCGCGAATATTCTGACCGGATGTTCGGCCAGGAAGCCGCTCCGGCCATGTATCGGGCGTTTATGGTCTTGGAAGACCTTCAAGCGTACCTGGGCTACTACAATTATGGCCTCCCTAGTTACGGCACACTCAATTGCTGTGGTCCTCTTCCCGAAGTGGATGCGGCGTACCAGTATTCCTTACAGACGGACCCCTATGGAGGGCCGGCAGGCGACTCCTGGAGCCGGTTCATTCAGAAGTCCCCCGAGATGATTCACCGGTGGGAGGGCTCGGTGGAACTACTCAACGAAGCGCTAAACCAGATGAAGGCTGCCGACCGAAACGTGGCCTCCCATGGGCAGTATGAACTGCACTACCTGATCAATCGCACGGAAGCCTATCGAGATTATATGCAGGCCCTGATCACCATGCGCCGAGCCTACCTCGCGTTTGACGAAGCCTTCCGTCAAAAGGACCGCATCGGGCACGCCGCGTTTATGGCCCGGCTGAATGAGAGCATGGGTATTTTCCAAGCCGCCTGCGCCCAAGTCCGGGACGCCACCCAGAGGTACAGCCAGATTGTAGACCACGTTTCGGACCTGGCCGTCTTGTACCATTTGAACGCGCGGGCGGTGCTGGGCTTCGATCTGGCGCGACAGTGGATGCAGAACGTTGCGAACTACCATAAAGGGGAAAACTATCTCCACCACGTCCCCTTCGAGAGACTCTACAGCCCGGGTGTCTACAACGTGCGGTTTCGTTCGGATTAATCGTACTCCTCGCCCCTTGTTTGCCTATGCGACTGTTGACAGAATGCTCCTCTTGCTTCAACCCCGCGACCGGAAAACAGCACGAGGTGGGTGATGTGACACGGGGCGCAACGGGCACCTGGCAGCCGCCCGTCACGCCGACATTTGTAGACTGGATCGTAGTGCTTGAGAAAAAAAGCTTTGGGAACCAAGGGAGGCGGTGATGGAGCGCGGCTGCTTATTGTTGAAGGTAAAACCTGGCAGGCTTGCCGAATATAAGGAGCGGCACAAGGCCGTTTGGCCTGAGATGTTGGATGCCCTCAGGGAAACTGGATGGCACAACTATTCGCTCTTCCTTCGCGAGGATGGCCTGCTCGTGGGGTATTTTGAAACGCCTGACTATCAGAGTGCCTTGGCGGGAATCGCCAACCGCGAAGTCAATCTGCGCTGGCAGCGAGAAATGGCGCCGTTCTTCGAGAACCTGGAAGACCTCCGTCCCGACTTCAGCCAGCGGCACGCAGCCAACTTCATCAATCGCGATCAGATCGTAGCGGGACCACCGCGCCAGGACTCGACGGAGCTGGAGTTGATGCTTGGCTTCCACCAGTTCATTGACCAGGGCCGCCGCCGTCGCGAACCGCACTCGCCTCTTCTGCCGGCAGGCCGCGACACACAGCCTGGTCAAAAGATGGGTTTTCCCCGTCCCGCATTCACCGATGAACAGAACGGGTTCGGCGCGCTCGAGATACCCGCCCTCTTGAGGAGTCTTTGTGAAAACTGGGTCCCTTGAGCTGTACTGCCGTCCCGCCCTGCGGGAAGCGGCGAAATCATTGATAAGCTACGACGGCGCTCCCGCTGGGCGGGACCGCCGCTACAGCAGCCGGTTATCACACAGACTCTTGAGGGGAGGGCTAGTCAAGTGTCGGACGCGCTAAGAGTACTCCGCCGAGGCTTCGTAGTACTGCTCCTGGGCTGCACGCTTGCCGGTCTGTCGCAGGCCCAGCAACTGCCGGTAACCATTGAGCGCGATGTCCCCGCGAAGATGCGGGATGGAGTAGTACTGAGGGCGGATATCTATCGCCCGCGTGCCAACGGGAAGTACCCGGTGCTGCTCCAACGAACACCTTACAACAAGGGCCCCGACAATCCTTTCGGCCATCGCGGTGCGACCAAAGGCTACGTCGTTATTTTCCAGGACGTGCGCGGTCGGTTCGCCTCCGAGGGTGAGTGGTATCCATTCAAGTACGAGGCGGACGATGGCTACGATACAGTGGAATGGGCCGCCGCACTACCTTACGTAAACGGCCAGGTGGCGATGTTCGGCACTTCCTATCCGGGAATCGTCCAGAAGCTCGCGGCGATCGCCCGACCACCTCATCTGGTCGCCATTTTTCCCGTGATGGCTACCTCCAATCGGCAAGAAGGAGGAGCCGCCACCTTGTCCCTGGCCCAGCTATGGACGACGACGATGGCGATCGAAACCCTCACCCGGCGCATCGTGCTGAACCGCAAGCCGCTCGAATGGGCTCAGCAGCTCCCCCTGGTTTCCTTCTCCGTCCTCGAGTTCGGCTCAGCTAAGACGCTCGCCCCCTACTATTTCGACTGGCTGGACCATCCCACACACGATGACTACTGGCAAAGATGGTGCTTCGATGAGAACGCAACGAAAGTCAACGTGCCGGCATACCACTTGGGCGGCTGGTACGACCTCTTCACAAACGGTACGCTTCACGACTACATGAGCGTTAAGAACCGCGGCGGAAGCAATGCTGCTCGCCAAGGCCAACGCCTACTAATGGGCCCCTGGGACCACGGCCCTTGGGAGAGCAAAGTGGGGGAGGTTGACTTTGGTCCCCTGGCCCGCCTTGATTACTATGATTTTACTTTTCGCTACTACGATTGCTTGTTGAAGGGCCAACCCACCGGAATCGACCGCGAGAAACCGGTGAAGATCTTTGCCATGGGCCAGAACGTGTGGCGCGAAGAGGATGATTGGCCGTTGACCCGGGCCCGCAACACCCGTTATTACCTCCATTCAGAGGGCAAAGCCCAATCACTCCGCGGCAACGGCAAGTTGAGCACCGAACCGCCCAAAGAGGAGGTCGCCGACCGTTACGTTTACGATCCGGAGAATCCGGTACCAACCTACGGCGGGCGCGTTTGTTGTGACCCAAACCTGCTCGGTGGCCCGCGCGACCAACGCGTCATCGAAGCGCGGGAGGATGTGCTTGTCTACACTACTCCGCCCCTGGAAGCAGACACCGAAATCACGGGCTTCATCAGCCTTGAACTCTATGCCAGTTCCACGGCGGTGGATACAGACTTCACCGCGAAGTTGACGGACGTCTGGCCCAACGGCTTCGCCCAGATTCTGACCGATGGGATTCAACGCGCTCGTTATCGTATCTCTCAGGAAAAGCCAGAACTGATGAAGCCGGGACAGGTGTACAAGTTGACCATCGATACCGGGGCTACCAGTAATGTTTTCCTGTCCGGGCATCGCCTGCGACTGGAAGTTTCCAGCAGCAACTTTCCACGGTTTGACCGCAATCTCAACACCGGCGAGGACCAAGCGTCCGGGACTCGCATCGTGAAGGCGACCAACACGATCTACCACGACAGCCAGCATCCGTCGGCCGTCGTGCTGCCGGTGGTACCGCGGTGATAGAAGGGAAAGTCCGGCGCCAGGTGAAGATGACACAATGAAAACGTCCGGTGAAACACGGAGGAGGATTAGGTCATGCGAAATCTAATCCGAATATCTGGCATCGTCGGGATGCTACTTTCCATGTTGAGCGGCGCCGCGGGCGCCGGACGCGGCCATCCCCGAATGGATGCCCTTCGCGCTATTTGGGCTCGAAGGGAAAACCGCGGTGGCCCGCCCCGGGCTTGGCGCCATTGCGGAGGGCCTGCGCTCCCGAAAGCCGTGAGACAGGTTGGTGGATTACCGGCAGGGAAAGGGCGAATGCGTGCTCGCGCCCGTGATAGAGGGTGTTTGCCGCTTGCCGGCGGGTTGAGGTGCTTGGCGCGTGGTTCCACGGCTATTGTCGCCAATTGGGAGGGAGAGACAATGCGTATTCTCCGAGGGGTAATTTTGTGCTTGGTATGGGCCCAGATGTCGGGATGGGCCGGGGGCGAAGGTGTGCCCGTCGTCATAGGCAACCGGAGTGCTGCGTGTTCGCGCTGAACCTTGGGGCGCGACACCGGCTCCAATCGTGGGTTTGCATGGGCGGCACGGCGACCGCACCGCCTGGAACGCGCAACAGAACTCGGAAGGGAGGACGCTGGCTATGAATCGCAGGCAATTCCTTTGGGGCGGAAGCGCCCTAGTCTCCTTATGGGGGCTGCAAACAAGAATTCATCCCGGAGCCTTTCCCGCAGGCACGCTTGCCGTGGAGCGGGACGAAGGGGAAGCCAACCCCAATTGGGCTGATCCCGTGATGGGTGCCACGGTTCGCGCTTCATCCCACATCCTCAATCCACCGTGGAATCATCTGCCGGGGAATGTTTTCGGGGACATCCTCCAAGTCGATTGGGAAACCGAATCGGAAAGTTCAGGCGCCTGGCTGGAGATAGCATTTCCTGAGCCCAGACCCATCCGCGAACTCTGGATTCTGGCGAAGCCGGTTCCGTACGACTTAGTCCTTGACCCTTATATGCGCGGCGGGCACATGGCCACGCCACGCAAAATCGTCCTCACGTTCGACGGCGGCTCTCCCGAGACGGTCGAGCTTTGCGAGGAGAAGTACTTCCAGGTCATTACCCTCCCGCAGGAAAGGAGCGCGAAGACCCTTCGGGTCACTATCCAGGAGGTCTGGGCGGAGCCGGACAAGATCGGCACCGGCTTGGGCAAAGTCCGGGTTTTCCCACGACCCAACCTGCGCACTTTCGATCTGACGGTTTACCCCATGTACGACGTGCGGGACGGTGCTCCTGTACAGGCCGCAACTCTTCGGGTTGCTAATCCCGACGAAGAGATTGCGGACGCGCGCCTGGAAATATCGCGGCAGGGCACACTTCTAACGACTCTGCCGCTTCAGGCGGCGCCCGCCCGGGCCATCGTCAACCAGGACGTCTGGATTCCCGCTCCCTTCGAAGACGCGGTGATGGAATTCAGGGTGCTGGGCCGCAGTTCCGTCCTGCAGGCCGCGCGCCGCCTGACGGTGCCCGCCTACCGCTCCTACTTCGACGGCGGCACCTTCAATTTTCTCTGCACCAACCACAACGATCTCGGCTTTCTAGACACCCAGGCCGTCACGGCGGACTACCGATCAGCGGAATTGATCCTGCCCGCTATGAAACTCCTCGCGGAACATCCCGAATATCGTTACTGCATGGAGTCCGTCACTTACTTGATGGAGTTCCTGGAGCGACATCCCGACAAAAAAGAGGAGATGGCACAGCTCATGCGCGAAGGCCGGTTCACCTGGGGCGCCAGCTACATCCAGAACCTTGAGGTGCATGTCGGTCCGGAGAAACTGGTTCGACAGTTCTACCTTGGGCGACGCTGGTTGAAGCAGAATTTCCCCGGCGCCGACACGCACTTCTATTTCAAGACGGATGTCCCGGGGATGACGCGGCAGATGCCGCAGGTCCTCGCCAAAGCCGGCATCAAGTACATTGTCCAGGGACGTTTCCCCTGGGGGTTCTATGACTGGCAGGCGCCGGACGGCTCGCGGGTCTTCATGTTTGCCTTCCACTACACAGCCCCGTGGACGCTTCTCAATCCCAAGAACAATCACGGCTGGCTCAGTTACGCCGCGGCGCGCCGGTACTACTACGCCCCGCGCCAGTTACCGCCGATCTTCATCTATGATTTTAACAGTGATTACCTTCCTCCTGCACCCGAACTGGTTTCCTACGCACGCGAACAGAACCAGGCCATGCGGCGGTTTGCCACGAAGTGGAACGAACACTTCACCGGCAGCCTCGCGCAGCAGATCAAACCGCCTGTAATCCGATTCGTCGAGCCGGAAGCTGTGCTGGATGAGCTGACCTCGCGCGAGTTGAATATTGAGAATGTCAAAGGCGACTGGCCCATGGCCTGGGCGTACTACGATGAGCCGGCCAATCGCGAGGCGCTGTTGATGGGCAGGCTGGGACACAACGCGCTACTCGGGGCCGAACGGCTGCATGCGGCGCTGATGTACATGACCGGATCGCGCGATTATCCGCAGACCGATATTACCGAGGCCTGGAAGGCGAACTGCTGGCCGGATCATGGCTGGGGTGGCAATCGCGGCGTCGATACGGACGCCGTTTACGCTGAGTCTTATAGAAAGTCGAGAGAACTTGCCGAGAAGTTGTTGCTGGATGCCGGTACGAAGGCAACTCGATTGGCGATAAGGACATCAAGCACCCAGCGGCCCGTGGTAGTTTTCAATCCTCTGTCGTGGGCGCGGACTGATGTAGTAACTTGCCGCCTGGAAGCGCCCGGTGATTCGCGATCGTTTGTTCTCCGTGACGACGCGGGCAAGGAGATTCCGCATCAGCTTATCGAGGATTCGACAAATGGCAGAGTTGTCAGCTTGATCTTTGTGGCGGAGGATGTGCAGCCAGTAGGGTATCGGACGTTCTACCTGGAGCCGTCCGCTTCAGCGTCAACTAGCGGAAAGCCGCTCACTGGGAACACCTTGGAGAATGGCTTCTTGCGGGTGGTGCTCGGTCGGGGGGGACTGGAGAGTGTCTATGACAAGCGACTGAGGCAGGAAGTGCTACGGACGGGGAAGTTTTTCGGCGGCGAGGTCTTGCAGTTTACCGCCCCCGGCTTGGCTTGGGAAGATCTCGAAACCGTGACGATGGCAGATTTCGACCGCACCAGTGACCACGAGTTCCCCATCACCAAGTCCGTGCAGGGAGCCGTACGGAGCACGGTGGTGCGGGAGGCGAAGTTCAAGCGCTTCCTTTTGCGCGAGCAATTTCACCTCTACTCGCGTCTGGATCGAGTGGAAATTGAGCTGGAGGTGCTCGACTGGGACGGTGAAAAGGAGAGGGAGTTGCGGGTTGTCTTCCCGGTCAACTTAGACAGTGCGCAACTGAGTTACGAAGTTCCCTTTGGCACGGTCGAGATCGGAAAAGATGAAATCGATTTTTCTCCGCTCCCGCCCTCCCCTGATACAGGTTTCATCCCCCAGCTTTACGGGGCTTACAAACCCTTGCGTTTCCGCGAGGCCGTCAACTGGATTGATGCGTCGTCGGCAGGCTACCTGGGATTTGGCTGCCTGGCCGCGTCAGATTGTACAGTCCACTTGTTCAGGGACGAAACGAGCAACCCTGTGTCGTACCCGGTTCTTCAACACGTGCTGCTCTCCACGCGCAAGAGTTTTGCTTGGAATCCCGAATACTGGTGCACGCAGGCCGGCAGTCATCGGTATCGTATGGCATTGCTGCCGCACGCGGGGAATTGGCGGCTGCGCTATCGGGATGGAATTGCCTTCAACTACCCTTTGACCGCCTTTGTGGGTACTCCCGGGTCGGAAGTGCCGGGAGTGCCGCTGCCGCGTTCGGCTGAGTTTCTGCGGGTAGAGCCGGCCAATTTGATCTTGACCGCCATGAAAAAGAGCGAAGATGACGACCGCATCGTGCTCCGCTTCTACGAGGCGGAGGGCAAAGGTGGACGGGCGAGAGTCCACCTTGCGCGACCCATCAAGCACGCGTGCCGGGCGAGCCTGATCGAGGAGGACCAGGAAGATTTGCAGACATCTGCAGACGGCGCGGTCGAATTCGCCGTCACTCCTTGGGAGATTGTGACTATCAAGTTGGCTATCTAGGAGCGGCGGGCCGTAACAACTGGAACCGGTGTCAGACCCTGGAACAAGGCAATATCCGTTTGCCAAGCGACACGCAACGGGAAAAGCTCAGGCCCTCGTTACCTCCGCGTGAAACGGCGCCTCGCGCAGAGAGGATGACCATAAAGTAATAAGCATTCTGTTGCTCTGGGTAGCGCGGCTCGTTGGCTGGACTTGCCAGACGAATTTCCGCCGCCCCTGACCTGTGGACTGAGGCGATCGGCGACATCGCACTGGTCGGTTCCCTCAAAAACAAGGGCAGACCCTCGGCGCGCAAATTTCTTTCTATTCAGATTTCGAAATAGAATATCGGCGACCTTGCTTTGGAGGATTCTCTATGTCTGCAGGATTATTACGGACGGTTTCATCTTCTGTAATCACGATTGTGGACAACATTCTTGTTTCGCAATAAACAATGGTCTGACCATGTCTTTTCTCCCGTAATGAAGTTACATGTAAGAACGCTTACAGCGGAACGTATTGATCGACACATGGGGTATGCATCCCTATCGTCGGTTCCAGATCTAACTCTCTCGAATGCACTCCCTCGGGTTGCAGCGTAGGGGGGTCACGCCAGAAAGGAGCAATGGTGCAAGGCTCGTTTGACGATATCCTGAAGGCTGTGACCCGTGGTGCACCAGCCTCCCATCGTGTTCCAGTCTACGAGCATTTCGTCGACGATGAGATCATCGAGCAGATCATGGGCTACGATTTCTCCGCCGTTAAGAAGAATATTACGACCTTCAGTGAAACGGCCGTAGCCGACAAAGACTTGGACGTCTACCTCGACTACTGGAAGAAGAAGCTCAATTTCTATCGAGAACTTGGCTACGGGTTCCTTCCTGTTGAGTTCCCTCCGCTGTTCCCACAACCGTACCGCATCAGCGCGGACGATGACTCCCTATACAGCCGCGGAAAGCGGGAGTGGGTGAACGAAAAGGAAGGAATCATTCGGTCCCTCACGGATCTCGACGATCCGCGATACTGGCCGGATAGCGACCACATTTTCGACTACCGGCTCTTCGAAGCCATTGCAAGGCTCCTGCCGGACGACATGAAGATCATCGGCGGCTTTGCTGGCGGGCCGATGGAGCACGCGATGTATTTACTGGGCATGGAGAGATTTTTCCTTGCCGTGCACGACAACCGAGACCTTATCGAGAGACTTTTTCAGAAGCTGCGTACAATCTTTGTGGGTATTGCAGAACGGCTAGCCAGGATTGACGCCGTTGGCATCATGCGGATCGGCGACGATCTAGGGAATAACCAGAGCACTTTCATCTCCCCATACCTTTTGCGCAAGTACATTTTTCCGATCTATACGGAGCTGGTTGAGATCTCTCACCGTGCCGGCAAGCCCTTCATCCTGCACAGCTGCGGAAATCTTGAGAATGTGATGAGTGACCTAATTGACGTGTGTCGGTTCGATGCGAAGCATTCTTTCCAAGACAACATCATTCCCATCACCGAGGTGAAGAGGAAGTGGGGCGCCAGAATTGCGCTTCTCGGTGGCGTTGATGTGGATAGCCTGGCGAGAAGTTCCCCAGCGGAGATCAAAGACCAAGCGACGCGAATCATCAAAGTCTGCTCCGCCGGCGGCGGGTATGCGTTTGGGAGTGGCAATACGATTACTAACTACATTCCGGTTGCCAACTACCTAGCGATGCTGGAAGCGGCAAGGGAATTTAACGGCGACTACTGAGTCGCGATTAGCGAACCGAAGTCGGAGGTCACGTAACCCTATTTATTGCTGATGAAAGTGCGCGGAGGACGAGACAGACATGGTGCGCATTAATCAACTCTCTCTCAAGGAGAGCAACCAGGAAAGCCAAATGATCAGACCTATAGCACTAGGCTTCCGGGTGCTCCTCTGGTTCGGTTGGTTGCTCACTGCAAGCCTAGGGACAGCGGCCATGTTGGGTGCGAACGGCCTTTCTGATGTTCCCGAGGGGAAGGTCTGGGTATCGCCTGAACAGAAGCTGCGAATCAAGTTCCTGGGCAACTCGACCAAGGGATATGACGTGAGCTTTGAAGTGCGGGAGGCTGGGGACTGGTTGCCGATGGCTGCCTTTCCAGAGGGACAAGTCTGGGCAGTCCACAACGTCTGGAACGGTCGGGTCGCCAAATGGTATTCGGACGGCGGGACATTCAGAGTTTCTGAGATTCGGGTTCCAGAGGGGGGGGCGATAGAATGTCGAGGCAGTGGCGCGGTAGGTGGCCAGCCTTGGGAGTTCGTAGACCGGTACTCCTTCGAACACGGGGCGATCAAGGTGGTGCGCCGTTGGCATCACGCGAGTCCTCAGAAGCAGAGCCCGATCAGCCTAGTGACCGTGGTGCGCGTGCCGGTTGGAGACGACCCCCGCACCGTGCTGCCCGGGATTATCTACAATGGCAATGTAGGGACTTACCCCACGGCGCCGGTGCCGCGCCTTCTCCCTGTTCCCAATGCCAAAGGTGTTTATGAGGAACACCGATACCCAGTTCCTTTCGTAAACCTCGAATCCACAGTAGCGAGGCGGCGGATATATGCTTCGCTGCTGACGATTCCCTCGAAGGTGCCGCAAGGGCACTTGGGAGACGATCAATGGTGGAGCCTGGGCCTGGAATGGCGGTGGGGCGGAACCGTGGACCTGCTAAGCATTTCTGGAGCAGTAGCCACGAACGGAATGAACAGCATGGTTTACGGCAATCTGAACGGCTTTGATCCTTACGAACATGCCTACATCGACGTGCAGGGTGAAACGACGTTTGAGAAGACCTTCTACATCGATTGTGGGATAGCGCCGCGCGTGGGGTACGCCTTTCGGGAGACTCTGCTCAAAGCCCTGCAAATCTTCAAGCCTTATGACACGCCTCGCCTGACGATGAAAGAGACGATGGGCCTGAAGCTGGAATATGCCAGCGACCTATACATCGAGCAAGCGGATGGAACAGCCGGATTCCCTTTATGGCCACCGGATCACGCAGGGCGACAGAATCCTTACAAACCTTTCATGTACGGGTGGCTGGGAGATAACTTAGCCGTCGCTTACGGCCTGCTCGCTGCGGGGGAGCGCACTAAAAACCAGAATTACTGGCGCATGGGGGTGAACACCATCCAGTTCTTCGTCGACCATGTTCGCCGAGACACTCCTGGGTTGCTCTTCGGCGATTACTACTACACTGAAAGGACATGGATACCCGGCCGGTTCTGGAACGTCCCCTGGCCGAACAGCGTTGCGGCGCGACAGCTGGGTGAAAGTCTGGAACAGTTGGCGGATTGCACCCTATGGGCGAAGGCGCACCACATGGCGGAAGCCGACCGCTGGCAGAAGTTGCTGGTCGAGGCAGGGAATTTTCTGGTGACCACCAAGCGCTACAAAGGCATGTTCCCCCGCTCCTGGTATCCAGACGGGCAGGCAGTTGGTTGGGAGGAAGGGAAGATTCCGACTGCGGCTGAGATCACGGCGGCCGGCGCTTTGCTCGTGTCGCCTTTGGTGAAGGCGTCTCAACTGACGGGGGACAAGCGTTACTTGGAGACTGCCGAATTGGCTCTTCGTGCCTATTACGAGGCATTTGGCCGTGACTTACAAGTCTCTTATCTGGGTTGCGATTTGGACGCCGCAGCTCAAGATAAGGGTGCAGGGTGGGCTTTCATGCATGCGGCGTTAGCTGTCTACGAGGCGACCAAGCAGCCGGAATACCTCGACTGGGCTCGCGACGCTGCCGACTGGACGCTCACCTGGTACGTCATGTACGACATGCAGCTTCCGCCCACTTCTCCGTTGCACGGGTTTGTGAACACCATCGGATGGACCGGTATCTCCGTGCAAAACGAGGAACTCGACTGCTTCGGGCAGTTCCTGGCCCCCGATTATTACCGATTGGGGAAGTACCTGGGTGACCCGCGGTACGAAGATTTGGGCCGCACGATGTTTTACGCGCCGACCCAGGCGATCGCCCGCCCTGGCGCGATGTTCGGGGTCAAGACACCCGGCATGGAACTCGAGCACTTTAACCACACCAACTGTACTTATATTCGCAACGGCGCCTGGCGAGGCCCCTCCTGGTCAGAAGGGCTTCTCTGGATTCTCGCAGCGACGTTGTACGACGGCGCCAAGATGGCTGAGTTGGGCGCCGTGCAGTGGTGATTACAGGCTCCCGACCACGGGCAGGAACTTAGTGAGCAACCTGAAGTTGGTGTGCTGCGGCAGAGAAGCAATTGGGTAGGCTGTAACATTTTCTTGTAAACTCGCATTGGGTCTCGTGAATCTTAAGGGAGTTCCAAGGGCAAGGATGCGCAGATTTCACCTGATTCTCAATCTGCTTGTACTCATCACCTTGAACTTGTCTGTTCAAATGCCACGCATAGCTAGGCAGGAATGCTGCGCGCTTGGCCCTGCCATCGGGACAGGTAATGGTGTCAAGTTGGTCGAAGCCGGCGCGCTCTCCTGGTGAGCGCGGCCGGCAGCCCGCCTTCGCGCGACTGGGGAAAAAGGCTGCAATGCGCTAATGAAAAGGAGGACATATGACGCAGGTCAGGAGGACCCGATGGCTTGTATGGGGGTTGACCGTAGCGATTTTATTCTCAATACATCCAACCTCTGTTGCGGCTGGATTGGCAGGCGAGGGTGCACGGACCGCTCAGGAGAAGATCGCGCAGACGGATTGGGCGGGCGTGCGAGGGGTGAACTTCATTCCATCCTACGCTTCCAATCCTTACGAGATCTGGCGCAATTACGACCACAACGTCTTTGACCGCGAACTCAGGCTGGCGGGAGCCGTCGGGTACAACGGCGTCCGGCTCTGGCTAAACTATTCCGTCTATGAGGAGTTGGGACCCAAGATGGTGGACCGCGTGGAGGATGCGCTCCGCCTGTGCGCAAAGTATCACCTGCGAGCCGTGGTCAATCTGTTCGATTCGTGCGGCACTCGTCCGCGCCCGGATGCGCGCTGGATGACGGCGAGTGAAGCCTATGACCACTTTATGAACAACCCCCGGCTCAGCGCGGAAAAGAGGCAGTTTCTGCAACAGTATTTCGGCCAGTATGTGAAGGGTTACGGAAAGAACACGCTGGTGCCGGTCGGGTCCGATTCCACCATGATGACCATCTTGTGGCAGAACTGGCAGTCCACGCCCGGCAACAACCGCCTGAGCCCGGAGTCGTACCCAAAGATTGAGGCTTACGTGGACGCGCTCCTCGGCCGGCTGAAGGACAACCCCAATGTCTTGCAGTGGGACATGATGAACGAGCCGGAATTCGTCTCAGAGGGACCGCTCACCGCTACCATGCTTTTCAAGCCTGAGGAGTTCAAGTTGGTCGAGGCCTTCCTTACTCATCTGCACGGCTACATCAAGCAGCGGTACCCGGATGAGGTTGTGAGCATCGGCTGGGCCGACCTGGAAGACAGCAGGAAGCATGCCGACCTGGTCGATGTCCTGAACTTTCACGTCTATGCGGAGCCCGACAAATTGCAACAGACCATCGACCAGGCCGTGGCCATCGGCAAGAATGCTGGCAAACCCATCATCATCACGGAGACCCTGGCGAACTGGGTCGGTTCTCCAAATTTCAGCAAGCTAGCCTCCGACGAGGGCCAACTCGCGCACTACCAGAAAGTGCTGCCGGTGTTGCTGAAGTCCCCGATCGGCTGGATGGCCTGGGGCCTGGTCATCTCGCGGGACTTCGATCCTTTCTGCGATATCTTCTATCCGGACGGCCATCCCCGCCCGGCGGCCGTGTACCTAGAGGAGATGCTCAAGGGATCTGGGACTTCAAAATAGGCGTGTCGGCTTCTCCCGTGTTGGGGAGGCACCGCGAACTCTGCAGCTTGCATATACCAGATGAAAGAGACAACTCGTCAACGGAGGACCGAGAAGATGGGAAGGAACTTCGGGTCTATGGCAGCTACCCTTCTAGATGTGATCCGTGACGGGAGGCGAACGACGAAGATCAATGGCAGAAGCCATTAGTGGATCTATCTCGTACCTATCACGCTGCTTTGTGCCGCACAACTTTGCCCCGCGCAGGGGTAACACGCTCTGCATTGAGTTTAGCTGCGGATTGGGGGCGCATCTGAAGCTGAGTCGGCGACAGGGAAGAGAAGAGATGTAGCTGATCCTGTCGTTCTGAGGAGCGTCTTTGTCGGCGGGGTTGTGGCGGCCGGCTCGCTGGGTGTGCCGGACCTCAGCATCACTAATCTCGAGGATGTGCTCACGGACGCGCGGCGCATCACCGACGTGTGCGACCTGCCGCTGCTGGTGGACATCGACACCGGCTTCGGCCCCAGCGCCTTCAACATTGCGCGCACCGTGCGCAGCCTGATCAAGTCCGGCGCTGCGGCCTGCCACCTCGAGGATCAGGTGGGCGCCAAGCGCTGCGGCCACCGTCCGGGCAAGGAGATTGTCTCGAAGCCGGAGATGGTTGACCGGGTGAAAGCCGCAACCGACGCCAAGACCGACCGTGACTTCTTCCTG
>Ga0315280_10004167_pt1 | contig 21596 bp, 19 predicted proteins | sample YL17G06_40_MG_FD_203697 | JGI IMG/M metagenome (GOLD analysis project Ga0315280, IMG submission 203697) | Sediment microbial communities from Yellowstone Lake, YNP, Wyoming, USA - YL17G06_40 | ecosystem: Environmental > Aquatic > Freshwater > Lake > Sediment | place: USA: Wyoming | collected...
TGCGTCCTTCTCTCACTCATATTTGTGCCCGATCATCTCCAATGCGCCTCAGAATGTGTCGCTTTCTGGATCATGCTTAAATCGAAAGAACGATGACAATGAGGGCCGTAGTAAATTGAGCCAAGGCATCTGGTCGCAAGACAGAAGATGAACTTGTAGAACAATTTGCTATCGTTGGATTGACCCTTAGCGCAGGTGTCTAACGTGGCTTCGCGCCAACTTATTTTGAAATCTCTCAAATCACTATCCTACTCAGGATCACGATTTTGAAGATCGGATCACGGCTTCCTTGTTGGGATCACGATTACCCAGGATTTTTTTTGATCGGCAACTCCGGATTCGGAGAAGGTTCAGCTCAGTGAAGGGCTAAGCCACGCCGCATGTTCAGGCAATTCATGTAGGTTCTGCTCGCCGGCCTCGAAAACTGAAATGGCTCAAAATGAGCTGTTTTGGTCTTAACCGTGTCCACATGTCCACATGTCACGATGCGTCGGATCTAAGGGTTACTTTACTCATTTCCATATTTTCTGTATCACACGCTGGTAAAAGTAAGTCTTAGATCCGGTGGATGTGGACATCTGGACATCTGGACACGAAAAAGCTCAAAATGAGCCGTATTTTGGATGGCGTATTTTGGATGGCGCTTGGCGCGACCACCAGCCCATTTTTGTGAGTATCTATTTTTTGTATACACCCTCTTTGTTTTGTTCTCTTTTCTCTTTCTTCTTTTTCTCTTTCATTTTCGTTCTTCTTTTCTCTCTTCTCTCTATCCGGATCTTCCATACCTGCCCGGCTATTCGTCTACTTGTCTCCAACCATCCGGTTCTATTCTAACAGTCACCGGACTGTCCGGTTATCAGTCTACTCTTCTCACATCTTCATGCTCTTCCGTCTCTAGTTTTCAGTTTCTAGTCTAGTCTTCAGTAGCTCTCCAAGTCTCCGGTCTCCAGCTGCTCTACCTGGCTCTACTCCACTCTAATCCACCGGCTCTCGTCAGCTCTACCGGTTCAACCATCCCCAACCCGGCTCTGCTTCAGGTCATTCATCCTGCTCTACTCCATCCAGTTGCTACCAGTCACTACAGCTCTTCCAGTGTCCCGTTCCCCTTCCGTCTCCAATTCATCAGCATCCGGTTCTCAACGTCTCTAGGTTCTCAATTCAGTTGCTGCCAGTCCTTCCAGCTGTTCCTCTCCTGCTCCTGCAATTCCAATTCATCAGCTACCTTCACCAGCCCGGCTGTTTCCATTCGACTGCTACCACACCCCATTGTTTCCACTGCTCTTAGGCTTCTGCAGTCTCTCAGCTCCAAGCTACCAGCACTCCACCTCCACCGTCTTCAGCTGCTTCCACCACCCCCACACAACATCCAAACCCTACACACACTACCCGACTGGAGGCGAGGCGACCGAGGGCAAGAATTGTTGTTTGGCAGACTAGCGGCACCCATGGGTAGGGAGAAATTTCCACACCCTGAACAACTAAGCAGAATTGTGTTTGGTTCTCCGTTGCTGATAGAATGCCAGGAACGGGACAGTTTCGGAGGCCTCTCTCGCACGCTCACCCTTTGACATCTTGCCAGCATGTTGTTTCGGTAGCGCATTCTTCGACGTTCTCTCTGCGGAAGTGGTCGGTAACCGACCAGTCACTTTGATTCCTGTCGTTCCTTCAGTTCTTCTTCCAGATCGGCGGCTCCCTAAGCGGGAGCCGACGCGGGGTCCCACCTTGAGAACGGCATTTCGGGGGCTTGGTCTAACACTGATGTCTCAATACTGCACCGATCGTTCCGACTAGCTAGTCGCCAAACAATCACGAGACTTCTACACCGTCTCGAGCGATAACCTGACTGTCTGAGTCGCTTCACGCACGTGATATGCTGCAACGCGGGCGCCATCCTTGTAGATGTATATCCGCGATACGAAGGCTCCTCGGATCAGCCAGGCTAGAGCTCGCTTTATTCTGTCTCGGGAAAGGCCGGTCTCCTTGGCTATTGCCTCGCGCGTCAGCGAGCGGTACTTGAGCAGAGCCAAGTAGATGGAAATGCGCGGATCCTCCAGTTGCCTAAGCAGCCGCGCAAAATCATGTCCGACGTTTTCCTGCAAGACGCTCGCCATGTTCCTATCCACCTAGCGCGTCTTCTGTTTCTCGTACGTTTCGACCAGGTTCTTGAGCAGCCCGAGGTCTTCTAGGATTTGGCGACTACTTGGGCTGTCGAGCTGACTTCGCCTTGTTCCGCTCGTGGGTGTCTAGGACTTGCTGCAGGAGCTCGACGTCTTCCTTGATCCTGGGCAGGTATCTCTGAGCTCTGATGGTTAAGACTCTAACGTTCACGGTTCTATGGCCGTCCTGCTTCACGTAGGCTTTGGCTTGCCTTCTCTCGAGATCTGTGAGGATGCTCGCGCGCATGAGGTTAACCTACGTGCGTACAGCTGTAGTAACATTTAAGTGTATCGCGTACAGTTGTAGTAACACGGTGAAAGAGATGGATTTCTGTCCGCATTGCGGCGCCAAGGTGCTAACCACTCAACCGGCCCTCCTGGCCACCGAAGCGGGATTCATGTCGCGAGTCAAGCAGGTGGACCTTGTCCTCATTGTGCTGACCGAGCGCAGCGTAGACGTGTGGAGTGCCAGCCAAAACGATTGGACGCTCTCATTAGAAGCGAGGGAAATCATACGCACGAAGTTCATTGCGAGCCGTCAGGTGACCGCCAAACTGCCAAAGTTACCTCAAGAGGCGCAGGAAGTTGTAGGCTCGGCACCGGAGGTCTTTGAAGACATGCTGAACGTGAGGCACTGGAGCTACGGAATCGGGAACCATCTCAAAGAATCAAGCTGGCCTGGCGTTCAAATCAAACTACATGACGGACGCGAGTTCTTCTTTGCGATAGAGAGGACTTCTGATTTCTTCTGGGACACCCCCGCTTGGAAGCTGAGCAAGGCAATTTCGAGGATGACGAAGGAGTGTCAATGATGCAGAGAAATAGTCGCGTCTGCATTCTGTTCATGCTTCTACTTGCTGTGGGAGCCGTCGTCGTTCCGCAAGCGCATGCTTACAAGCAGGTAGTCGACGTGCCGCTCTCGAATGGCCACAAAGTCACTGTATTCTTCCCCGACAACTTCCCTGACTCTGTTCTCCAAGCCAACATCGCATACGTGCAGCAGGATATTCCGAAAATCGCGGAGGTCTTCTACATGCCGGATCATGACTTCACAGTCACGTACAACAGTGAGCCGTCGCCGGATGGTTGCCCTCCATCAGGCAGCACAGCAAATTACCGTGAAATCTGTATGCGCACAGATCTACTCACTGTCGAGAACGCGGAACCTGAACCCACGATAGTTCACGAGCTAACGCATGTGTTCCAATTCGAAGCCACGTATATTGGCCCCCTCTCCATTGAGGGAAGCGCCGTCGCAGTGCAAATGATAATCACACATGACCTCGGCTATGGACAGCTCCTCGGCGGCGACGTAGACTACACCGCCATAGCTCCTGACAACGGCCCTGCCATCTACCTCTATTCACAGATCACTCCACTGCAATACGCCCTCGGCAATCCGCTTGAGAAACTGTATGCGTACAAACCAAGTCTCTTCAGAGAGTGGACGAGCCAGCCGGGCCTCGAAGGCCGCGACCCATACGCCGCCATACTCGGCGACGCCGTACTCGACTCGAAACCGCTAGCACAGTGGCTGCGCGATCAAGGCCTCGTGACATCAAATCTACAGGACGGCATATACGCTGAAACCTACGCAGTCCTGTACAAGAATCAAGTCTACGCAAACGTCGAAACATTCCAGCAGACAAATGGCAACGCCACAATAGTTACGCCGCAAAGCGTTACCTGCACCCTCTACCAGCCCACTGGTCAATACATCACAAGTGCACAAGCGCAGATCCTAGGCGTCGGCGGCAGCTGGCCCAGCGCCTTCTGCCAGATCACGGACCCCAGCATCACTGCAAACACCGAGCAGGTCAGAGCGGACATACATGTAGACGCGGCAGGCTACACACTCGACCGACACGTCCTGGCCTTCAAGTATCACGACATCGCCCCAGACACAGCACAGATCACCGCATCCTACAACTGGGTCGGCCTAGTGGACAACGATCAACTCCCAATAGCCACGACCGGCACGGCAACCATCAACCTACAAACCGTAGCAGGCAACACGCAAACACTCCAAGCATCCATGGTTGAAGGCGCATTCAAGTGGCCCATCTCCGACACCTACGGCCTAGCTAACATCGACATCACTACCCCCACATTCCAGTACCACATTCAGAACTTCCCATTCACGTATCGTCCAAGAGGATTCACGATCAATCCGTACACGTCGACCACCACAACCACTGGAACGACCACTACTACGACCGGTACGACCGGCACCGCAACGAAGAATCAGCTCACAGTCAATGTGGTAGGTGGGCCAACTGATGCAGTATCCGTCCTCATCAATCCTCAGACAAGCGATAACCAGTACGACCAGGGCGCAGCCGTCCAAGCAAGCTCTGTAATTCACACTAGTGGATACAGTTTCGATCATTGGGAACTCGATGGCGCAAACGTCGGCGGCGCTCAACCCTACCTCATCGTGATGGACACATCTCACACGCTGACAGCAGTCTTCACCGCTCCACAGACCACAAGCACAACCGCTCAGCCGTCCACCCCAACCTCGACATCTTCAGGAAGATGCATCATTGCTACAGCAGCCTACGGCAGCGAGATGACCCCTGAAGTCGTCTACATGCGTTTCGTCCGAGACAGAATGATTGGTTCATCACCAACAGGCGAAATGCTCCGCGACGCATTCAACGCGTTCTATTACTCTTGGAGCCCGCCTGTGGCCCAAGCTATCTCGCAGAGCTCGATGCTTCAAGCTCTCTTCCGCGTACTGCTCCTACCACTCGTCGGTATCATACACGTGACCGCCTGGCTATTCACAGGCATCACATCGCTCGGAAGTCGAGACATTGCAGCAGTCATATCATTCACAGTTGCCGCAGCCTTCTCCATCATCACATATGTCATTCTGCCGGCACTCGTAATTGAACAGGCATGGAGGCAAGTCTTGACACTCCGTATACAGAGGAATCGACGGCAAACACCTAATTGCCCCGGAGCAAGAAGCTAAGATGTTTCCGTTGACTCCTGGCAAGAAGGTTTCGACAGATAACGGTGTCAACATTGAAAGCCTCGGGCATAATTTCGCGCGGCTGCTTAGTCGACTTGAGGATCCGCGTCTCTCAATCTTCCTATGCCTCCTCACACGGAGTTATCTGACACGTGAAACGCTTGAGAAGGAACTGAGATTTTCGCCGGATATCATGAAGAGGGCGCTTACCTGGCTGCTCCGTGAATGTTTCATCTCACGTATCTACTTGTATGAGCATGGTGCCCGTGTTGTTGGCTACCACGTGATCGGAACAGCTAACACGGTGACGCTACCAGTAGGCGACGGCGTTCTCCTCATCGATATTGGCGCAAGTATCGCACGAGACCACGCACTGATGATACAAAGAGGCCGTGAAAGGAGGCAAGGTGCCTAGGTCTTTTGCCTGCCGGTCGCCGGGAGAGTTATCCGCAGTCTAGGTTTCGTGTGAATCCCGCCAACATTGAGCGGGCCCGAAAAGCAGGCTTGGACTTGAGTGACTTCTTCAACGCTTGCCTTGAGGATCTTCTGACACGAATAGATGCAATTGCTGGCAGGTGGGCCTCGAGCGCAGGTGAGATTGTGATTCTGGACACGGACAAGGCTGCCGTCCATGTGAGGCAAATCGTAAAGCAAAACCGGGATCTGTCGTGTTGAAAGAAGGGGCTAAGGTGGTCAAAGGGGGGTGCTTGGCATCTGGACAAGACTAGTAGGGAAAAGAGGATGATTGTCGAAGACGGCTTCCTGGATGCCGTCTATGTTGCAAAAGCACTTGGCCTGTCGGCTTGGCCCGTTCTCTCCGACATGCCTGAGGACTTGAGGAAGCTTACACCTGATCTCCGCATACTGGGCTTCGTGTTGATACCTTTGCAGCGCGATCTACGCCAGATTAGAGAGGCGTACGAGGCACGGGGTGTCATTTTGGAGTTCACTGACGAGTTCCTCAAGCGGAGGAAAGAGGCGTCACTTTCGGCCAAGAGAATGGGTTTAGATGATAAACCGTACGTCGTGAAGCATTTCTGCCCACGGAAGTCATGTCGAGACAAGCATGCCGAGTGGCTGGGGCAGTTCGGTGACATTCCCATCTACTCTAGGTGCAATCACACTGCATCAAGGAAGGAATTGGGGAAGATTGTAGCATTCGAGAAGGTGATTACCAAATGTATGGCCGAGAACATTCCCCGAAGTCATGGCCTCCACATAGAGGGCGTGATAATGGAACTTCCATGGCACGCTCCTGAGGGCCAGTATAGTGAAAGCGAAATGCGTCCAGACTATTGGGAAGGATCACAGAAAACCGGCACTGGTCTTATCAGCCTCATCTTTGGGCGCAGGGTGTCACTCAAAACAGCGCAGACCACTTTCCTACACGAAGTCGGCCACATCTTCACGATTGGGAATGGAGTCAAGATTATCAAAGGTGCGACTTATCCGCTGAACCAGGAACTGGCTGGCTTCAACGTCTATGCCTGGAAGAAGACGTGCATGCGTGGCAATCCCGTTGCTCGTTCAGCAACTGAGATCTTGGCAGACGCATATGCTCTATTCGCCACTGGAGATTTGCCTAAGCGTAGATTTCCCAGACTCTACGAATACATTCATGAACTGTACCGCAAGAAGATGACGTCCGATGAGATAGCGGAGGATCACAAAATTGCGGGCGCCTACTTCGAGAAGCTGTCTGCGGAACAGGAAAAGTGGGAAGAGGAACGGGAAGAGAAACGGAAGCGGCAGCTTGTCGCAGCTATGGCCATCAAGGTCTTCGAGGAAACCCGCGGTCGCCGCTGGACGCTACGCTTCCAAAGGAAAGAGACCCATCGCCTGTTTGGAGAACGTTCTGTGGATGAGCTCGGGGAGCGCTTCGCAAAGCTCGCCGCTGTAAAACTCGGAGTCTATCCACGCTACATTGATTGCTACATCGAAGATTACGACGATGAAAGCGACGAATATGTTGTGACTGTGGAGGCAAAAGAGGGTTTCGACGAGGCAAAGGCTGTGTTTGAGCGAGAGAGCCGCTGTGAGACTTCAATCTAGGCAGGCCCGGATATCCATTCGGCTGTAGTACAGGGGAGAACGGGAATTCTTGTCCTTCAGCTCGGGGCGTTCAAGAGGAGGCGCCCTTCGCGAGTACATGCCCCACGTCTGCCTTGTCAGCTTTCGGTGGTGCCGGCTCTGCTTCTGACTCACTCATACCTCGTCACCATCACTTGGGCAGCTCTCTGACGTCTCCCTGGGATCCCGATGCGCGTTCCCAAGTGGCTTGTGGGAGACTTCATTCTCAAGAGGCGTCTTCTAGATGATGAATCGGGATGGCCTATAGATCATCAAAACTAAGACCCGATTAACATGATTTGAGCCCCTCCCGACAGTTTACTGATCAGGGTCTCGAGTTTCAAGGGCGCCGAACATCAGCAAACAGCCTAATTTCAATAAGCACATATTGCCCTCGCGTGACAGATACTGTAAGGGTGGGCTTCTGTGTGAAAGAATTTCAAGTCCAAGGAATAAGCCTGCCGAACCTTCAAGCTTTGAAAATCAGTAACCTGACAACCTTTCCTATGGATGTGGGGCTGAAACCCATCCCTGGCATCAACGTAATTCTTGGCGGCAATTACACTGGGAAGACGACAATTGTTAATGCGATCAAGTTTGGAGTTTTCGGTCTCACTGTGAATCGAACAGATGAAGAACTCTCAGCACGATATTTCACGTCTAGAATCAAAGAGCAAGAGAGGAAATCTCTAGGAATCCTTGTCTCTTGTATGATCGCAGAAAGGCTAGTTACAGCAAGAAGAACCCTCTTCTCTTCGGGTTCGCCACGACTCGAAGTCCAAGTGGTCAATCCCCATGCAACGCCGCCCGGCGCCGTTGAGCGTTCATTCTCAACTTCCAGAGAGTATCTGACTTGTCTTTGTGAAATGATGGGACTTGACGGTCTAGATGATGTCGAATTCGTGTTGACGCTGCTCTTGGCAGATGAAGATCGACACACTGTCCTATGGCGTGAAGATTGCTCGAGGAGAATCCTGAAACTTCTGACCCCACCAGTGGAGTATTCACAACTAAGATGGCTCGAGAGGGAGACGGCGAAGAAGAAACAAGAACTGAACAGCACGACAAAAGCAATGCAGGCCCTTGCCGTAAGGCTTGACCAGGAACGGGATGTAATTCGATTCCTTACTTCAGGATTGGAAGCCCTAAGCAAGCTTAGTGACAAAGACACGGCCCAAACGCTGGCATCCCTTCGAACGGCGAAAGATGACTTGGATCGAGAGATCAGCTCGCTTCAACTCCAGGTTTCCAATGTCTTGACCGAAAAGTCGACGAAGCTGACTGATCTGTCTGTCACACAGTCAAGATTGCAGGATACCTTGGCAGGAATTGACAAGCTAAGAGTTGAGAAATACGCATCGATACTTCACTCTGACGAGCCACAAGGAATCCACATGTTAAAGCACCTCGTCCACGAGAGGCGCTGTCCTTACTGCGATTCTGACCTGAGCGAAGTGCTACAGGAGAGAGAGAACAGGCGAGTCTGCATGCTTTGCGGAAACGAGATCACGACATCCAAGGCCAAGGGGGTAAGGGAGCTCGATGCAGCCATAGCTGCCGAAGAACGCAATGAGACTAATTTGAAAGACTCGATCCTGAAACTCACCACAGACCTCCAGACAAAGGACGCTGATCTGAATCAGTATCAGAGCCGTCTCGATGCCCTTAGGAAGCAGGAAAGAGAGACAATCGATAGGCTTTCTCAAGCGAAACATCTCTTGGAAGCTGAGCAAGAAAAACAGGTCTTGAACAGACAACTCCAATCAGTCAAGAAGAGACTGGAGGAATATGGAGAACAGTACAATGCACTCAAGAAAGCCACTGAAGATTCTCGCCATGAGATTGAAGAAATTGAGATACTTCAAGAGAAAGGGCGTGAAATCGTGAGAAACAAGATAAAGGCGATATTCGACAAAGTAGCCGCGCAGTTCAGGAGTTTTGTTCTCACCGCCACAAACGGAGAGCTTCAGGTCGAACTATCACCCGACATAGTTCCTTCCATTAGAGGGCGAAAGATCTACTCGCCCGATGAGGCATCCCAGTTTGAGCGTGGGCTGATGGATATTGCTTTGAGAATCGCTTTGGTCTCAGTCATAACTGAACTGTCCGGAACGAATGCGTTCATGGTCGTGGAGAATCCAGACGACTTGGCAGATGAGTCGTATCTCCAATACCTGGCAAAAGCATTTGCTGACACGAGCAGGAACGTATCAATCTTGGTGACGACGTCGAATCTGGAGTTTACGAAATCAATGCTGAATCATTACGAGCCCGAGCAAAGAAGGAATCGTTTGACTAATCTCTCCCTCTCTGGTACCAGCACCCAGAAATCATATTACGATCCGTTGCTAACAGATTGGGTCGGAAGCTAGTAGGAGATAAAGTTGCCACCCCGTAGCCACAGCGAAACTCTCGCAGACGAGATAACGCTGCTTATACTGCTCAAGGCGCTGGCAGATCTCGGGATGACTACTCGGCGCGTGAAGTTGCAGAAGCTCACATACTTCGCGAACGTGCTGGCCAGTATTCTCGGACAGCGTCTGACACACCACGAGTTCTTCGTGTTCAAGTACGGCCCGTTCTCCAAACAACTCTATTCTGACATAGAAGTGCTGGTTACGCGTGATCTCGTCAAGGCGACCCCGGTAGGCGATATAGAAGAAGACGAGAAATCATTCGAATATGAGATAAAAGCGGAAGGAATTAGCAAGGTCAAGAAAGCGCTACAAAGCCCAGAATTCGCAGAAAAACATAGTGTGATTCTGAAAACACTCCAAGCAGTCGGAGACCTAACGACGAATCAAATTAGAGATCTTTCGTATGGCGAGCTCAATTTCAGGAAAGCGCGTGAGAAAGGCATTACTACCGTGATCGATCCGAGCTATCCGCTCTGCCTTGAGTCTAAGAGACTGGCAATAGATGTCGCACAGAATGAGTTTGGAATCCACCTTTCGGACGAAGACGCATCTCTCATGTATCTTGAGCTCGTGAGAGCGCTCGCGGGCTAGGAAAGTGAGTTGCCACGTGCCTCTCCCCGGACTTAGAGAAGATAGAGAAGCTATTCTTCGGCAGGTTCATGAAGGAATACGGTTGGCTTTTCCCCTTAGCGGAAGAGCATCGATGCTCATCGTTTCTGCTCATGGACATAATTCGACTCGTCGAGAGATCAGAGCACATCACAAGTGAGAATGCGCGATTCTCCTTCAGTCTGGCAGTGGAGAGTTCGCGAGCTTCTTTGTCTGCCGCCAATCTAGTGATTGAGCCATTTCATTTGACGAAGCCTGGTAGGCTGGCCGACTTCAAAGACATAGCAGATGGAATGAATATGTGCTATCAGGTCGACAGTAACGGCCTGCTGCGCTTGGCACAAATCCCTGTGCAGTACAGGAGACAGGATCCCGACGAAACCATGAAAGAGCTCTCCGCCGCTATTCAGACACTCACTGTCTACGTGGGAACAACTCTTGCGAGGATGTATTCACAAGGCGTTCTGGTCCGCACATGGAGAAAAGGAAGATGGCTGGAGTACCCAAAGGCAGAGTTTGACGAATTTGCCAGCGCAGGCTACCCAATACGGCTGTTGTCCGCTGTTCTGGCACACTGTGTCAGGATGTCGGAGAAGTCAAAGGGGGGCATCGTGATTGTCCAGAAAGGAGACACACTCGAATCATGTGAATCCCTAAGAGACATCCACTTCTCCGAGTGTGACCTGTCCCGGACGCCAGCGGCTCAGTTTATTGGGTATGCCGAAATGGATGGAGCAATCATGCTCAGTGTCAGAGGCCGTATCTTGGCGGTGGCTCAGAGACTGAAATGCGGAGAATCTGGAGGCGGTATGGGCGGCACGCGACACGAGTCTGCGAGTAGATATTCAGCTGAACACGAATGCATAGCCTTTGTTGTCTCGTCGGACGGACCGATATCGATATTCAATGCAGGGAGTCTGTGGCAGCGATTCTTTGCGGAGCTGAAGCCCTAGTCGGATCCGCTTGTCTAGGAAATGTCGCACTTCGTCAGAATACTGTTTTGCTACGAGGGATCTCATCTTGCGATTCCAGCTCATCTGATCTTGGACTTGGTCAAGGCAAGAGTACAGTACTGAGGACCATGAAGCAGCGTCCGGCATCTGCGAATTGAACGGGACGAATTCCTACCTATTCAAGAAGTCAACGGACCAGAAAGGGCTCCTGTCATCCATTTGCGTTCCTATCCTTCTTTCCGCGACCCCAGTGCACATATATTGTCGCCACTATGATCGCGCCCGCTGCGCCGATCGTTGCACCAATTATCCCTACCTTCACGGTGTCGGGCAGGTTCGAGAGGATCTGCCAGGCTTGCCTGAACGGATCGGAGTACAACACTACGAGTGTGCTCTTCGCAGCGCGTGTCGCCGTCCCGCTTGTTGCCGCGACCCAAATCTCATATTCGCCCGGCGTGGCCGTGGAATTCGTTGATACGTAGAGTGTCGAAGCCTGCGCCATTTCGCCAGGCCTCGGATGGAAAGTGCGTGGTTCAAGCCGGCCATTGGCACCTATGGGCAGTCCGACGGCGGAAAGAAGAACGGGTTGAGAGAAGCTACCTATGACAGTGATAGTGACAATGTATGTGGTTGATTCCCCTTGCACCACAGACCGACTCTCAGGAGAGAGCGATATGGCAAAATCAGCAGGGGGAGCCATAAGGATCAATGTGGTCGGAACAGTTCGAATCAGCTGCTTGCTGGTTGCCTGTATCGTCAAGTTATAAACGCCCACCGGCGTCGAGAGACTCGTCGCTATCGTCAGCGTAGAAGAGAACAGCGGCTGAGGGATTCCTGACTCCGGATCGAAAGATGCGTTCCAGCTCTGTGGGAAACCTACGGCAAGAAGCGTGACCAGTTCGGGTATGCCGGCCTTTGTCTTGACCTCAACACTGAATGCAGCACTTCCCCCCTGGGTCGTGACTATAGACGAGGGACGGACCGCCAGATCAAAATCAAACACTTGCTGGAAGCTTCTCGTGCTAGACGGCTCACAACTCCACGTTCTCATGTCCGCAGCTTGAACGTGTGACAAGGAAGACACCGCCAAAAGGAGAACTAGTATGTCGAGCCGTGTAAGCGTGCGCAAGCAAACTCACGCCGATGTCACTTAGGCTGCCTTAGCCAAGTTAATTCACTTTCCCTACTGATGTTTCCTCCCGATCAATTCGTCGGGTTATGCTCCTGTGAGGTCAGCAGCAGCCAGTTTCGTTTGGCTCTCTCCTTGTAGTGCCGGTTTTCCCTCACGGCATATGAACGATGTGCGTAGCAAAGGGCGGGCTATGGAACCTCTCAGCTCCGAATTGTCGGATCAGATGCAGGTCGTGATTCCCCGCTGGGTCCACAACAGAATTGCGGCGTTGCTGGTGGCGGCGCAGAGTGCCACAGAACCGGAGGATTACATCGTCGCGGTCTTGGAAGGCCACGTCAGGAAACTCAATCTATGAACGGTTCCTTGAATGTCCCTCATTGCACTCACTCGTGTCCTGTGCTGACACGGATGGATAGGACAAGAGCGATAAGGTTCAACGGTGTATTCCAGCGTTGGCTGTATTATCAGGCTCGCTGGTCGAAGTCTCGTGCCACGCCGCAAGCATCGGAAGAGGAGCAAGAAAGACGAGATTGAGATACTAGCTGGACGGCTTTTCAAGTACGGCCCATTGGAAGGGAGTAGGAAGGACCTCGTCTGTTATCTTCCCCGGGCCAAAGGGGAGGAGTGAGTGAGCTTCTGCTCTCGGGCCCTGGAAACGAATGGGATTCGGATCGGGACAAATGTAGGGACACCAAATTCTGCAATCTGCTGTCCACGCGCACGGGATTCACCGTCGGCGCTTGCTTCTACGAGGTGTACGGTTTGGGTTCCTTGGACAGAGATGGTGTCCGTAAGCCGATGAATTGGATCGGAGACCTCTACAAATATGCAAAGAGGATGAACTATGAGAGGTTGCATCTTGTCGGGTACAGTGGGGGAGCGATGCTTGCCTCAAGTCAACTCGTTTTTCATCCACCGCCAGCCGATTGCCCCACAGTGAAAACTCTGGCGCTGATTGCGGCCTATGTCGCAGACGGGCTTGACAAGGCGCACAGAAATGCGGCCTTCTTTGCTGATAGAGTGAAAGCGAAGACGCGGCTGATTTGGGGGACCGATGATGATGCAGCAAGACGTGGCGCCGAAGAGTGGAAGAAACGCAATCCTGCGGCAGATTCGCAGCCTTACACAGGTGGACACAACTTCTACGATGACGGTCAGTTTGATAAGGTGTCTGAAATGTCAATCACTTGGATCGGCTGATCGAAACGCAACTGCATGAAGCGATTACGGTAGTCACGTCCGTTTTCCAACCAGCTTCCCTTTATTCTCAGGTGAATGGCAGGCTACGAGTCGAGATCCTTCTTTGGCCGACATCTCATGCTCATCGTGAGACCTTTCTCGAAGCACCCTGCTGCTTTCTGAGAAGACCACCTAGACTGCAGAAAAGACTGCACTAGCGCCGAAACTGTCCGCAGCCTTGCCAGAGGAATACTTGCGGCCATGCAGTGAATGCTGCTTGGCGTGGAACTTGGACCCGACACGTCTCGAAGCGAATTACAGGCTATTGTTAAGGTGTCGGAATATTCTGGCGCCACGCTCATTTCGTCACTCTTGGGGTGTCAGAAAATCGTGGTTCTGTTCTTGGGCACTGATTTGACGTAGGTACTAATGCCTTGAGCAAAGGATAGCCGCCTCAGCCGCTTTGACCCTGTACCCAAATTACCAGAACCGTTCTGAAGAATGCCAAATCGAAAACGTTCTGCAACTTGCTAAGGATTGAAGAAGAAAGGACTCGTTGAATCAAGGGTCGAGAACCAATGGTAATAACGGCGGGCGGTCTTGAGCAGGTTCGGTAACGGAAACCCAGGCAACAAACCCTGACCTTACTCTCGAAGGACTTAGTTGGACGACTAGCTAAGGAGCAATGCCCAGTCTCTCAAATGACCAGACGTTAACGGATTCTGGAATGGAGGAGGAAGTGGCGGAGGCGGGTCGGCTTTATCGATGAGCAGAGCTTCCAGCTTAAGCCTTGTTGCGACCGCCGAAACACTCTCCTTTTCGATAGTCAAGAGTTCCTTGTAACGCGCCTTAACGAAGTGTTCTCGGAACCCATTCTTGGTTGACTGGAGCACATCGAAAAACTGGTCAACATAGTCTTTCGCTGACATAGGTAGCGAGTTCGCCAGCTTCTTCTTGATTGAATCACAAAGGTCGCAATCGCACAACAACCCAGCGTTGCTTGCTGAAACGCTCAATGAGAGGCGTAGATTCGTTTCCATTCTCTTCCGGTGAATCGCTGGGAGATAGTAGCGCTCCTGGAACCCTCCAGAAGCGACAGGCGCATCCACATCCCTATCAGTACCATAGCAAATCCCAGTGCTGAAGCCGGATAGACCAAACTTCGAAAGGATCAACATCAAGTATCCGCCATACAGACTGTAGATCGGTTTATGGCGTTCTGACAGTCTTGTGATTAGTGATTTTAGGCCTAGAATGTAGCTGTGAGGTGTTGATTCTTCGTCCAAGCCGGATACCCACAGCAAGTATCCATCAAACCCTTGATAATCCTTCACGACCTGTGCAAGGGCGTTCTCATCAAGTAGTAGCTCCTTGGAGAAACAGAGAACTGCAAAAAGCTGCATCTCCTTCTTGCTAGAATTGGCAGCTCGGGATAGTGCGAGGTTGACTTTGTAGTACGGGTCATTTCGGCTTCCCCAATAGAAGTACGGAGCTACCAGAAAACTGGGTAAGAGTGGTGCCGTGGGAGGAGCCTTCTTCAGTATCTTCGCATATTTCGGGACGGAGCTCTTTGCCGTAAATGCGTTCAGTTTGTTTCGCTGAAAGTCCAATACTCGCGACACGATTTCCTGAATGACAGAATCATTTACCTTTCCGTAAGGATCAATAAACTGGTCTATTCGGAGTTCTCCTTTGCTGGCGCATGTTTCAATAGTTGGTCCGTATTCGGCCATTAGCAGTCTGAATGATTTCTTGATTTTCCCATCAACTCGAAGATTATCGATTCGTCTTGCGAATACGTACGTCATTGGATCTATGAAGAAGGGGAGCTCTCTCCCTTCTTGAGCTGCGGCCATTAATGTGGCGTAGATCGTGCTTTCTGTATAGGCGAGCATCTGTGCGCTTATTGCAAGTCCGTGTAGAGACCCCGCGCATTTCCTGAAGAGCTCCTTTTCAGCAAAACCATATCGGTAAAACAGGTTTGTGGATCCAGTCATTAGGGCGACTCCCCTGACCTGCCATCTAATGATTTGGCTATTCTATGCTGTAAGATTGGATGAACATTATTCAGCTCACTTGCCTCGACAACCACATCCACTCCCCCATTGACCGAAAGGAGTCCGATCCCGTTTTGGACGAATACGTCTCGGGCCACAAGGTGAAGCGTTGAGTTGGGCACGGCTACATAGACTCTGTTAGCGCAGAGTGAAGCGAGATACGCCTGGTAAATCGCGTGTCTCCAGTCGCGAACTTTCAACTCGACCGCCAGCATTCTTCTTTCACGAATGCCAAGAAGATCAATCCGCCTACCTAGTACTTGGACCTGAGGGAAAACATCATACCCTTGGTTCTCAATGAACTTCTTGACATCTGGTTCAATGCTTGCTTCCAATAATCTCTTCAAGACGACACTCTCAACGTATCAACCACATATGTTCCTCTTGCCTTGCGATAACGATTCTTACACTTTCTGCTCCTCAAGAATTGGAGAATTACGACGACACATGTGCCGGTCATCACGATCCCGAGTAAGGATATTCCTGCAACGAAACTGTTCCAGAAGACATCACCATAGTACGCCCCGATGGCAACAAGGGGTATGCCAACGAGACTGGTTGTGCACAGAAGGAAGAGCAAGGGCGGGATCGTCACGTAATGAGAAGATATCGCATGCCAGTCATCCCTTATTTTCATATCTGCCGAGATTGGAGCGGCTAGTGCACTAATCAAGTCATTCAATCTTGGGCCTAGCGTCGCGTTGAGAAAAACATCTCTGACGCTTCTGAAATTCCGGTTCTCACCGAATGTTCTCGATAGATATTGATAGAGCTCATCAAGTGGCTCCGTAAGCTCACGGCTGCGGATCTCGAATCGAATTGTCTTGAGATCGTCTGGAGTCTTCTCGTGTCTCTCTTTCACATCTGCGTAATGCTTTCCCATGTAAAATGCGATCAATCCTATGGTGCCGAATCCTGCTCCGAGGATCGTGAAGAGTTCAGGTGGCAACGTAGGTGTTCATCACGCCAAGACATAGTCCTTTATCTTTGATTCAGTCGTGCTCTCGGGGTATTTCTTGTACACGTATCTCAGCAACTGGCGCAGATCGAGGCTATTAAATCGGGCCTTCACTCGCTCGATCTCCTCCCGTTGCTGTTGGTCCATTGAGTTGAAGAGAGTCTCTGCTACCTTTATGCCATCGTCGGTGAGTTCGAAAGTCTCCATATTTCCAGCTTGTTCCACTGCATTTGAGTCGGCATCTACTTGATACCGGTCTGATTCTTCTACGTAGCTCTTTGACGGAGCTGCCACTGCCTTTACCAAGCCGAGCTCTTTCAGCGCCTCAATATTGTCTAGGACCTCCGCGGAATATGGCCCAAAGTGATACGGTTCGTAGCTGAAATCCTGGTCCACTAGCTTCCCCAGGATCGTTTCCTTCGCCAGCAGAAAAACCAGTTTTTCTAGTTTGGTGATTCCAGCTATCGTTTCGCGTAACTTCTTCCCTCGTGCATACAGCAAAACGAGAAGGATGTCCATCGCTGTTTCGACTTTGACTTGATCTTCAGAACTCAATCTTATGCCCAACTATGAATCATTGGGTAAGCATTTAAGGTCTATCGGCGGGATCCCGCACCAGAGAGATGGGTTGACGTATAGATCGGGGATGCGAGCCGGAGCTTGAACGGATGTCATCGGTGATTCAGACTCCTTGACACGGATATTGCAGCAGACGGTCAGTTCATCCTCCAGAGTAATTTCCCGACAGCCTGGCTATTGTGTCTTGCCCGTTTTGTTCCATTCCGCTAGACAAGCGCCTAGAATCACGAAACCGTATCCAAGCATGTACTGAATACCTGTTTCAGGGGGGTGACAAAGAGCTAGAGCGATAGCCACATAGACGGGAAATGGGATAGCTGCGACAACAAGCGACTGAGTTGGTGAACCCCGACGTCTAGCCCATCTGTAGATGATGGTAGTACATATGCCAAAGAACACTCCCAACCCTAGAACCGTCAAGCCTGCAAGGTCTTGGGTGTACCAAAACTGGGCAATCTGCGTTGTTGTCGACGTAACTGTGAATGATTCAGTTGTGGTCCCCAATGATACTTGGGTTGAGGTGAAAGTCGATAGAGTGGTCGTCACAGTGACCTGCACGACAGCTCCCACCAATGTTGTCAAAGTGCTAGTCGATGTAGTCGTATTTGTCGTCGTCACCGTCGTCGAGTTCCGAACTGTCATCGTCACAGTCGTTGTGTTCCAAATTGTCGTCGTCTCTGATTGTGTTGAGGGAACAGTTGTCGTCGTAGTGCTCGTACAATTGCAGTCGGCGGCGTTTTCAGCCATAGGGGCTGTTCGCACAGGCGAGAAATGACCAACAGTTGACGTGCCAGTGGCCAGGGGGAGTGTCACGCTAAGTATCAAAACTACAGACAGTAGTCCGCGTGCTTTCCCACTTTCATGGAAAGACATTGGACCCTCGGCTATAGTCCAGTGGGCTCTTCTGGGTATTTAACAGCTAGTTAGTCAGACAGAGGCTTTCACAGGGCTTGGACATTCTCTTCATTTCCAGCATCGCCGGGCCGCCTGACACGCACACCTGAAGGAGCGGGCTGTGGATCTCTTGGTGTGAGCGGCCGTTTTCAACCTGAAGAGCCGGACCGCATCATTGATGGTAGACCATCAAATCGGTCAACGGGCAATCGCTCGAGCCCGCCATCTGGATGGTTTGCCACAGGGCGGATACCGTGATCTTCAATCATCACTAGAGGAAAGTGCTCAAACAGAATGCTATTGATGTCTGGCCATCAAACGGCTCCTTGGCAGTGGTGTGGCCGACTCTGCCTGACATGCCATCACGAACATTTTGACTCTCCTGTCAAGTTGCGCACGTGTGGAAGGAGGCTGCGACGAAGGCCAGTGTATGTGTGTGTCAGAGGTCTTATGAGGTATCACGGCGCCTTCATGTTAGCGGAGTGACGGTCGTCAGCGACGGCTGGCATACGCCTTGCAGACATCGTTCCAAACCCTTGCTTTGGTCCCACTTCGCTAGTGCATGCACACACACAAACCTCATCCTGTTGGCTCTCCAGTTCCGACAGAATCTTCTCGGCTCTTTCAACCGCCTCGAGCATACGATCACGGTTCGATCTTGTGTTCAACGACCGGTCTAATTATGACAGGCCCGTAGTATCCATAGTGTTCAGGAAGCGCCGGCCGCGGATGCAGGATTGAGTAATCAAGCCTGAAAGACCGAATACGTAAGGCGTCTCCAAGCTCGCTTCTTCTACAGGTCATGTAGAGCTCCATCGGCAACATGGGCAGAACATCAGAGTTCAGAATATGCTCTATGATATAATCGCGAACAGATTGCCTATCTAGACTCCCTGATGTAATCGGATTACTTGCAACAATCCAATCATACCACGGTTCTTCTGCCGTCCCGCCCGTCTCTCGGTCCCTATTCGCATAGTAGAAGATCTTCCATTCCTGAGATTCTCCGCCGCTTCCTCCCTCCAGTGACTTTGTCCCTTGATAGAATTCGTCGCCAGTGGGGCCTTCCTCGATTTGGTTGAGGAATAGGGCAGTAGACCCCGAGCCTGCCAGCGCGAACAGCCTCTGTAGCTCCTCGCTCTCCTTACCATCAGGGATGTACCAAGAGGTGACTAGCAGGTCGAACTTCACTCTTCCTTTTTCATAGTAACCTATCACTATGACAGGATGAGGGGTCGTCGCTGACAACAAGACCCCGAAGTTAGTCCGATAATCCTTGCTTTCGCCCAAAGCTGTAGCGAGGTTGCTTGCTCCCCATCCGAGCATAAGTTCGTTGTCAGTCGAGCGGTCTAACGTGAAGGATAAATCGGATGCCCAGAAATATCTTCGGAGCAGCTCAAGATAGGTTGAGAAAGCATCTAGACTATCAAAAACTCCTTTGCCCCTCATTGCCAGCGTGTAGTTCCTCTCGCCTGGCTTGGTCAGTGGGCCCAGGCAAGTCAGTGCGCCAGAGTCGAATCCGAAGCGGGGAAACAGTGGTAGATACGACGGGCGATGCGTTATCCGAATGCTCAGATATCGTTTCTTAGTCCCGTCCGAAACATTGACAATGTATGGATCGTAAGCGTCGTAGAGACCAGATCCCTGATGTATGTCTCTTGTGTTGTCCGAGTAAATCCTCAATGTGACTAGTCTTCCACGTTCGTTCAGCTTGTGGGATTTCCCCTTGTCGATCACTTCGACAAGTCCCTCCTGCTCGAGTGTTCCGAGGATTCGACCTGCCTTCTGAATGGTGCAACCGACCCGTCTTGCTACTGTTGTCGGAGTACCGGGGCCTATCAGCATCGCTGACAGGATATGCTCCTTAAGGTCAGTTCGAGGCAATCCGGATCTAGGTTTCAGAGTATCTGCGCGAGTCTGGAACACGGCGGAGTCCTTACCAACAATCTTTCCGAAGCTTCGGGCTTTTATCAAGTTCACGAAGAAGGTGACTGCGCTGTACATCGCGTATTTTCGCCACATGCCGTTTCGAATTAGATCAAACTCCTTCTTCCTCTCATCAGCGAAGTCTGATATGCCTCTCACCACAAGAGTTCTAACGTATGTCTTGCGTCTGAAAGCGACTTGAGCGAATCCTGCGGCTTCAGTCTCTATTGCCAGAAATTTCCGATCGACGCGATGTAGTTCATTTGTATAGGCTTTGGAGGCGCTGACTGTATTCCCTGAGGCGATAGGTCCAATCTCGATCTCTGGGGCGTCCCTAGTGAGAAGAAGTTGCTCAGAGCTGAGCCCTAGATCATCTTGGGCTTTCTTGACAGAAGCTCGCCACGCACGATACAGTTCCGGTTCTTCGAACTCAAAGCTCTGAGTGCATTCTCTGATCCCGAAATCTGTCGGCCATGCTCTCCTGGAGTACTGGAGCTCGAAGGTCTCATCCTTGTCGATAGCTTTCGGAGCGGCCTGAACCTCGCTGATCTGATCAGCCACAATGACATCGCCAAGTCTGCGATCCTTATCAAGTGCACCGGCAATCCCTATGAGCACGAGAGCACCGACGTTGACGGTGTTGAGCACTCTTTCCGTAACTTGACCCGCCAGTGTCGTCCCCGCGCCACCGAGAACGACAGCGAATGCCCGATAGTCGGAGCCCGGCAGTCTCAATGTGTAGTAATGTGTCGCATCGCAGTCATCTGTACGAATTATGGGGCAGAGTTCAGTTAGTACTCTAAACTCATCGTACAGTGGGACGATCATTCCAATATCATACTTCTTATGTTGAAGACTCGAATCGCCCATCTTTCCTTCGCCAGAAAACGCTGGAGCGCGATTATCGCTCGCTACAAAGAGCACGTGAACCACTAGAATATCAGTATTGATGTCATACGGACTGAGGCAGAAGCGTTTATCCGTCCAGTCACTCTAGTGAATTCTGCTTTCTTGTCCGCAGCACGGGAGTGTTGACTGTGAAGCGGATAGCTAACGATTTGGAAATTGTTCTGACTGTTGGCATGAGCGAAGATTGTTGCCATTGCGTGTTCGTCATGGCGGACCTTTGGAACGGGGGAAAGAGGCTGTTTCTTGAGGCGGCCCGCAGATATGCTGTGACGGAGAAGGGTGAGAATGAAGGGGTAAGAGACATTGACCTCTACTACGACCCATACCGCATACTTCGCCCTGATGTGATTCTTGAGCTTATTGAGAAATGGAAGACAGAGTGGATAGAGCGCGGGATTGCTTTCGGTGTACGTGTGAACGTTAAGGATGTGGAGAAGGCGGAGCAGTGGCTTAGGGATGGAGCCGACTACGACTTGTGCATAGAACGAGAACGCGGACAAGGAAAAATCTACTTGACTCCACTAGCCTAGACCAAGCGGCGTTTCCTAGAAAATGCGGAATTCTCGCGTTGCAGAGGGGGTCTGTCTCATCATAGACGGGCGAATTCAGGGCTTCGCTAGTTACAAAGAGGGCGTGTAATCTGGCAAATGAGCACCCCTACACGCCCAGCAAAGACCCTGCAAGGAGGGGCTGAACTCAACACTCCTCCAGGGGCATTAAATGACAGAGAAGGTCTGTTAGACGCGTCAACGGGCCGTGACGCAGATAATCTTCACA
>Ga0315280_10004168_pt1 | contig 21594 bp, 14 predicted proteins | sample YL17G06_40_MG_FD_203697 | JGI IMG/M metagenome (GOLD analysis project Ga0315280, IMG submission 203697) | Sediment microbial communities from Yellowstone Lake, YNP, Wyoming, USA - YL17G06_40 | ecosystem: Environmental > Aquatic > Freshwater > Lake > Sediment | place: USA: Wyoming | collected...
CTGTCGGTCGCTATGTGGAGCTTGCGAAAAGTGCGATTGAGGACATCCATGCAAGGGGCAAGCGCGCAGTTTTGTGCGGCGGCACGGGGCTTTACATCCGCGCGTTTACGAAGGGACTCGTGAGGATTCCTTCTATTTCAAAGGAGGTAAAAAGTAAGGTTGACGAACTTGCGCAGGATATGGGAGCGGAGAAGTTGCACACTCACCTTGCCGAGCTCGATCCCGAGAAAGCCCGTGAAATCAAGTTTTCTGACGTCAAGCGAGTAAAGAGGGCGCTAGAAGTTTTCTACCAGACATCCAAACCGCTGTCCGATTTGCAGCGTGCACACGGATTTTCCGAAGCTCACTACGATTGTTTGAAAATCGCGCTTAATCAACCGAGGCAAGGAATGTATGAAGCGATAAATCGACGCGTGGACGCTATGTTTGAGAAAGATTGGCTCGATGAGGTCAAAAACCTCTGGGCGCGTGGGCTTGCGTATTCGCCTACCGCGCGCTGGGCTATAGGCTACGGCCATCTTTTCAGATACCTTGAGCGGGGCGGTGATTTGGAAACTTACAAGGAGATGATCAAGCGCGACACTAGAAGATATGCGAAGAGACAGCTTCAGTGGTTCAGGGGGGAGGAGGATTTTAGCTGGCTTCGTTATCCAGACGATTATCAAAAAATTGAGGAGCGCGTGGCCGAGTTTTGGCAATAAACGCGCTCGCTAGAAGTTTGACTAAATATTACTTAAAATAAGTAGCTGTTTTAGAGGGGCTATGCGATGGAGGACTTGTATCGAAGCGACAGAGAGATGGTGCTGGTCGCGCTCGGCGGGAACGCGCTTATCAAAGAGGGAGAGCGCGGGACGATCAGCGAGCAGGAGAAAAACGCGGACGATATTTGCGGCAAACTTATGGTGTTGGTCGAGCGCGACTACAATATCGTCTTAACGCACGGGAACGGCCCGCAGGTCGGAATTCAAATCATCAAAAACGAGCTTGCAAAAGACATTTTCCCCATGATGCCGTTTGACGTCCTTGTGGCGGAGACCGAAGGGTCGATGGGATATTTTTTGCAGAACGCGTTTTTAAATCATTTGAGGCGCAAAAACATCAGGCGATATGTGGTCACGGTGATAACGCAGGTTGTAGTCGATAGAGACGATCCAGCCTTTAAGAAGCCGACGAAGCCCGTCGGAATGTTCTATAGCGAACAGGAAGCAAAGAGATTCGCGGAGACGTTCAATTGGACGATGGTCGAGGACGCGGGGCGCGGCTGGCGAAGGGTTGTCCCGAGTCCGAAGCCGCAAAAGGTTATTCAGAGGTTCATGGTCAGACACGCGGCGCAGGAGGGGAACATCGTAATTGCCGCGGGCGGCGGCGGCATTCCGATTTGGATCAAGGGGAATAACGACTACGAGGGGGTCGAGGCTGTCGTCGATAAGGACCTCTCGTCTGCGATCCTCGGCACGTTGATAGAAGCTAGCCTGTTCATCATTCTGATGCCGTTATCGAAGGTCTATGTGAACTTTGGAAAGCCAGACCAACGTCCGCTCGTTAAGGCCTCGCTCGAGGAATTGAAAAAATATTACGAAGAGGGGCAATTCCCGCCGGGCAACATGGGGCCTAAGATTGAGGCAGTCAGCTACTTCCTTGAGCACGGCGGAAGACGCGCAATCATAACAAATCCGGAATCCTTAGCCTTGGCGCTCGACGAAAAGGAGGGGAGCCACTTTTACCCCTGATATAAAAATGCCGAGCTTTGAGAAAAAGTGGCTTTGGGCTATCTGCTATCACCCGATGATCCTTCTAATTGATGAGGATCGAGGCGAGCCAAAGATCCTTGAGCGAATCCCTCCGTGGGGTGCAGAGGCGCTGGATGGCTACTGGCCGAGGCTTGAGCGCTCAATTGCATTTGCTGAAAGAGATGACAGCTTTAAGTTCTCGCTCGATATCTCTGGCTGTGAGCTTGAGCGACTCGCCGAGGAGCGGCAGGACTTAATCGATCGACTTAAAAAGCTTATCGCGTCGAAAAAAGTAGAGGTCGTGGGCGGCGACTATTCGCAGCCGCACTTCCAGACGTTTTTGTCCGCGTCCGCACTTCAGCAATTTCGTTTAGGGCTTGAGACATTCGAGAAAAATTTCGGGGTGAAACCCGACATGTTTGCTCATCAGGAACCCGAGATATTCGAGCAGCTCCCGCAAATTTTACGCGCTTTTGGATATCGCTATGCGTGCGTGACGATGTTCCCGTGGTGGACTATCGCGCTGGACGACAAAGGTCCGATAATTCATTCGCACTTCGGAATGGTCAAGACAAGCGAGCCTGATTCAATCGCGTTTTGGAGAGGCGTTGACGGCTCTGAAATCCCGATTTACCTGCGTTCAGAGCTGATGCTATCGCCAGATGCGATTGTAACTGCGTCGCGGTTTTATCCGATATGGAAGCATTTGCCGAAAGCGCTCATCTCGAAACTCGTCCGTAGCGTTCAGGCCAGATTTTTCATTACCGACCTCCCGTTCGAGCCGCACAAAGGACTCTGGTCATCGCCCAGGATGATTTGCGAGTTTCCTGATTTAACCGAGCCGCAGAGAGGGCGCATCGAATCGATGAAGAAAAAAGGGAGGCTTGTAACGATAAGCGAGGGGATGGAAGAAATTTTGCAGCGCTGGCCGCCGAGAGCAAAAGTGAGGTTCGGGACGGGCTTCGGATACGCCGAGGGCACGTGGGCAGAGGAGTTAATCCGCGAGTGCTGGCGCGCAGAGAACAGGTTAGCTGCTGCACAAAGTTGGTGCAGCCTGGCGAAAACGATTTCTGACTTTGATTATGATAATTCGCAGTTCGACGATCTTTGGAAAAAGGTTTTGAAGGCGCAGCATCACGACGTTCACTGGATGGAGCCTGTCGACCTAAAGCATAAAGCGCTGAGTTGGTTGCAAGGTGCAATCGAGGGGGCAAATGAGCTGGAACAACGCGCCATATCGTCGCTGAGTAAAAAAATAGAGAAGTCGGATTGGTCCGCGACTGGGTTGAGGGTGGCGGGCCGCGACCTGCATAAACTTTTGTGGCCGCAGAGCACAAGCGTTGAGTCGTCGACGCCTCCCAGCATCGTGACCCTTGAAAATTCTAATGGGGAGAAAATAAGGGGGCAGATCAAAAGCGGGATTGGTAAAAACTTGGCGGAGCTAATTTTTTATAGTGAGCATGGGCTTGGCGTTGAGTTCTTGAAGGTGCTGGACACTCAGCGCGCAGAAGCAAAGAGCGCCTCAAGAGGACAAAAATTTTCTGGAAAAGATTGGGATTGCGAGCTTGACGAGCGCGGATGGCTCAGGGCGCTTGCAATCGATAATTACAAATGCGCCCCGCTTGCGCGCCTGAGCGCGTGGAATAAGAGGGCTGGCTGGTTAGAGGAAAAAGCTGTGTCAGCGCTATCTTGCGAAGAGGGGGACGTATGTGCAGCAGCAAAAGTCAAAATAGATTTTGGTGGCATTCCTGTTACGCGCGAGCTCATCGCGTATCGTGATGTGCCGCTTGTGATTCTCCGAATTCTATTCGAGTTCAATGGCGACGAGATAGGGGTCTTTTGGGAGGACGAGACCAAGCTCTGTCTGGTTGTGGAGTTTGGCGGAGTCGAAAATATTTGGCACGCTATCCCGTTTGGAGCCGTGAGCATGCCGGCTGGCTACGGATTTTTCAGCGCTGGCTGGACTGCGCTTGAATCGCAAAAGAGCAATGTGGGGCTCGCGCTCTTGACTCGCGGCAATCCGCGCCAGTTCTATCGCGACGGCAAACTATTTTGCGTGCTTGCGTGGGGCGGGACGAGGTTTTCTTTGCGAATGCCCGCCACATGGGATCGAATCGATAGATTCGACCACAGGCTCTACGGCAAACATCTCTTGGAGTTTGCGTTGATTCCGTATGCGGGCGATTGGAAAAGCGCAAAAATCCCGATCTGCTCTCAGAAGTTTTTGAACCCTGCGCGCGTGGATTTATGCGGGCTCACGGATAAAATGGATAGTCGAAGATTTTTGGAGTCTGACGCCCGTACACCGTTATTCATTGGCTTGGAGCAAAATGCCGAGTCGAATTTATTTGTTATGGGGCACGAGTGCATTGGAGAGTCGGCTAACTTGAGCGACGTTTATACCGACTCTTTGCGAATCGAAAAATTGACCGACTTGAACGATCAAGAGATCAATTTTATAAAACCATTTGGGATATTTCGCGCGAGCTTGGTTTCGAATAAGTAGAGTTCAATAAAAGTGCTGCTCTCCGACGCACGGTGCATTGAATTTATAAACTTGGTCGCCATCTTTGATTTCCATGTCGACTTCGCCGACATATCGAAATTGATACGCGTTGCTGTAGAGCGTCTTTACGACCATGCGCACAGGTGCGGACAAAATCCTGAACACATCGATCGCCTCAATTATTCTGAAAACCTTTATTTTGCCAGAGATTTGAACATTTGGTCCCTTGTAAGACAACTCGTATTCGGTGGCGTAGGTTAAACCGGTCTTCGGTTCGATTGCAGTTTTTACGGGCAAAAGTGCAAAGTCGGGCGCATTGCAGAAAATCTTACCGTCGCGCCCGTAGAGCAGATGCCCGACCTCGCGCGGCTGAAAGTCGTCCTTGGTTACGATTTGAATATAGTTTATGGCGTTGTGGCCATCGAACGCGCGCAAGATGTGCCAGCGCTTGGAGAAAGTCGGGACTTTTATCGTCGCGTATCCGTGGTCGGCATACCCAAAACCCGTGAAATTTCGGGACTTGCCGTCGACGGTCACCGTTCCGCTCACATCTGCGTAAGGAGCCAAAACGCCGTCCGCCCAGAACTGCTTGCGATTGTTGAAGAACACCTTGCTGCCACCCGTCATGCTGCTAGGCAGCTTCGCCTCAAACTTCAAGTCCATCTCAACGTTTCCCTCTTTCAACTTGTAGAAGAAGGTGGGGTATTTCCCATATATGCGGCAATTGCCGACGGCAACATTCAGCTTGTTCTGCTCGGCGCTGGTGCTGTCTTTGTCATACTCCCCGTGTCCGCAGTAGGACTTTTCGCCCTCGTAATAGCAGATGTCGACGGTCCCCGCCATCTTCTTGAACGGATGATAGTTCGAGACCGAGACCAAAGCCCATACGGAGTTTCTCTGATTGTCGTATGCGACGATGAACCACGACTCGCCGTATGATGAGCTGGTCGACGGGTGCAGCCCGTATTCGCTCGGCGGCAATCCGCGATTCAAAAAGACCATGTCTTGCAAGTTATCAGGGTAGACCTCGATCTGATTGGCCGCAAAGGACGTTACTGTTAGAGCGATCAGCATCAAAAGAGCCAGCATTATTCGCATCCTTCACTCCTTTCCTGTTTAATATTATCCTAATAGAGTCATGGCAAGAATGATAAACCAGCAGGTCGAGGCAGTTCAAGAAATCGCATTAAAGCTGTGGATGCGCATCCCTGCGCGTCTGCGACAGATAGTGCTAGGCGTAGCGGGCGGTCTCTTTCTGGCTTTAGTGATGCAAAAAAATATCTACTACGGCATCGTTTTGGCGCTATTGCTGGCGGGATTGAGCGTCCTTTTGTTTGAGCCTGCCGTTACCATATATGCCATGGTGTTGTTGCTTCCGCTGGGCTGGCTGACCGTTATGGGAGAGAGGTTGAAAGCCATCACCGTTCTCACGATGCCGGCATTCGCGTATGCGATGTTCTTTGTTCTTTATAGGCGAAGGAAGTTGGAGGAGCCGCTGGTCTGGGCCTGCGTTGCACTGATTTCTTCGTGGTTTATCTCCATGCTGAATGCTGTTGATGTTGGCTGGAGCTTATTCGCTATAAAGGTCCCATTGTTTTCGTATCTCTTTGCTTTTGCGATGTTTATGTTTATAGATACCGAAGATAAATTAAAGGTGGTTTGGTGGATTTTGGTTTTCCAGGGACTTTGGCTCTCGGTGCTCGCAGTTTTTCAGAGCTTCGGGGGAGCCCCGTTTTTTCCGCTTGTAAGGCTTGGACTTGTTCCAGAAGGGATTTTGACTTTTTATAAGGAGGCTGAAATTTATCGAGCATCGGGGACGTTCGAGTCAGGCCCGAGATTCGCGCTATTTATGTTGGCGCCCTTTTCGCTGGCTTTGGCGAGGGCCATAGATTTACAAAGACCCATTAGCTCGCGCATGCTCTGGGCTTTTGCAAGCGTTGTCATGTCAGTTGGCTTGCTTTTGTCGCTCACGCGAGCGGTTTTTATCATAATCCCCCTAATCGCTTATCTGATATATAAAAAGGCTGGGCGAGGCATTGTTCTAGTTAGAACGGCCGTGTCCATTCTAGTCATCGCGTCGATTACAACGGCGATTTTATATTGGATGCTGCCCGCGACTGTTTGGGAAGCCTTGGCCAGACGATTCAGCCCCTCGGGCACGACTTTCTATATGGACCGCACGTATTTCATGTATATCGCGTTTAGAGCGTTTTTAGAAAATCCGCTGACCGGTGTGGGGATTGGGAATTTTCCGCTTCACTCCTGGGACTTGATGCAAAAATACCCTGCGTTTTGGTATACACAGTTTTGGGACATACATCCTCTTGCATTCGGAGGGAATATCACCGTTCACAACTCGTATGTTCGAATGCTCGCGGAGACGAGCATCTGGGGCCTTGGCGCGATGATCGCAATAATAGTGCTAACATTTCGCAACTACTCTTATGCGCTGAAGCGGCTTAAGGGGACCGATATCTACCTTCCGGCACTGGCCATGTTTGCATGTTTTGTGGGGATGGTTATCTACTGGTTTCCACACGAATATTTTCTTGAGGAGCCCTACACCTCAGTGCTTCCGATTGCATTTTCAGCCGTGCTTAAAAAGATTGCTGATCGCTATGGCAATTTGAGAGCCCCTTCTAGCAGCCCATAGACAGCGCTATATGTCCTATCGGTCGCGCCGCGATGTTCTTCAATTGCCTTTTGCGCGCGAAGGCCCATTTCGTTAGCGGAATCGGGATTGTTTAGAAAATTTGTTATCGCCTGAGATAGCTCGCTAGAGTCCTTCACTGCGATGGCTGCGTTTGAGTTTAACAGGATGTTTACGGGCTCGCGGAAATTGAATGTGTGTGGGCCGAAAATGGCAGGTTTGCCGAGCGCTGCGGGCTCGGCAACGTTGTGACCGCCGATGGGCACGAGACTGCCGCCGACAAACGCGCAGAGCGCATTTTTGTAAAAGAATAGTAGCTTGCCAATCGCGTCAACAATGAGAAGTTCTGGATGCGAATTGCCTGAACTCAAAAGCGAGAAGCTCATGTTTTCGCTTTCGAACAGTCTTGCGACCTCGTTTGCCCGCTCGGGATGACGCGGCACGAGCACGCAGAAAACTTTTGATTTGATTGAAGCGATGACGGGCAATAAAAGGCTTTCTTCTCCCTTGTGCGTGCTTGCGAAGACTACCATCTGTTTGTCGTGGGGGATAAATCTGATGAGCTCCTGCTCAAGCTCTTTCGCTCGCTTGAAAAGGGCGTCTGGTTCGATGTCGAGTTTGAAATTTCCTAAAACCCTGACCTTCTGCTCGGTGATTCCAAGATTGACGAACCTCGCTTGGTGCTCAACATTTTGTGCGCCGACCAAGCTTGCTTCGCTTAAAAGCGTTTTAAAAAACGGGCGCAGCATTTTGTAGCTTTTGAACGTGCGGTCCGAGATGCGCGCGTTGACGAAGGCAAACGGGATTTTACGCCTTTTCAGCTCGTATATGAGGCATGGCCAGATTTCCGTTTCGGCGACAATTACTAAATTGGGCTTGATGCGCTCAAGCGCTCTCGATAGGAATTTTGGCAAGTCAAGCGGGAAGATAAAGCACGCGTTTGCATCGCCCTTTTTTATTGCAGTCAACTTCCCTGTTGGCGTGAGCGTTGATACGACGACTTCAAAATTTTGCGCAAGCCTCTTAACGAGCGGCCAGACTGTTTCGACCTCTCCGACGCTCGCCGCGTGAACCCACACCCTTCTTTTGCTCGTTTTTTCGAGCTTCGGGACGAAGCCCAACCTTTCGCGCCAGCCCTCGCGCCACCTGGCGGATACGAGCGCGCCTATGGCTATTATGGGGTAGGCTAAAAATTGAAGAGGTCGCAATATCAGACGATAAAATTTAATTGCCGGATTCATTTGGCGTCGCCCTTACAAGCGTTTTAAGGCGTTTCAAGCCGTATTCAAACGGTGCGCGAAAATAATCCTGATGCGGGCCTTGAATCTTAAAATTCTTAGCACAGTAGATATAAAAAATGTTTGCGGAAAGATTTGCCCTGTGCGCGACCTCGACGTTCAACATTTCGTGGGAGTCGAAGTGCGCGAGCAGTTTCAGCGAGACAGCGCGCGTATCGACGATGATTGCATTTTTGTTTGCGACGGCTGCGAAGTCGTTCCACAGGTCGAACTGGTTCCCGCGCCCCGAATAGTTCGCGCACAAGACGGGCAATTGATTTTTCAGATAGAACATCAGCTCGGAGCCAACCTGGTATTTCCTGGTTAATAAGAACGATGCGTCACAAATCTTTGCCTCTTCTTCTACGCGCGCTGCGAGCTCTTTCCAGCCCCACATCTGCAACGTCGGGTCTTGTGGTATTTTTGCGACAGGAAAGGCCAGATGTGCGCCGAGTGCAATAATTTCCAGCGCGCAAGCGACAATCGAGATTTTGATAAAAATCCTAAGAAATCGATTGCTCCACAACTTTTTGGCATACCATATCACAAGCGGGACGGCGGCCACATACATCGGCGCAGGCCAGTTTCCCTGAACCTTCGATTTGAAGGCGACCCACAGGAAATATAAAAATACGGGCGCTGAGAATGAGAAGAAAAATAGCGGGAGGTCGTCGCGCTCACGTTTGAAATCAAAAGGCGCTCGCCACAGCGATATTAGAATCAACACGAAGAATCCGGGCGTAATTAGGAGCGCCTGTGAGCCAAAAAATTCGAGGATGCTCGTTACAACAGATGCGATGGTGCTTGTGGGGTGGATGAGGGTCAGTCTCTTCACGGCAAGAAATGTTATGCCCTGATGTTCAATGTTCCAAATAAAAATAGGAGCTATTAACAGCAGAAACAACAATGCTGCAATCCACGCTCGGACGTTAAGTAGCCAGTCGCGGTATCTTTTTGTCGCGACACAAAATATGAGAATTCCGAAGCCAAAAAATAGCGCATTCAGCTTTGAATAAACCGCTAGCGCCCAGAATCCCGCCAATAGCAGCCACCACAGAATTTTTTTGGGCTCTTTGCGGAGCTTGTTCGCTGCGGCTAGCGCCATCGTCCAAAATGGGACCATAAATGAGTCGTGCAGCGCGAGCGTCTGACCGAATGCTATCGGCGTGTATAGCGGTATGGTTACGCACAAAAGTGCGAGCTCGAAGCTTAAAAATTCCCTGACAATCAAAAATATTAAGAGTGCGCTTATCATGCTGCCAAGAATTGGGAGCAGGCGCAATGAAAGTTCTGAGTGGCCGAACCAGCGTTCTGCCAATCCCAAAAAAAATGCGCTGCCGGCGGGTTGATCCCAGTAGCTTATTGCGGGCTTGGTCGACCAGCTCCAGTAGTAGGCCTCGTCCGGGATCAGAGGAAAAATTACAGCGAGGACTATTCTAATGGCGAACGCACAGAAAAATAGGGCGAGCGCGAGCCTTTTAAGGTTCATTCTTTTTGCTCTGCCCTTCCTCGAAAAACTGCAACTGATAGAGCCTGTAGTATTCGCTGCGCCGCTCTATGAGCTCTTCATGCCTCCCCTCTTCTGCAACTTTTCCATCGGCGATAACGAATATTCTGTCTGCATTTTTAACCGTCGATAGCCTGTGTGCGATGATGAACGCAGTCCTGCCGGAGAGCAAATTATCGAGGGCGTTTTGAACCTCGCGCTCAGACCCGGAGTCCAGAGAGGACGTGGCCTCGTCGAGAATCAAAATCGGCGCGTCCTTGTAGATTGCGCGGGCGATTGCGATTCTCTGCTTCTCTCCGCCCGACAGCTTGGCGCCCAGTTCGCCGATATTGGATTCGTATCCCTTCGGCAGTCCCATGATGAAATCATGGGCGTTGGCGGCTTTTGCTGCGCTTACAATTTTATCCATATTCTCTCGGTTGGAACCGTATGCGATGTTGTTTGCAATCGTGTCGTTGAACAAGAACACGTCTTGCGTCACGATCGCAATCTGGTCGCGCAGCGATTTTATGGTTGCGTCGCGGTTGTCGATTCCGTCGAAGAGTATTGCTCCCTGCGTTGCGTCGTAGAATCTGGGGATGAGGTTTACAAGCGTTGTCTTGCCAGCGCCCGATGAGCCAACGATGGCAATCTTCTCGCCGCGCCTAACCTCAAAGCTTATGTTAGTGATGATCCATTGCTCCTTATATTTAAACCATACCCTGTCAAACCCTATCGAATTAGAAAAGTGCGGGAGGGTGCGAGCAGACGCTTTTTCGCTTACAGAAGGCACGGTGTCGAGCGTCTCAAAGATTCGCTCTGCTGCCGCAAATGCGGTTTGGAACGCGACGTTTGCAGTGCTCAGCTTTTTTATCGGCTCGTACATGAGCCCGACCGCAGCCAAAAATGAAAGCAGCCCACCTAACGTTATCTGGCCATTATGTATCTGGTATAGTCCAAAGGTGACGGCTAAGGCCGCGGCCAAGAGTCCCAGAAATTCGATGAGCGGGGAGTTGAGCTCTCCGAACAGAGCCTGCCGTAAATTTTCGTGATATACGCGCGCGTTCTCACGATTAAACCGCTCAAGTTCGAAATCCTCAGCGCTAAAGGCTTTGATTATTCGAATGCCCATCAAATTCTCTTTCAAGATCGAAGCGAGCCTGCCGATTCGCTCCTGCCCTCTGCGCGCGTGTTTTCGAATCTTTTTGCCGAGTCGGTCGATCGCATACGCCGTTAGCGGGAAGGCAGCCGTGGCAATCAGCGCTAGCTGCCAGTTTCGATAAAATGCGACGCCCAAAAGGGCTAGCATCGTGAACGGTTGGCGGAAGAGTTGAACGAGCGAAGGTGCGGCGTTCTGCATTAGGAGTGTATCGTTGGTCACCCTTGAGATCATGTCGCCCGTTGAGGATTCGGTGTAAAAGTCGAGCGAGAGGCGCTGATACTGCTCGTATAGCTGGGTCCTAATGTCCCTTATTACGCGCTGGCTCACGATCCTGAGTATATAAGCTTGGGTGAAGCGGGCCATCGTGCTGACAAACGCGATTATGACGATCGCAAATGGGAGATAGAATAAATACTGCTGGCTCCTTTTGATCCCGAGTTCATCGACTAAGGGCTGGACCAAATACGCGTATGCCGCGTCTGTGAGCGAAACGATGATAACGCAAAACGCCGATATGGCGAGCAGTGGCCAGTACGGCGCGAAATACGGCCAGAGCCGTTTAGCAATCGTTGAGCTTTTAGCCTTAGGCCGATACATCTTTTACCAACTCCTTGGCGACGTTTATAACGTTTTCGTAGACATTTTCCGTCGTTATCGATTGCGCAACTTTTTCAAGTTCAGATTTCATCTCGTCGCAGAGCCTTTTATCTCTCAGATATTTTAGCGCACTTTCGGCCATTTTTTCTTTTGTCGCGTCTTCTTGAATCAACTCTGGCACGACCGTCTTTTGCGCGATCAGATTTGAGAGCCCAATCCATTTCACTTTGGCGACTCGCTTGGCGATTGCAAAATTTATCTTGCCCGCGCGATAGACGATTAAGTGCGGCAGACCGCAGAGCGAAGCCTCGAGCGTTGCGGTCCCTGAGCAGATAAGCCCGAACTTTGCGCGCCAGAAAACCTCCTTCGCGCGCCCCTTGAAAATTACGACCCTGCCTTTTAGCTCAGGGAAAACGTCGAGATAGGATTGGATCAAGTTTTTATCCAATGTCGGCGCGAGAGGGATTACGAACAAGAGATCGGGGAATTCTTTCGCAATCATGCGACTAGCTTCGAGCATCGGCTTTAATGTATATCGAATCTCCTGTCTTCTGCTCCCCGGCGCGAGTGCAAATATTTGTGCTCGCTGTGTGCGGCCGAGAGCATTCCAAAAATCGTCATCCGAGAGTTCTTGCCTCGTTTCTTCCACGAGCGGATGGCCGACGAAATATGAAGCAACTTTCCCTTCGTAAAATTTTTGCTCGAAGGGGAGAACTGTGCAAACCGCATCCGTCCTTCTTGCGATTTTTTTAACGCGGCCCGTTCGCCACGCCCAAACCTGCGGCGGGATGAAGTATAAAATCTTTGCGCCGAATCTTCTGTGATGTTTTGCCAGCGCCAAATTAAAATCGGGCAAATCGATAGGGATAAACAATTTCGGCGGATTTGACTCTGCCTCCTCGCGCATCCGCCACTGTATCTTCCATATTTTTGGGAACGCCCTAAAAAGCCCCGTGAATCCCATGATGGACAAATCCTCGCAACGCGCGATAATACGCGCATCGGCGGACGCTAAATTCCTTGAGCCAATTCCGTAAACTTCCACATCTCCGAAGCTCTCTTCTAATTTCTTTGCGAGCTTGCCTGCGTAAAGGTCTGCCGATGCTTCGCCTGCGGATATCGCTATTCTGAATTTTTTGTCGGAAGATTTTTGGGGCCAAGGTGCGAACGCAGGCGGATAAAAAAATCGAGTTATGATTAAAACAATCCACCCAGTTGCCGCTCCAATCGCGCCGCCCGTTGCAATATCTATCGGGAAGTGCACGCCGTTGACGATCCTCGATAGCGCGACCAGCGTCGCGAAAATAAGCCCGCCGAGCCACGCCCATCGTTTTCTTACGAACATCCCAAAAACAACTGCGGCGCAGAACGCTGCCTGAGCGTGGCCTGAAGGAAACGAGTTCCACCTATAAACTTTGCCCACAACCCAAAAGCCTTCTGTCGGATATTTGCCCTCCTCCTTGAAGCGGTAGAACTTCAGTTTTATGTTGAGCGGCAAATTTTCCTGTTTCTCTTCAGCTATGTGCTTGAAGTATTTTACGGGTCGCGGCCTGCGAAATTCCAGTTTGACGTAATTAACGACTTGTCCGCCTATGGTGATTGCGATTATTCCGATCAGAAATCGTGAGAGCGTTCGTTTTGGATTTATAGCTAAAAAAGCTAGCCCGATGACGATGAACAGCACCAACCCGTAAAACGAGCTTATGAGCAAAGATGCAACCTGCAACGGCTGTGGCGCGTAGTAGTTGATGAGCAAAAACAGCTTTTCGTTCATCTCAGAACAAAAAATGGGCGGGGCAGGACTTGAACCTGCGACCTCCTGCTTGTAAGGCAGGCGCTCTGGCCCCTGAGCTACTCGCCCGCGTTCGAATTCGTATTATTGCATAAAAATAAAAAAGGGTCGACCATCGTAGGCCGACCCCTTACAATTTCAGAAGCTTGCTAGCTGCTTAGACCGTCTTGAGCTCTTTGCCTGCCTTGAACTTGATGACGGTCGCTGGCTTCACATTCAAAATCTGGGCTGGGTTGCGCGGGTTCTTAATCTTTCTGCCCTTGCGCTTCACAGCCTTGAACGTGCCGAACCCGATCAGACGAACCTGCTTCTTCTCCTTCAGCGCCTTGGTGAGGAATCCAATGAGGCTGTTGAGGAACTTCTCGACCGAGACCTTCTTCGCATCGAGCATGCCAGCCAGGTGATCCACGATCACTGCCTTGCTGATGACGCTTGGTAATTCTTTTTTCTTCGCCACGGCTTACCCCCCGTGTTTTTTTAGGTTAGCCCTTTTTATTTTTCCTGAGCTAAATCTATCAGCATTTTACCCGCTTGTCAAGAGGGAATGTTCGATTTATGAGGGGTTACGAAAATCGAGTCTGAGATATGCTGGAAAATAGCCCGTGCACAGACTTAACAAAATTCAGCGTTTCATAACGCTGCTGAATGACAGAAGATTTCAATACCGATTGAATTCGTATTCAGTGCGAACCTTGCTGGACAAGCAGCGCGCGAAATTTATATAAAATTTTTTGAGATCGAGAAAGCAAGTTGAGGAATAGCAGGGATTAAGTTAAAGAAAGCCCGCAATCGCACGGAATAACGAGGTTTATTCAGGGTTCGTCTCGCGCGCTATTGTAAAAAATTGCTAATCGTAGTAAAAGTTAAAATTCGTGGGCGGCTAGCTCAGGTGGTTAGAGCGCCACTCTCACACAGTGGAGGTCGCGGGTTCAAGTCCTGCGCCGCCCACCAGTTTCTTCAGTGAAAATACTCCTTTACGTTTATCTTTATTTTCTAGTCGTTCCTTTTTTATCGCCTCTTTACAACCCTTCAGCAATGGTTAAATTTCCTTTAAAGGAGCGTATGCATTTAAAAACTGATTTGCAAGGGAGGTAGAAAGATATGCCAAAGGTTATAGGAATCGATTTGGGGACGACGAACTCGGTTGTCGCAGTCGTTGAAGGGGGACAGCCAAGGGTCATAATCAACCAGGAGGGCGATCGACTGACTCCATCGGTTGTCGGCTTTAAAGGGGCCGATACGCTCGTCGGAAAAATTGCCAAGCGCCAGGCGATAAGCAACCCTGAAAACACAGTCTACTCGATAAAGCGGTTCATGGGCCGCAGATATGAGGAGGTGACCGATGACGCCAGGCGCGTTCTGTATAAGACCGTCAGAGGACCGCAGGGCGATGCTAGGGTCGAGGCCAGCGGCAAGGTCTACAGCCCGCCCGAGATTTCTGCATATATCTTGCGCAAACTCAAGGAGGCGGCCGAAACGTATCTGGGCGAGAAGGTGACCGACGCGGTCATCACTGTCCCCGCATACTTCAACGACTCGCAGCGTCAGGCGACAAAGGATGCAGGCGTGATTGCGGGCTTGAACGTGCGAAGAATCATAAACGAGCCGACCGCATCAGCTTTAGCGTATGGCCTTGAGAAGAAGAAAAACGAATTGATCGCGGTCTACGACTTCGGCGGCGGCACGTTCGATATATCGATACTCGAGGTCGGCGACGACGTGATTGAAGTTAAGTCGACATCCGGCGACACGCATCTCGGCGGCGACGACCTTGATCAGCGCATAATCGACTGGCTCGTCGATGAGTTCAAACAGGAGACGGGCATCGATCTGACCAAAGACAAGATGGCGATGCAGAGGCTCAAGGAAGCTGCTGAAAGGGCGAAGATCGACCTTTCCACGATGCTTGAGACCGAGATCAATCTGCCGTTCATAACTGCGGATGCGTCGGGCCCGAAGCACCTTGTGAAAAAGCTCACGCGCGCGCGGTTCGAGCAGATGGTCATGGATTTGTTCAAGAAGACGCTCGAGCCGTGCAAGCAGGCATTGACTGATGCGAAGCTCACGCCAAGGGAAATAAACGAGGTCGTGTTGGTCGGCGGCTCCACGAGGATTCCGAAGGTTCAGCAATTGGTCACCGAGCTTTTCACCAAAGAGCCGCACCAGGGCATAAACCCGGACGAGGTCGTCGCGGTCGGCGCGGCAATACAGGGCGCGGTCCTCGCGGGCGAAGTGAAGGACATTTTGCTACTCGATGTTACGCCGCTTTCGCTTGGAATCGAGACGCTGGGCGGCGTGTCCACGAGGTTGATCGAGCGGAACACGACGATTCCCGTTCGGCGAAGCGAGATATTCACGACGGCCGCGGACAATCAAACATCGGTTGAGATACACGTGGTGCAGGGTGAGCGGCCGATGGCTGCTGACAACCGCACGCTCGCAAGATTTATCCTGTCCGACCTCCCGCTTGCGCCGAGGGGTATCCCGCAGGTTGAGGTCGCATTCGACATCGACGCGAACGGGATACTGAACGTTACTGCTAAGGATCTGGCGACTGCTAGAGAACAGAAGATAACAGTTACCGCATCCAGCGGACTTGCGAAGGGTGAAGTTTCAAACATGGTGAAAGAGGCGGAATCTCACTCTGAAGAGGATAAGAGAAAGAAGGATGACATTGAGGCAAAAAACCAGCTCGATTCGGTCATATACTCTACCGAAAAGATTTTGAGGGACAACCGTGACAAGATTGCACCTCAGGACGCTAGCGCTTTAGAAGCTGCGATTGCGGACGCGAAGAAGGCTTATCAGGAGGGGAAGAGCAGGCAGGAGTTCGAGCGCGCGATGCAAGAGCTGACAAAATCGTCGCACAAGGTTGCTGAGGAGATGTATCGTCAGGCTTCGGCTGGACGGGGCGCTCAGGCTGGTGGTGGCGGCACAGGCGACGCTGGGCAGCAGTCCGCCCCAGGCGGGCAGTCCGGTCCCAAGCCGGGCGGCGAAGACGTGATTGATGCCGAGTTCAAGGAGGAGAAATAAGGCGATCGTCGAAGGCGCGTCGAGTCTGAACTACCTTGCTTTTAGATAATTCATCGGGGTGAGATTTATTGGGGTAAATGATGGCAATGGCAGATGCTCAGAAAGATTATTACAAAATTTTGGGTGTGCCTGAGAACGCTGGTGTAGACGAGATAAAGAAGGTATATCGAAGGCTGGCAAAAAAATATCACCCCGATTACAACCCTAACGATAAAAAGGCGGAAGAGCGGTTCAAGGAGATAAGCGAGGCTTACGCGGTGCTTTCTGATCCTCAAGCGCGCGCGAAATATGACCAGATGCGCAAGCTCGGCGCCGGCGGTCAATTCGATTTTTCGAACTTCGATTACGAGCCGTTCTTCAGAAGCTTCGGCAAAGGCGGAAGAGGGTTCAGTGACCTCAAGTTTGATCTGGGCGCGATGTTTCGAGATATTTTTGGGATGGGCGACGTCGGCGGGTTCGACGATGTCGTTGTCGAAACAGGACCAGGCAAAGGCGGCGCTTTCTGGTCGTCCGCCGGCCGCAGAGCTGGCTCGACTATGCGAGGGCGCGACGTAGAGATGGAAGTCGAGCTCGATTTTTTAAGCGCTCTTTCGGGCACGACTATAAAGATCGCCCCGCAATATCTGGGCAGGGCGCTTGAGGTGAAAATACCTGCGGGCGTCGACAACGGCAGCAAGGTTAGGGTCGCAGGCAAGGGCGAGCAGGGATACGAAGGCGGCAAAAGCGGCGACCTCTATCTCGTGATTCGAATTCGACCGCATCCATTCTTCAGGCGCGAGGAGGAGAACATAATTTGTGATGTCCCCGTGACGTTTAAAGAGGCCGCGTTGGGCGCGGAGATAGAGGTGCCCACGGTCGATGGCAAGGCTTATGTGAGGATTCCGTCGGCTACGCAGAGCGGACAAAAATTGAGGCTTCGCGGAAAGGGTGCGCAAAGAGTTGATGGGTCGGGCAGGGGCGACCAGATCGTTGTCGTTAAGATAGTCGTTCCGAAAAATCTCTCTGAGCGCGCGAAAAGGTTAATTGAGGACTTGGATTCGATTCACCCGGAGAACCCGAGGAAAGACCTCTTCTGGAGGTAGTCATGGACAAGAAGCGAAAGGTCAACATCACAAACGGCGATGATGAGAAGGCAGAGAAAGGGCATTCTGATATTGTGCTCGCGGATGTTCCAGACGCTGGGACTTCCGACCACCTCGACTACGGATTGACCGAAGGCGATGCCAGCGCTGTTGAAAACACAGGCGCTAGCGAAGCGTGCGAGGAAGCTGGGGCGGTGTCGACCGATGATCTGAGCGTAGATAAAGCACCCAAGTCGGTGGAAGAAGAGGTAGCGTTTTTAAAAGATGCAGCTCAGAGGATAGCTGCAGAGTTCGACAATTATAGGAAGCGGATCGCGTGCGAGTTTGAGCGCGTCAGAGATGCAGCCAAGGAAGATTTGATCACTAGGCTGCTCGTGATTCTGGATAACTTGGAGTTTGCGGTCAAGGCGGCAGAGAAGTCGCAGAACTCGAAGGCGATTCTTGAAGGGGTGAGGATAGTTCTGAAGCAGTTGCGTGAAATCCTTGAGGGCGAGGGGCTGAAAAAGGTCAATGTTACTGGCAAGTTTGATCCGCGCTATCACGAGTGCGTCGAGTGCGAGCAAACGTCAGATCATGAATCTGAAACTATAGTAAGCGTAATTCAGGATGGATACGAATTCAGAGGCAAGGTTATAAGAGCGGCTAAGGTGAAGGTGGCAGTAGAGCTAACTGAAGCAAAGGGTGAAGAAGAGGACGCGGACGAAAACAAACCTATGATGTAACCGGGGGAATGATGGAAGAGAAAAAGCCGAAGTTTGTCTCAACGGAAAGCGGGATATCGGTCGAGGAGCCTTCTAGTGTGTCGAAGGAAGAGGATGAGCGCAGGAGAGATGAGATGAAGGAGCAAAAGAGGCATAAGGAGTACGAGGAGTCGTGCAAAAAGCACGACATGCCGCCCATGACGTTCACAACGCTCGTGATGTCTCTTTCGACAGCCACGTTGGTTCAATTCGGCGATATGCCCGATCTGATAACTGGCAAGCGCGAAAAGAATCTTTTGTTTGCGCGCCAGAACATAGATCTTTTGGGATTGCTGCAGGAGAAGACGAAAGGGAATTTGGCAAACGACGAAAAGGAAATTTTAGAGGACGCGCTTTTTAAGCTGAGGCTGAGATTCATCGAGCTCTGTAAAGAGGAGCAGAAACAGGGGCCAGAGGGCGATAAGAATGCAAGCTGACGAGCTCACCGTAAAGGCGCAGGAAGCCCTGATAGGCGCGCAGAAGGAGGCGGAGGCTAGAAGGCATCAGGAAGTAGATTGCGAACACCTTTTGCTCGCCTTGATAAAGCAGCGCGATGGCGCTGTGCCCGCCATTTTTTCAAAACTCAAAGTGAACGCGAAGGCGCTTGAGGTTGAGCTAGAGAGCGCGCTTGGCAGAATCCCGAAGGTCAGCGGCGCCGAGCTTTACATGTCGAAAAGGCTCAGCCGTTTGATTGATAGAGCAAAAGAAGAGGCCCAAAAACTTAAGGACGATTACATCAGCGTCGAGCATTTTTTGATCGCGCTTCTGGATTCGGGCGGCAGCGCTCAAGCGATATTGACGAAATACAGCGTAACGCCTGAAAGGATACTTTCCGCGCTCGTGGAAATACGTGGTTCGCAGAGGGTTACTGATCAGGAGCCTGAGGATAAATATCAGGCGCTTGAAAAGTTTACAAAGGATTTGACCGAGCTCGCGCGGCGCGGCAAGCTCGACCCCGTCATCGGGCGCGACGACGAAATCAGGAGAGTGATTCAAGTTCTATTGCGCCGCACGAAGAACAATCCTGTCTTGATCGGCGAGCCAGGCGTTGGCAAGACGGCGATAGTTGAGGGATTGGCTCAGAGAATTGTCAATGGCGATGTGCCAGAGGGATTGAAAGATAAGCGACTGTTACAGCTCGACATCGGCGCACTTGTCGCCGGCTCGAAATATCGCGGCGAGTTCGAGGACAGGTTGAAGGCGGTCTTGAAGGAGATCGAGCGCGCCAGCGGGAAAATTGTCCTTTTCATAGACGAGCTGCACACGGTCGTCGGCGCTGGCGCGGCGGAGGGTGCGGTTGACGCTTCGAACATGTTGAAGCCTGCGCTCGCGCGCGGCGAGCTTCGCTGCATCGGCGCGACGACGTTGGATGAATACAGGAAGCGCATTGAAAAGGACGCCGCGCTTGAGCGCAGATTTCAGCCGACGCTCGTGCGCGAGCCTACAGTTGAGGAGACAATTTCGATTTTACGAGGCTTGAAGGAGCGATACGAAGTCCATCACGGCGTGCGGATTTCAGACTCCGCAATAATTTCCGCGGCGACGCTCTCCGAGCGCTACATCACCGATCGATTCTTGCCGGATAAGGCGATCGACCTAATCGATGAAGCGGCGAGCAAGTTGAGGATGGAGATAGACAGCATGCCGACTGAGCTCGATCAAATCTCGCGCGGGATGAGACAGCTTGAGATCGAGCGCGAGGGGCTGAGGCGCGAGGACGACCCAGAGGCTAGGAAGAGACTTGAAAAAGTTGAGGAAGAGATTGAACAGTTAACAGGCGAGTTTGAGCAGAAGAAAAATCATTGGGAGCGCGAGAAGGAGGTCATTCACGAGATACAGAGGCTGAAAGAAGAGGTCGAGCAGGCGAAGACAGAGGAGGCTGAGGCGGAGCGCGAAGCCGATCTCGAAAAGGCGGCTAGAATTCGATACGGCTTGCTTGGCGAGCTTTCGAAAAAACTTGGCGTCGCGCAGAATCGGCTGGACGAGATTCAGAAAGACGGCAGGATGCTCAAGGAGGAGGTCGAAGCGGAGGACGTAGCGCAGATCGTCGCGAAGTGGACTGGTATACCCGTGTCGAGGATGCTCGAGTCCGAGCGCGAGAAGCTCTTGAGGATGGAAGAAAACATAAAGCGGCGGGTGGTCGGGCAGGACGAAGCGCTATCAATTGTCGCCAACGCGATTCGCAGGGCGCGCGCGGGAATTCAGGACCCGCATAGACCGCTCGGCAGCTTCCTTTTCATGGGGCCGACGGGCGTTGGAAAGACCGAGCTTGCGAGAGCGCTCGCCGAGTTTCTGTTCGATACAGAGCAGGCGATGATCAGAATGGACATGAGCGAATACATGGAGAAGCACACGGTGTCGAGGCTCATCGGAGCGCCGCCAGGGTATGTCGGCTACGAGGAGGGCGGGTACTTGACTGAGGCCGTGAGAAGACGGCCGTATTCGGTGATTCTTTTCGACGAGGTCGAAAAAGCGCACCTCGATGTTTTCAACATCTTGCTCCAGATACTCGATGACGGCAGGCTCACCGATTCGCACGGCAGAACGGTCGATTTCAAAAACACCATCATCATAATGACGTCCAATCTTGGCAGCCACATAATTCAAGAACATGCTGGCAAGGACGAAAAATCGCTGAGAAGGAGCATTCAGGACATTTTGCGGCAGGGCTTCAAACCCGAGTTCTTGAACCGCATAGACGAGATTGTCATCTTCAGGGCGCTGACGAAAAAGGACATCGAAAACATCGTCGACATTCAAATGCGCGAGGTTGCAAGGAGGCTCGGCGATAAAAACATCCAACTATCGTGGACGGAGAATTTGCGCGAGCTTCTGGCAGAGCGCGGATTCGATCCGACCTATGGCGCAAGGCCGCTCAAGCGCGAGATTCAAAGATTGGTGCTCGATCCATTGGCGAAGAAAATCCTCGAGGGCTCGATCAAGGATGGCGACGCGGTCGAAATAACATCGCGCGATGGGAAGGTGGCGTTCAATATATCGTCCGCTACGGAAAAGGGAGCCAAATCCGCGAGCGACGCAGTCGAGGTTGTCGAGGGCGAGGTCGTAAAGTAGCGTCCCGCTTAACCAATAGCGATTCAGCGAAGCGCTGTGCCCCTCCAAACGTTTGACCGAATTTAATTTTTAAAGACATTTCAAATATAATTGCAAAAGGAGGGAGCTTAAATGAAAAGAGCAATAATTTTTATTGTTGCATTGCTCGTCCCGGCAATAGTCTTTGCCGCGCTCACCGAGGGGCCATATCTGCAAAACGTCCAGAAACACCAAATGACCGTAGGATGGGAAACAACTGACGCCGCGCCCGGTACGCTGTATTGGGGAGAGAGCGCGGAGAATCTCAATAATCAGGTATCGAGCGTGCCGACTCAGTTCTCGTATAACGGCGGAGCCCTCTACGACCACTGGGTTACCTTGACAAATCTTGAACGCGGCACAACGTATTACTACAGGATTGAAGGGCTTGAATATTCGAGCGAGATTTACTCCTTTACGACGACGCCGAAGAATACCGAGCCGTTCAA
>Ga0315280_10004169_pt1 | contig 21587 bp, 17 predicted proteins | sample YL17G06_40_MG_FD_203697 | JGI IMG/M metagenome (GOLD analysis project Ga0315280, IMG submission 203697) | Sediment microbial communities from Yellowstone Lake, YNP, Wyoming, USA - YL17G06_40 | ecosystem: Environmental > Aquatic > Freshwater > Lake > Sediment | place: USA: Wyoming | collected...
CTCGTTGCCGGGCTCGCTGGAGGGCGGCTTGTACGCCGGGATGCCGTTCCAGCCCTCGACGAGCTTGGAGAGTGATTCGAGTTGTGCCCGCCGCGCCGCGAAGGCCTCGGCTTGGGCGCGATACTCGGGCGCAATTAGCGAGCCGTAGTGAAAGAGCAGGATCTCGGGCGCGCCGGCGAGCACGCTGACGTAAGCCTGATCGAGGTAGAACGTCGGATCGGTGCCGTTGGGATCGAACCAGCCTCCGCCGGCTTTTTCGCCGCCGATTTCGCTGAGCCAGCGGTAGATGAAGAAGCCCCCGTACTGCTGCCTGTGGTCCCACTCGTCGGAGCTCGGGTCGCGCAGCTCCGTGCCCACCCAAATGCGGTCGTAGAGCGTCGTTTCCTTGTCCACGACGTACCCGCGGTCTTGGAATTGGTCGTACCACTGCGGGTACTTGAGGATGACTTTGACGCTCGGATTCGCCTTGCGCGCCGGGCCCAGCACGCAGTCGCGACTCACCTGGAGCATCAGTCTCTCCCGATACTGCCGCCAGCTCATCGCGCCTTTCGCCGCGGCGCACTCGGAGCACTCGCAGTCAGTGAAGAAGAAGTCGTCAATCATGATTTCGTCGAACAGCTTCGCGGTGAACTCAAAGATTGAGGCGAGGTGCTGCTGGTTGGCGCGGTTCGTGTAGCAGGCGCCGACTTCCCAGCCGGTGGTGGGTTTGCCAAAGCGCGTGGTGGTGACGCAACCCGAGACCTTCAGGCCCGCCTGGCGGAAAAAGTCGCGCGCGGTTTTTAGCGCCTGTTCATCGGCCTGGTAGGCGTCGCGGAAGGACTCCACGTAGACCTTGCTGATCCCCAGCTTGCGGCAGAACTCCAGCGCCTCGGCGCGGCCCTGCTCGGTTGCGAGATGATCGCGCACGTCCTGGGCGGTGAAGAGTGTGGACCAATCGACGGCTGGGAGGGATCGGGCCGACGCCAGCATTACAGCCAGGAGAATCAAACCGAAATAGAATCGCGATACAGGACGGAACGTCATGAGAAACGACGGGCGCATAGGGGACAGTCTCCTGCGTAGACAAAGAATCCTGGTTCACTTTCGCTCGGGAGTGTTCGGTTAGGCATCGTGGAAGACCCGCACCAGCCGCCAGCTCAATTCACCGGTTGGGGAGGCACCGACCCTCTTTCCAGCCAATGGGCAAACCAACGGTCTTCGGCATCCAGATGCTCGCGCAGTTCGCTGATCATGCGGCCACCCAGCATCAGGAGGACGGTCGGATTGCCGGAGTGCTCATACGAAGTCACCTGCCGCTGGAAGCGGTCGAGGTCGACAGCGAAATGTTCGTGGTCTGCGCACAGGGCGGCGACTCGCGCCTGCCCATCCGGCTGCTCCGCCAGGGACGCCTGAAGGAGGTTCTCCTCGCCCCGACAGTGTTCGATGTAGGTCGTCTCGAAGAATCGCAGGCGCTCGCGCAACCCCGCCGCCACGACCCACCGAAGGTGCGCGGAAGTCGTGCGCAGAGTCTCCAAGAAGGATTCCCAATCGTCGAGCTTGGCGCGGATTTCCCAGTGTTCGCGAGCGCTACGCTCGAGGCGCTGCAGGGTGAAGCCCTCCCCACTGGCTGCCGACGACCCGGCCAAGCGCGTGGAATCTTCCCGCTCCAGAAAACGGCACGCGTAGCCCTGGCGCGCAAAGTCGGCCATCACTTCGCGCCGGCTCGGGTAGGTGTGAGTGGTGAACTGGCCCGGCTGTCGCCCGCGCAGGTAAGCGCCCGGCAGGGTTTCGCAATCCACGGTGAAGAGGTCGCCGCGGGTGACCATGGAGAGATTGAACTCGTAGGGCTCGCGCGTATTGAAGAACAGACGCGCGCGCGGAAACGCCAGGTGGTAGACACTGACGGCGAGACGGTAATCCTCATCGGCGACGCAGAAGCGTGACGGCTTTTGCGAAGCGAGCACACCGCGCGCCGGCTTCAGGCGAGGAATGCCGATGACATGCGGCTCGATTCCGTACGTCCGCCGCAGGTAATTGGCGTGTTCGACGAGGGCCAGCACGTCAAAGCGCCAGTCGTAGAGCCCAAACAGGACGCCCAGGCCGATTCGCGTGAAACCGGCAGCGATGGCGCGGTCCCAAACATCCAAGCGGAATTCGTACTGCCGCTTCGGTGTACCCTCGACGTGCCAGCGCTCGAAATGCGGCTGGTCGTAGGTCTCCTGCCAGAGCGCCACCCAGTCGAGGCCGGCGGCGCGCAGGCGGCGGTAGTCGGCCTCCTCGTAAGGCGGCGCATTCAGCGCCACGACACCCCCGCCTCGGTCTGCCAGCTTGTGGCGCGTCAAAGAGATGTATTCGGCGAGTTCGTCAGGAGGAAAACCCGGATCGTCGGCCAGCACCAGCTCGATCTGCCGGTAGCCCCAGGAGAGGATCAGGTCGAGTTCGCGCTCATAGTGGTCTACGCTCAAGCGCACGCGCTCGGCCAGGGCATTCGACTTGCGATACCCGCAGTAGAGGCAGTCGTTCTGGCAAAAGCTTGTCAGATATTCAGGGATGATGAACTCGACCGCGCGCGCCCCGATCTTGTCCCTCAGGTGCCGCGAAGCTGTGTGGATGTCCTCTCGATGGGCCGGCTCTCGCCCCCAAGCCAGCAACGAGGCAGCGTCCTCAAGTTCCAGCCCGCCCTGCCTTTCGGCGGTTGGGCAGATCTCTTCCACCGACCGCGCTGGAGCCAAGAGGTTCGCCAGACCATCAATGTGGCTGCGGATGGACGCGAAGTGTTGGCTGAAGTTTGCCATCTCTTCGGAATGTTACAACTTTCTCAGCGGGCGCGAAATATGCGCTCGGTCACAGGTCCCCACAAACACAGAGCAATCCTGCATCCAAGCAGATAGAATGTCGCCCGCCAGAACGACAATTAGTCACGCTAAGCGCCCAACGCAGGTCTAAATCCCACGGGAACAGGAAGGACAGAACTGGGCGAGTTTCAAGTCGATGTTCTCGACGGCCGGCGACGAGCTCATCACGCAGCGGTAGTCGGAGCAATGACGCAGGCCGAAGGTATGGCCCAGCTCGTGGAGTGATTCCTTCAACAGACGCGCGGAGAGGGTTTCCGGATCGGGCGGCATACCGTAAAACTCCTGTCGCAGGCGGTACATAGAGGCGACCGCCACGGTGGCGTCCGCCGGACCCAGCTGCGCTTCGCCAAACACAAACGTCAGGATAGGGATGAACAAGTCGGCGTCCGTCACCCCCAGCACGCGCCAGGATTCCGCCGTAGGCAGTTTGCGGAGCCGCTTCAGAATGGCCGTGGAATGGCATTGTCCGCGCAGGGCGTCGTAGGCAAAGTCGAGGTCAAGGCCCTGGGAGGAGATCGAGCAGGCGACTTGGAGCAAGGGCGTCAAGCCTTCGGCGAGCAACTCGAGGTGGCTCCGGGCGACCTCTCCGACCGGAACAATCGAAACGATTCTCATGAGGGCGTGGCGTTGACTTTCTTGAACCCATATTTCTTGATCTTGTTGTAGAGCGTCACGCGGTCGATCTTGAGGATGCGCGCCGCCATGCTCTGGTTCCAATTGCAGCCCTCGAGCACGCGCAGGATATGCGCGCGCTCTACGTCCTCCAGGGTGTTCCCGGCGGGGGGCTGGGTGGCGGCGCTGACCTGCAGAGGGAAGTCCGACGGCTGGATTTCCGGTTCGCGGCCGATCACCATGGCGCGCTCGATGGCGTTCTCGAGTTCGCGGACGTTCCCTGGCCATTCGTAGCTCATCAACAGCTCCACGGCGGATTTGCTGATGGCGGTGAAGCGCTTGTTCATGGCGCGGGAGAATTTGCGGAGAAAGTGATCGGCCAGGAGCGGGATATCCTCACGACGCTCGCGCAGGGCCGGCAGGCGGATTTCAAACACGTTGAGCCGGTAGAACAAATCCGGCCGGAAACTCCCCTCTTTGACCGCGGCCTCCAGGTCCTTATTCGTGGCGGCGACGGCGCGGAAATCCACCGTGATCGTCTGGGTACCGCCCACGCGGGTGATTTCCTTTTCCTGCATGACGCGCAAGAGGTCGGTCTGCGTCTTCAGGCTGATGTCGCTGATTTCATCGAGGAAGACGGTGCCGCCCTCGGCCACCTCAAACTTCCCTTTCTTGCGATACTGCGCGCCGGTAAACGCGCCCTTCTCGTGCCCGAAGAGTTCGCTTTCGAGCAGCGTCTCGGTCAGCGCACCGCAGTGGATCACCACCAGGGGCATGTAGCGGCGAGGACTCAGGCTGTGGATGGCGCGCGCCACCAGTTCCTTGCCCGTACCGCTTTCACCTGTAATCAGGACGGTCGTCTCCGTGGGGGCCACGGTGCGGATAAGTTCCCAGACCTTCTGCATCGGCGGGCTCTGCCCCACCAGGTCCACCGCCTGGATCTCGTCCAGGCTCTCGCGCATCTTCAGGTTCTCCTGCCTCATGCGGTGGTGCTCGAGGGCCTTGCGGATGACGTGGCTGAGGTCGTCGGGATCGAAGGGCTTGGTGATGTAATCGTAGGCCCCGTCTTTGAGCGCCTGTACGGCCGTCTCCACGGACGCATACCCGGTCATGATGATGATGATGATCTCGGGATGCACCTCGCGGATCTTGCGCTCTAGTTCCAGGCCGTCCATGCCCGGCATCTTGATGTCGAGCAGGGCCAGGTCCCAGCGCTCGGCGGGAAGTTTGAGCAACGCTTCGCGGGCCGTCGAAGCGGTCTCCACCGAGTAGCCTTCTTCCGAGAACCACTTGCCCAGCGAGTCGCGGACGACGGCCTCGTCGTCCACAATCAGGATGTTGGCTTTCGAATCCATACGCTTCTCCCTAGAACCTCCGGCGCGGGACCTGCAAGCCTTCCGAACCTAGCTGGGCCTCGATGCCGGGGCTTCCTCCGCTTCTCTTCTCAGAACGTGCGCCTCCTCGGGCAGAACCACCGTGAAGGTTGTTCCTTTTTGCGGCGTGGAAACCACCAGGATGTTCCCTCCGTGTTGCTGGACGATTCCAAAGGCGATCGCCAGACCCAGTCCCACGCCCTTGCCTTCCTCCTTGGTGGTAAAGAACGGCTCGAAGATATGCCGCAGAACCTCCTCGGGAATCCCCGGCCCGTCATCGCGGATGGTCACCTGGCCGCACGAGCGCGCGGCGTCAAAAGAGGTGGCCACGCGCAACCTTCCGCCGTTCGGCATGGCTTCCACGGCGTTCATCAGCAGCGCGAGCAAAGCCTGCTGCACCTGGCTGGAATCGCAGTACAGCGGCGGTAAGTTCGCTGTTAGGTCTTTCTCCAGATCGATGGACTGCAGTTCCAGTTGATGGCCCACCAGCAGCAGGCAACGCTCCACGATGCCGTTGAGATCGTTCTTTTGAGGGTTGAGCGGCGCCTGGCGGGCGAAGGTCAGCAGGTTCTTGACAATCGACCCGCAGCGGCGGCTCTCGCCCTCGATGATCCCCAGATAGTTCTTCGCCTCCGTCAGGCGCTGACTGCCGTTGAAGCCTTTGTCGGCCATGCGCGAGATGAGCTTGGTATAAGTCAGGATACCGGCCAGTGGGTTGTTGATCTCGTGCGCCACCACCGCGGCGAGCTTGCCGAGCGAGACCATTTTCTCCGCCTGCACGAGGTGCCGGTAGGCGCGCTCGAGTTCGTTGGTCTTCTGCTGCACGCGCTCTTCGAGCGTCCGCGTCCATTCCAGGATTTCCTGCTGGGCCTTCTTGAGTTGCACGGTCATGCGGTTGAAGGAGGCAGCCAGGCTGCCGATCTCGTCCGCGCTGGTCACCTCGATCGCGTAGTCGAGGTCCCCTTCCGCCACGTGTCGCGTGCCTTCCGTCAGCGCGCGCACCGGCTTGCGCACCATCACCCAAATCAGCACTACGGAAATCAAGCTGACCCCGAGGATGGAAAGGCCCGTAAACAGAGCGAGCTTGCGTTGGCGTGCGGCCAGGCTGTGGTCGACGGGGCCGAGCGAGAGGTCCGCGTCGAGCACTCCCAGCACCTGGTTGCCGGCGTTCGAGTGGGCATGGCAGGCGGCGTTCGAACAGTCGGGCTCGTTGTAGATGGGGCTGATCAGGCCCAGCACGCGTTCGCCGTTCCGGCCCACATAAATCCTCATCCGGTCCGGACGGTCCAGGCGCGCCAGCGGCGCGGCCTGCGCGTGACAGGCGTAGCAGGCCTCGGCTTTCTTGTCCACGAACTGGCCCAGCTCCTGCCGGTCGGTCGAGAAGGTGATCTTCCCTTCTTTATTGAAAATCCGGATTTTGCTGATGCCGGGCTGGTGGCCGATGGTGTTGATGATCTGGAAGACTTCCTCGCGCTGGTCGCGCAGCATCGAATACCGAATGCTGCGGCGGATGAGGTCGCTGATGCGGTCGGCGCTGGTGAAGACCATCTCCTCGAGGGATTGGCGATGCAGGCGAAGGTTCAAATAACCGAGAAAACCAAATAGCAACACCATGCTGCCGACCAGGCAGGCAGTCAGCTTCGTCGCCAGGCTTTTGGTCAGGCGTCGCATGGTTTCCCTTAGTCGAAACCGCCTGCCGGGCCGTCTCCGGTCGGAGCACGGCGTGGCGGGCTTCGTACTACGCGACTTCCACCGGCGCGCCGGCTGGCGCCGTTGAACGCTCGCGCGCTTCGACGGCATGCGCCGGCTCGAACACTCCCAGGTAACGCACCGCGAGCGCAAAAATCAGGAACCCCGCGCCAACCAGCGACAGCGTCACCGAGACTTCCGTCCACTTCGGGAAGTAATGGGCGCCCGTGGACGCTTCCATCCCCGTAATCGACACGTTCAGCCGGTTGAGCAGGAATCCGGTAATGACCAGAACCGCTGAGGAAAACAGCCCCTCGCGGCTCTCGCGCACGCGGCGGAAGGAAAGCAACGCGAGCGGCGTCAACAGGCCGATGACGATTTCCAACCCAAACAAGAGCGTTTCCGTCGAAGGCTCGCGCAGGTGCCGCAGGGCGCCGCGACCCGCTAGGTCCTGAAATCGGATGATCCCGTAGAAACCCAGCACGACGACCATCGCCTTGGCGAGTTCCGAGAGCAGCGGCATTTCGATCTCTCGCCCGAAAGCGCGCGCGCTGAGGTTCGATTCGAAAATCACCATCGCCAGCCCGACGCCGATCGCCGAGACGTAGAAAAACACCGGAAGCAGCGGTGAGTACCAGTACGGGTGCAGCTTCTCCGGAACGATTAGATAGAGGCTGCCGAGAGAAGACTGGTGCAATGTGGAGAGCAGTACGCCCGCAATCACCAGCGGAATCGTGATGGCCTTGATGATGCGCAGTGGCCGCTCAAGGCGGAAGCGCTCGAAGACCACCGGCGAGAACTCCAGCGCCAGGACAGTCAGGTAGAGCATCACGCACCAGGCCACCTCAAACATCACCGAGTGCGGATTCCACATGATCAGCGGGTGCCAGATGTTGTAAGGCTTGCCGAGGTCGAACAGCAGCGCCACGGCCACCAGCGCATAGCCCAGAAAGGCCGTCAGGATCGTGGGGCGAACGATGGCGTGGAATCGCTCGAGATGAAAAATGTAAACCACCGCCGCCAGGGTGAATCCGCCGGCCGCCAGTCCCACGCCGCACAGCACGTCGAAGCCGATCCAGAGGCCCCAGGGGAATTTGTCGCTCAGGGCCGTCGCAGCGCCGAGACCCTGGGTGAAGCGTAGGAGAGTCGAATAGAAACCCGTTGCCAGAACCACAACCAGCACCACGCGCCAGAAAGTGATCTTGGGAAATCCGCTTGAATCCATTTTCCCTCTCGAACGTCAGTCGTCCTTTGCCTCTCGTCCTTTGTTTCTGATCCCCGACTCCTGACCCCCGTTTTTCTCTGCCCGTGCCACCTCTTCACGGCGATTGGTGATCCACCAGATCCCCCCCAGCAAGAACGTGCCGGCGGTGACGATGTTGGGAATCTTCGAGAGCACCCGATAGGTGTACATGGGAAGGGGATCGTGCGGGACGTTGGCCGGAAATCCCAGGTTCTCGAAGGGCATGGCGGCGAGATAGAGGACAGACGTCCCGCCAACTTCCTCCTTGCCGTAAATGCGCTGGACGTAGTCCGAGGGATTCTCGCGCAGCCGCTTTTCGGCCTCGGCCAAGAGTTCGTCGCGCTCGCCAAAGATGCTTGCCTGGACGGGGCAGGCCTCGGTGCACGCCGGCTGCAGTCCTTTCGCTTGGCGGGAGGCGCACATCGTGCACTTGGCCACCTTGGGCAGGACTGCCTTCCATTCATAACGAGGGATGCCGAACGGGCAGGCCATCATGCAATACCGACAACCCATGCAGCGATCCGCCTCGTAAATCACGGGACCTGCGGCCGTCTTGCGCAGCGCTCCCACAGGGCAAACCGACGCGCAGGTGGGGTCCTGGCAATGCATGCAGAACCTGCGCACAAAAACCTGTCCGTGAGCTTCCACGACGCTCAGCGCCGTTGCCGACAATTCGCGGCCGAGTTCGCCGTGGCTTTGGGCAAAGGCAACGAGCTCATCTTCGCTCAACGACTTTGCCGACGACGCCTTGGCTGCGCGGAGCTCGTCCAGCGGAAGGCCGTTCACGACTTTGCAGGCCGCGACGCAAGCGCCGCAGCCGATGCATTTCGTCGTGTCAACCAGGATGACTTTGCTCATGAATTAGTGATTCCGCCGGGCACGGAGGCGGCGACATTCTGTCCGCTGCGACTTCTCACCTCCGTTGCCCTACTAAGCACGCCGATTGCCGATAATTTCAGCAGCAAAATGCAACAATCGGACTTTCTTGCTGATTTTCCACGACATTATTTCCGGGCGAGAAATAACATTGTGAAATCACCCAATTGTGCCTGCGATGGGAACGTGGAGGGACTAAATCCAGGAGAGTCCAGAACCCCTAACTGCCCGGTTTGGCCGGCTCGCGGGCGGCCCCCAGGTTTTGACTGGCCCTGCCGCGGGGCCACGGGTTACGACCGCAGGAAGTCCTGTTCGAACTTCTGCCAGACCTCGCTGTCAAACTGCGCGAGCACACCAGCCGCAGGTGCGCCACCGTCCCGGCAGGTGACCCCCAGCGCCAAGTCGGGTGTGACCTGCATGGAGATGAATTCCTGGAATCGCGCCACTTCCTTCTCCAGCCACAGCGCGGCTTTCGCGCCGAGGCGCCGAGTGCCATTTTCTCTGGACGGGGACATTTCCACCACCGAGCACACCCAGCCCTTGCCATACGGGTCGTGCGCCACCAGTTGGGGTTGCTTCGCCAAGCGGGGGTTGATGGAAGCCACCCGGCCCGTCACGGGTGAAGGAACAGCCAGGCTCCGACCGTTGAGTTCCAGGCGGAACAGCGGTTCGCCTTCCTTGACCTCGTTCCCGACTCTGGGGAAGCGGACGTGGCTGACCGTGCCGAGCGCCCGCCCGACCACGCCATCGGCACCGGCGCGCACGGCCCCTTCCTGTAGCGGCAACGTCCAGGCATGTCCCGCCGAGAGGCCAACCCCCTCCGGCACACCCACCCGGGAAGCAATGCCCTCGCGCGCCGCGGCTGTGGCGACCGCCGCCTTAGCCAGCGCAACTGCCCGAGCCGCGCGCTGCGCTGCCACCTTCTGAACGATCGCGTCGGTCAGGATGAATCCCACAAACATCAGTGCTACGAAAATCGCGACCATTGATCGAGCCTCCTCTGCGAGGGCGTTCCGGCGGTCCCTGCCACAATCTGTGTGATCTGTGCAATCTGCGGATCACGACAGCAAGAACTCGCGAACGAGATCGTCCCAGCGCTCCTCAGGCAACTGACCCAGGACATCGCCCACGGCATGCCCGCCGTCTTGCAGGTGAGCGCCGGTCCCGCCGTCGATGCGGCCCTGCAGCGTGATGATGGAGTCCTCCATCCAGCGCTGCGCCAAGCGCCCGTGGAGCAGGTTTTTCAGGTTCGCATCGGCCGCTGGAGCCTGGATGGCCACCAGCCACCCCGCGCCAAATGGGTCCACGCCGAGCAGGGCGGGGTCCTTGAGGACTTCCATGTTGACGTCGATGACCTCGCCTTCCATCGGCGAAAGCATTTCGTAGCGATGGTTCCCGCGCGCAATCGTCCAGCCCTTTTCGCCCTGGCGGAGCCAGCGGCCACGCGCCGGGAGCTCGATCTGGTCGATCTTGCCGATCAGGCGCGCGGCGAAGTCGTCCATGCCCACGCGCACCACTTGTCGGCCTTCCTTCACTGCCCAGCCGTGACCGGTGTGATAGGCCACGTGGGCGGGAAGCCTGAACCCGCTAACCATGTTCATCGGGAAAGGAAGCTCTTTTTCTGCGGCCGTGGTCGCAGCTTCCACCCGCTGCGGGGCCCGCCGCTGGAAGTAGTAGTCCACCAAAACGAAAATCACGAATGTCGCCAGCACCAAGACTGCTACCATGATTCACCTCGCGGCTCCGCGCCTCCTTGCAGCACACGCGGAGCACCGGCTTCCTGCGGTTCACTATGGCACGCGAGGCTCCAAGGTGTGATCTGATGCGGGCTTGCAGATCCTCAGCAACTCACGTCATATCAATAGGATACGGAATGAGTCACAATAATGCCGTGGACGCCAATTTGCCCGAATAAACGGCGGGCGTTGTATTGTTCAACAACTCCAAAACAAAGCGCTTTGCGTTGAGGGCAAAGGGCTTGAGAAACCAAAGAGTTAGCGCACTGATGTAAACTGCAATACGGCCTGCTGTGGAGCTCAACAGGTTCGATGACGGATGGAATCAGAGTCAGGCAATATGTCGGACGTCAATATGCCCGAAATTGCTTTCGCACCGCTCGCCAAAGTCCCAAAAAGGGGCAATTTTCTTGCTTCCGCAGCCCGGCTGCTTCCTCGAGAGGTGGCCATGGCCTCAGACCGACCATCTCAAGGCCGGCTCTTTCGTCATCCGACTTGACCGGACCACTGCGGGTTTTGGTATAAACGTCGGCGCACTTCTTGAAACAGGAGGAATGATACGGTGAAACGATTCCTTTGCGGAGCAATCACAGCTTCTCTTCTTCTTCCAATTATAGCGACAAGGATGTCGGGGCAAGGCGCGCCCACGAGCCTGGTCGAGCGCGTCGGCTCGACGGGCTTCGTGCAAATCGAGGCGGAAAGTTTCAAGGACCTCCCGTTGCGCGAGAAGACGCTGGCCTATTGGCTTTCCATGGCGGCGATTGCGATTCATCCCATCGTCTTCGATCAGAACTCGCCTTACGGCCTGCGCATCAAGCGTCTGCTCGACGGCATCCTCACGCATCCTCAGGGCATCGATCCGCAGGTCCTGGCAAAGATCACCGACTATGCCAAGCTCTTCTACGCCAACCGCGGCAACCACAACGACTTCAACTCGCAAAAGTTTCTGCCCGAGTTCACGCCCGGCCAGCTTCGCGCCGCAGCCGAGCAGGCGGTGAAGAACCGCGCGCGCATCGGCCCCGCGTGGCGGCTGCTGAAGGAGCTGGAAGAATTGCACCGGCCGATCTTCGATCCCACTTTCGAGCCCATGCTCACGGCCAAGAATCCGCCCGCCGGAGAAGATCCGCTGCTCGCCAGCGCCAACAATCTCTACAACGGTGTCAGAAGCGAAGACCTGAAGGGCTTCACCGAGAAGTACGCACTCAATTCCCGCCTGGTGAAGCGTCACGGCCGGCTCATCGAGGAGGTTTACCGCGCCGGCACGCCGGACCACAAAGTCCCGCCGGGCCGCTACGCCGCCGAACTCAGCCGCGCCATTCGCTACCTGCGCAACGCGCTGCCCTATGCGAGCCCGACGCAGAGGAAAGCGCTCGAGCAGCTGATCCGCTATTACCAGACGGGCTCACCCAACGACTGGCGCAATTTCAACATCGCCTGGGTGCGCGAGGACTCGCCGGTGGACTTCACGAACGGCTTCATCGAGGTTTACAAGGACGTGCGCGGCATGAAGGGGGCGGCACAGGCCTACGTGACCGTCATTGACGAAAACCTGAACAGGCTGATGAAAGGTTTTGCCGAAAACGCCAAATACTTCGAGCAGCGCGAGCCCTGGGCCGACCAGTACAAGCTCGATAACCCGCATCCACCGCTCGCCAACGCTGTCGAGACGGTGATCGAGACCGCGGACTTCAACATCACCACCATCGGCGAGAACCTGCCCAACGAAGCCGAGATCCACGACCACTACGGCAGCAAGAGTTTCATCTTCACGAGTTCCATCCGCGCCCTCAACCAAGCCGCGGGCGAATCGGTCACGGAAGAGTTCGCCTACTCACCCGAGGAAATCGAGCGCGCCCGCAAGTATCGCGATCTCGCCAACAACCTGCTGACTGCCATGCACGAAGTCCTCGGCCACGGCTCCGGCAAGATGAATCCCAAGCTCACCGCGGAGCCGGCGTTCTACGTTAAGGAGTACTACTCGACGCTCGAGGAGGCGCGCGCGGACCTGGTGGGGCTCTGGAATTTCTTCGACCCAAAGCTCATCGAAATCGGCGCGATGCCGAACATCGAGGTGGCGAAGGCCGCCTACGATGGCGAAGCGCGCGCCGCGCTGGTGCAACTGCGCGAAGTCCCCACCGGCGACACGATCGAGGAAGATCACCGGCGCGGGACGCAGCTCATCATCAACTACGTTCGCGAGAAAACCGGCGCCATCGAGCCCGCCGAGCGCGACGGCAAGGTTTACATGGTGGTGAAGGATTACGACAAGATGCGCCAGGGCGTCGGCATGCTGCTCGCCGAACTGATGCGCATCAAGGCGGAGGGCGATTACGAGGGCGCGAAAGCCCTCATCAGCAAGTACGGCATCCACTTCAACAAAGACTGGCGCGACCAGATCGTCGAGCGCTACAAGAAGCTCGACCTGCCCACGTTCTGGACCGGCATCAACGCCGACCTGATTCCGCACTACGGCGCCGGCGGCAAAATCAGCGACATCGAAATCCGCTACCCGCGCGATATCTTGAAGCAGCAGTTGCGCTACGGGGAAATCGCGGGGAAGTAGGGGCGCATCCGCGATGCGCCAATCGTAGGGGCACGGCTTGCCGTGCCCTTTGGAGTGCGGGAGCTTGCTCCCGCTTTGTTGTGCACACCCTCCGTCGGCGTTTCAGTAAGCGTTGGCTGGTCTCCCCGGTCCAAAGCGGCGCCAAGGCGCCGCACTCCAACGCGCGGTGCGCGACGGTCTGCGACCGCCGAGCGCCTCGGCGATGAGGTCATCGCCGCTACAGCCAGCCGACGCGTTCCCCCGCTGTCATTCTGAGGTCGCCGCGGCGACCGAAGAATCTGCTTTTCGGTGTCCTGCCCAAGCAACTACAGACCCTTCATCCGTCGGCTGACGGACTCAGGGTGACCAGGGTGGGCGCGGCTTTAGAAGGAATTTGCTGTGCCGCGGGTGCCGGGCAGAAAGGCAGGTTTCTGGTTCCGGGTGTCGGGGACTGAGGGGCGCGAAAAGGTCACAGGTGCCGGCGGAACCACGCTACGGTGCGCGCGATCACTCGCGCGGAAAGGATGCCATCGCGCTCGACAGATACTCGAGCGAATCGGGCGCCACCGCGCGGTAGTGGACGGCCTTCGGGCTCGCGACCTGTTGCATGGCGATGGAATCGCAAAAGATCACATCCGCTCCGCGCCAGGTGCCCGGGTCGGCGACGGGGAGAAGGAACTGGCAGAGCGAGTGTCGCCGTCCCACCGCCGGAGCAAGCAAGCTCTGCGCGGTTTTCAGGAAGCTCGCGCTCACCGACACGACGGCGATGACGGACGGCTGCTCCAGGCTTCGCAGGTGCTCCAGGTGTTCGTCCGCGGAGCTGAAGGCGATGGAAATGGTCAGACGGTCCTTGGGCACGAGGGCCTTGACGTCCTCGATGGCATATTGCGGCGCCACCACCAGCGCGCCGATGGCGAGACCCGGGTGGGCAACCAAATCTTCCCGCGCACAATTCTCCACCGGCCATCCGAGCGCGGCGTGAATTTCTTCCTGCAACAGGCGTCGCAGGCCGGGCTCCTGATCGATCACCAGGATATGGTCCGGCGGCTCGGCCAGCATCCGCTCGCGAAGGCGTTCGCGGAGCGCCTGGAGCGAATAGCCGCGCTCGCGCGCGGCCTGGATGGTCATGTTAATCAGTTCGTCGAGGCCCTGGGTGGCGCTCGGCGCGGCGTTTGGGCCTGCGCCCGGACCACCACGCGGGTTCCCCGCCGGCGCACTAGTCAAGTCCGCCGAACCAGATCCTGGTAAGCGTGACTCACAGTGTTGTGATGAATCCCCAATCGCCGGGCGAGTTCTCGCACGCTGGGCAGCATCTGACCGGGCTTCAGCTTTTCCGTAGCGATCTGAAACACGATCTGCTCGGCGAGTTGCTCCCGAACCGGCACGTCGCTTTCCTTGCTAATTCGAATTTCCATGCTGGAGAGCCCTGCGCGATCCTGGGACGCGTCGCCCTGCCGAAGGTGAAAGCTTATTCTATTGCTAATTCCTGCTTTCGGCTTGTCATATCCGACTTGCGCCAGTTGGTGATGGCCTCGCCCAGGCGAACTTGTCGATGGAAACCCTTCGGATCTTTGACCACCCTTCCGGCCACTAGCACGTAGTCGATGCCCACAGCAAAGCAATCGGGGTGCTCGACAGTGGCGCAGTCGCCGACTTTTTCGGGATGGAAGACCACCAGGTCGGCATCGGCGCCCACTTGCAGGCGTCCTTTGCGGCGCAAGGCGGGAGCTGCCGTCTCGAGACGCCGCGCCGGCAGGATGGTCATCTTCTCCAGGGCCTCCATCAGGCTCAGCACATGCCGTTCGCGCACGTAAACACGCAGGGTGCGGGTGAAGGTCCCCGCGCCGCGGGGATGATTATTGTTGCCCGGCTCCAGGATGGCGTCGCTGCCCAGCATCACCAAGGGCGAACCCAGCGCCGTCACCACACACTCCTCGGGGATGGCGTAGGCTACCGCGAGCTTACCTTGCCGGCGATAGCGCGCAAAGCTAGCCGGCGTGAGCCGCTCCGCGGAGCCCGCCAACTGGAGATCTCCATAGCCGATGTGAAAACGCTTTTGCCACCCCGGCGCGAAGCGGGCGGAATCCAGCCGCGACCCCCAGTAAGGATTAAGGATAGGCGTCGGCGGTGACGTCCACGCCTTCCTCGCGGGCAGCCTGCAGGAGGCTGAGCGACTCCACCATGGAGTGGGTCCCGCCGGTGCTGGTGATGTGCTCGATGTGGACGGCGGCGCCCGTCCGGCGCGCCAGGGAGAGGACCTCCCGCAGGGCGTCGAGATTCGTCCCGGGCGGCTCCATGCTGGAATAACGCACGTGGAAGAAGACCGGTACGTGGTTGCGCTGCGCCACGCGCAGCATCGCTTCGACCTCGTCGTCGCTGATGCCAGGCGCGTACTCCAGGCTCATGGAGATGCCCAGCGCACCATCCTCCAAGGCTCGCTCGAAGAGCGTGACCAGGCGGGCCAACTGCGTCGGCGTGGCGGCACGATAGTCCCCCACACCCAACTTTGTCCGGGCCGCTCCGTACAGGAAGGCACCTCCAAAGTGCAACGGCGGGCGCTGCCGCTCATACCTGCGGTACCAGGCCTTCATGTCGCCGTCCGTGCCGGGCGCCCCGTGCATCGCCAAGTTGGTGGTGACGCCATCAGCCAGCTTGTACCACACGCCGTAGGAGTTGGGACTGTACGAGAGGAGGTCGATGAAGCCGGGGGCCACCACGCGGCCGGCGGCATCGATCTCCACCTGCCCGTGCAAGGGGTCAGCCGTGATGGCCACGATGGTCTTGCCGCGAATGCCCACGTTCAGCCCGGGCGTGTCCAGACGCGTCTCCCCGGATCCATGGCGCGCCCGTTGCGGATGACCACGTCGAAGCTCTGGCCGCCGCCAAGCCTGCCCATCGCCTGACCGGCGGGGTGACGGGGGCTGGTAGGAGCTTGTTCCGCACACGTCAACACGCTCGCCAGAACGATGATCCAAGCGGCTGCGCAAAGTTGAGCTTGGCAACGCATAAATCACCCGCCGCGCTGCGCCGCCGCAAGCGCGGGAGTTCTGTCTCGTGAGACGCGTCTCGCACCCACCCACCCGCTACGGGTTGCGGAGAGGAGGCAAGGCGCCGTGCAACAAGGCCCTCGGCGAGATCAAAACCTCAACTTTCGGACGAGGCGAAGAACTCGTTTCAGCCGGAATTTCCGATTTGGACTTTCGCTTCACTCAAAATGCTAGACCAGCGGTTCTGTCACGTCAACGTCGCCTCGCCATGCTTTTTCCGGGTGGCCTCGCGGCTCGGTCGGGCAGTTTCACTGAGTTGCCTGGTCTGTTTGGCACCTCCAGCCTGCCCTGCAACTGACACTTAGACACCTGTACGACTTGTGAGCAACCGGATTGGCACAACAGACCCGCTTCCCAGGAGTGACCGCCGTCGCCACGGGCTGCATCCATCCGCAGAAACTGCTAACATCGAAGTGACCGAATCCGTCGAGACGCAGCGAAGCGCGGCAATCCCGGCGCGTCCAGCCAATCACGCGCCAAGGCCACCGGCTCCCCGGAGGTGGAAAGGGAGGTGCAAATGCGGATCACGAAACTCTTCTGCCTGATCCTGACGGCGCTATTCATGTCCGGGTGCGTGCCGATCATGTCGCTCCACCCCTTGTTTCTGAAGAAGGATTTCGCATTCGACGCCAGGCTGCTCGGTGATTGGCGCGACCACGAGGAGAAACCGTTTTGCCGGTTCGAAAAGTTCGAGGACGGGTACACGCTCTTCTTCCTCAACAAGGACGGCGAGCCGGTGAACAAATACCGCGCCCATCTTGCCCCCTTGCAGGGTTGGCTCTTCCTGGACATCCTGCTTGAAGACGTCGTCCCCGCGAATTCCCTGGACCGCTCGTTCCCCCTGTTCCTCGTCCCCGCCCACACCTTTTATCAGATCAAAATCGAGGGAGAATCCCTGGAGTACCGGTTCCTGGACGACGATTGGATCGAGACCCTGCGCAAGCAGAACAAGCTCAAGCTGCCGCACGCGCGGGTGGATGACCTCACGGTGCTCACGGCCCCGACCGAAAAGCTCCAGAAGTTTGTCTTGAAAAACCTGGGGACGAAGGACGCCTTTTCCTCCTTTGAAGAAGGCAGGCTGCACCGCCAGGCCCCTCCCGCGAAGTGATGGATCCCACTCCATCGCATTCGGACCAGGAGTGTCCGCCGGCGACGGGCCTTCCACACACAAGTCTCGCCTGACCGTCCTTCGCTCTTCCTCACCTATAGGTGGTTGCGAGACATGGTGAGGTGTCTCCACGTCAGGGCATGACTTTATTCATGCCGGAACACAGCTCCACAAAGTTCTTTACCCCGGCCTTCTCGCCGCCGTTTCGTCCGCTGCTTCGCAAGCGCTCGGCCAAGTCGAGTCCTGAGACCCCAGTTTCTGACGTATACTTGGGCGCCACCCATCCTTGAAAGGAGGCGCGAAATGCGAAGATTTCCCCGCCTGCTCCCCCCCGTTCTATTGTCCGTGGTTGCAGCCGCTTGGGCCGCCGACCTCGACTTGACGCAACGTTTTCTACTCCTCGCCACGACGAAGACATCGACGATGCAGAAGGAACTCGACCAGGCCTCCGCTGCCGGCTACCGCGTCATCGGCTCGTCACCGACCGGCGGCACCGAAATGGCGGCGATTATGGAGAAAGTCGCCAAGCCACCCGATAATTACCAATACTTCCTGCTCGCCACCACGCGCACTTCCACGATGCAGAAGGAACTCAGTGACGCGGCCGCGAAGGGCTTTCGACTGCTTCCCAAAACGATTATCGCCAAAGAGCAAATGTTTGGCGGGCAGGAGATCGTGCTGCTGATGGAAAAGCCGCCGGCGAACCCGCCATACTACAAATATCTCCTTCTGGCGACTTCACGCACTTCAACGATGCAGAAAGAGATGTCCCAAGCCGTCGATGAGGGTTACGAAGTTGTCGGCATGGCGAGCCGGGACGAACACCTCGTGATCCTGGAAAAAGCTGTGGAGCCTGCGGGCCCTTGATCCCAGAGGCGGGACGCAAGCCTAGATCTGGAAAGCTCGCAGTCACTATTGACTTTTGGGGATTATGGTGAGGACACGGGCGTCAGGGCACGGCTTCAGCCGTGCCGACCTCGCGGATCGAAGAGCCCCCCGCGGCCTTTTCGCCGGCCATCGGCCGACGGGCGGCGAAAAGGCCGCAGTAAAGAAGTTTGGGCAGGCGTGTTCCGGCATGACTAAAGTCATGCCCTGACGCCGAGACACCTCACAACATTGTGCAACTGTCGATAGTGCCCATGACCTCGAAAACGCTTTCCTGGTGTAAAATCCCGCCCCAACATTAGCCGTGTTTCGCACCGGGAGGCCGTCGATGCAACTACCGACAAGGCTCGCTACAGTCATGGGCGTGGCACTGCTCATCGTTTTACGTGTCGCGGGATTGGGTTCCCCACCGCAGGCCAGCGACCAGCTCGACTTGATCCATCCCCTGTCGTTCGGGGTCAAGGACGGGCGGCCGGCGGTGACCGGCTGCTCGGAGCGTATCGTTGAGGTTCCGTTCGTCCATCGAAATCTCCCCTACCCCTTCCACGGGCGACTTCTCGATGTCGGTTACCGGGAAAGCGAAATCATTTATGAAACCGCCTCCCTGGGCTTTGAGACCTGGGGGATCGATATTCGCCCGCCCTTGGCGGAGTACCCCGGCGTTCGGTACGTACAGGGCGACGTCATCAAGTACCCGTTCGCGGCCGGATCCTTCGACGTGGTGATTGCACTGTCCACGGTCGAGCACATCGGGTTGATGGCCTACGGGAACACGGCGAAAGATCCGGAGGGCGATGTGCACGCCCTTCAGGCGATCCATCACATCCTGAAGACGAGCGGGCGGCTGATTCTGACCGTGCCCTTCGGCAAGCGGGGTGGAACGGACTGGTACCGCGTCTACGATCACCAAGCGCTCACAGCGCTGCTCGGCCGGTCAGGCTTCATTGTGGAAACGGAAGACTACTGGTCTAAAGAGGGCGTTCGCTGGATTCCAACACCATGGAGCGCGGCTGAGAAGATTGATTCCGTAACCCACCACGTGAGGGCTGTGGCGTGTGTTTTGGCCCGCCCATCACCGACGCGCGCGGAAAGGCCTCCCGCCCGACGGCCAGAGTCAGGCAGGTAAACGAACCTTCGCAAGCGTTGAATGCCAGCCGACGCGCGGAATTACCCTCAGACATCAGCCCCAGGAATGCGAAGGTGAAGGCACCGCCGCCCGCCTACCCCAGCCACTGCGGGTTGCGAACCGTCCCGTCGAAGTTGTGAGTGGTCTTGAAGGGCTCGAATTGGCCGTCCGCCGCGGCCGACGCGGTCTTCGCGAGCAGCGCCGCAACTTCCTCTTTGCCCAGGGGCCGGAAAGTCCGCGCCGCCTGGAGAGCCTGGTCCAGGTCCTTCAAGCTTTCGCAGCCGGTGATCACCACCGAGGTCGGCAAGTTCATCGCATAATGCAGGCATTCGATGGGCGTCGCAGTATTGCTCTTCAGGATGAACTTGTCTCCCATCGGCTTCATGCCCAGCACGCCGATGCCGTGCTCGACGAGCACCGGCACGACCTTGTGCTCGAAGCTCCTATAGTGCGCGTCCATGACGTTGAGGGGCATCTGCACGGCGTCGAACGTGAACCCGTTCTTGAAGCCGGTTTCGAGCATCTTCAAGTGAATGTCCGGGTCCTTGTGCCCGGTGAAGCCGATGTAGCGAATCTTGCCGGCTTGGCGTGCCGCCACCGCCGCTTCAAACGCTCCGTTTGGGCCGAAGATGCGGTCGGGATCGCCCATGCGGACAACCTCGTGAAACTGCACCAGGTCGAGGGTGGCGGTCTGGAGCCGGCGCAGCGAATCCTCGAGTTGGCTGTTCCAGGCGTTCTTCACCTGACCGTCGGTTTTGGTCATGTGAAAAACCTTCTTGCGATAGCCGTCGCGGAGCGCCTTACCCATGCGCTCTTCGCTCACGCCGTCGTGGTAGTCCCAGCAGTTGTCCATGAAGTTGATGCCGTTGTCGATGGCGGTGCGAATGATGCGGATTGCCTCGGCCTCCTCCTTCGGCATGCCGATGTGATAGCCGCCGAGGCCCACGATGGAAACCTTCTCGCCCGAGCGGCCGAGCGTCCGATAGGGGATCTCGCCCGCGGCTGCGGGGAGACTCTCCGGCGCCGCGAGGCCCACGCTCGCCCCGGCGATGCCCAAGGCCACCTTGCCCAGGAACTCCCGGCGATTCTGACGATTGATGCTCATGTCCCTCCTCCTCACTCAGGAAGTCGTCGCAGTCTCTGTAAATGAATTGCCCGCCAGCCCTGGCGTGAAGCCAATCATACCACGGAGTTCGCCCGGCCACGAACTGCCAGGCGGCAACCTCGGCGCCGGAAGTGCAAAAGTCCCGTGCATACCGGGCCCGATTTTCTGTAAGATTGGCGCATGCTCCGGCTCGCGCTGCGCTGGAAGATCCTCCTCTACGCCAGCGCCCTGCTCGTCATCCTGATTGCCGCCACGCTGGTTTACGTGAACCGGCAGGCTGCGGACTTTGTGGACAGCCGCATCTCGGTCGAGCCCGAGCAGGCACAGCGCATCGAGTCCGCGGAGAGGGAACGCCTGGAAGACCTGAAGCTCACGGCGCAGCTTGTCGCTTCGTTCCCGGCGCTCAAGGCCATGCTCGCCACGGACCAAGCCACCGTGCAGGATTTCCTGACTTCCTACCAACAAGAGAACCGCAACGCCTCGCTGCTGATCGCGCTCGACGAACACGGCAGAGTCGTGGCGCGCACCGACCTGCCGGAGGCGGCGCCGATTCTCGACGCGGAAGCCCGCTGGGCGAAGCCCGCGCTCGAGAACCGCGCAGCGACGGGAATTCTCGCGGCGAGTACCGGCATCTACAACGCCGCCGCCGTGCCCGCGGAAGCCGGAGGGACGGTCTTCGGTTTTGTCGTCGCCGGCGCGCCGATTGACTACGCCTTCGCGCGCTCGCTCCAGGACGTCACACAGAGCGAGGTGGCGATCCTTGCCGACCGCGTCCTCGGCTCGACGCTCGCGCCCGCCAAGCTACCCTGGCACTCCGCCGACGCCTGGCGGAGTGCGGTAGGTCCCGGAGGTGGACGCGCCACCGTCAGAATTGACAACGAGAATTACGTTGCGGTCACGCTGCCGCTCGGCCCACAAGGCGAGGCTCGCCCGCTGGCGATCATTCTCCAGTCGCGCGACCGCGCGCTCGCTCCTTACCGGCGCATCCAGTTGGGCCTAGTCATCCTCGGCCTGGTGGTGACGCTTGCCGGCGTCATGGGCAGCGCGCTGCTCGCGCGCACCGTCACCGCGCCCGTCGCGAAACTGGTGGAAGGCACGCGCGAAGTGGCGGCGGGAAACTTCGAATTCCGCATCGACGTCCGCAGCGGCGACGAAATCGGCGGCCTGGCGGACTCTTTCAACAGCATGATTCAGGGCCTGCGCGAACGCCGCGATATGCAGAAGTTCGTCTCACAATCCACGGTGGACATGATCCAGGCGCGGTTGCTCAAGGAAGGCGCGGTCGGCGAGCGCAAACTGCTGACCATCTTCTTCTCCGACATGCGCGGCTTCACCGCCATGTCCGAGCAGATGGCGCCGGAAGAAGTGGTCAAGATTCTCAACGCCTGCCTGGGGCTCCAGACCGAACAGG